>JGI12104J13512_1002452_pt1 | contig 11644 bp, 8 predicted proteins | sample TerdegcTABiofilm_FD_13512 | JGI IMG/M metagenome (IMG submission 13512)
ACTCTTTCAAAGAAAATGCAGAAGTTTCCGATAACGTTTCGCCAGTAGCCGAAGTCGAGCCAATGGCTCGATTTGGGGAGATGAAGCATTAGCGCACATCTCCCGGCTACTGGCTGTTGTCGGAATGTGCCGTGCCGTTATTTATTACTGAAAATAAACTGTCTTCATACTCAGCTTCTATCCTTTTTTTAGCAGCATTAAAGTAAGCATTATCTAATTCAATGCCAATAAATTTTCTATTTAATCTCAACGCAGCAACACCTGTAGACCCAACACCCATAAATGGATCTAAAACAATATCATTTTCATTTGTTGCAATTTTTATTAGGTGTTTTAATAAATATATTGGCTTTTGTGTTGGATGTTTTGGATTATTAAGTCTTTCAGGTCCCATACATATTGGACCTTCTAAAAAATTATGCATTTCATTTTGTTTCCCAAAATTCCATGTATGATTTTTATTCCACATACATACTATCAATTCACAACTATTTAAAAATCCTGCTTTTCTAAATTTTGGAACAGGATTTGTTTTATGCCAGACAAAAAATTGAAAAGTGTCAAAAATCGGATCAAATACTTCATGCCATTTTCCAATTAAATTATATGAACAAAATGCAAAAATGTTCCCAGTTGGTTTTAAAATTCGTAAAAAATCATCTTTTAAATCAGCAGGGTTAAAATCTACAGCATCCCATTCTGCGAGATCGTTATTTATATCTGTTCTCCAATCAAATTTCATATTTCCAGTAGAATATTTACTTAAATTATAAGGTGGATCAGTTAATATAAAATCAACAGATGAATCTGGAATATTTTTTAATAACTGAAAACAATCTCCATTAAACAATTCATAATCATTTTTAATCATAAATAAGCCTTTTTAATTTTATCTAATGCTTTTATTATAAATGAAGAACTTTTTTTATATTCATCTATTACTATATCATAGCCTCTTTCTGAACAACAGATAAAATTCCAAAAATCTTTACCGATTAATAATTCATCTTTAGAAAAAAATTGTAACACTCGTCCTTGTTTCCATTCTTTATTTTCGCCAAATCTATTATAAGCAGTAGCAAAATAACATTTTATATTTGCATTATTACCTAAAATGTTAGATAATATAGCATATTGTTCAAAAATTGCTTCTTTTTCAGACCGTGCTTTTTTATTATCTAAATCACCTCCAATTTTCAATTCTATTAGATAATGTGTCCCATTTTCTTTATCAATCAAATAGTAGTCGCTTACATGAGTTTTATTTTCAATTTTTCCTGTTTTTTTTACATTTTTGATTTTTTCATAATGAGCAATGTCAGGTTTTAATGGGTTATTTATATTTTTATAGCCTTCTAATAATTCTGCAATAATTCTTGTTTGTTCAGGATATAAAGGACCTTCTACGCTTGTTTTTACTTCATAAAATAATTTCGCAATATTAATTGCTAATCCTTCAAGCATGTTTCCTAATGAACTATCTAAAGACCTAACTAATGCTGCATAATATTTAATATCCTCGCCTAAAGCATCTATAAAAATATTATTAATTTTCATATTTATTACGCCATCAGGATCGTCCACTTCCGATAAATGTCTTTGTTCAAATCCTTCAGCATAAGCTTTTACTGATGCATTAACTATTTGCCTTATAGATGTTTCAGTATCTACTTTTCTCATTTTATTTCCTTAAATAAATCTTATACCATTTATTACATTTTAAAACAATATTTTTTGTATTGATTTTATAGTTATAGGCACGGCATTTCCGACAACGGTCGGCGGTATGAAATCGTTGGGGATTGCGGGCTACTATCCTGTCGAGTTACAACGAACTTGATGCGGGGTAGGACGCTCGCATAACCACCTAAACCCCAATGTTTTATACCGCTTGTTACCGCCTGGTGTTTTTCCAATTTAACTGTTTTCCATTTTTTCTTTTGTAAATTTGTTCAAATCAAAATTTAATTGAGTTACAAAGTCAGTGGTTCTTTCCTTACAATCTGCTCTTTTACAATACTTACAGTATTTCTTAAAACATTCATCTGTGTGCAAATTAAAAACAATGTCTTCTTGGAAATTTGAAACTAATAAGTTCTTTAATTTTTCTCCTTCTTCATGAGCATCTGATAAATACAAATTCCAAGGTAAAACCAAATCACAATTTATATGATATACATTACCGTATTTAATAAGTTTAAAATTGTGGATATCAATCCATTCATCAGGCTTGTTGCTTTCAATTATTTTCCCGAATTGCTCAATCAATTTAAAATCTGCTTCGTCCATTAGATGCGAAGAGGTTTCTTTAAGTATTTTCAAGCCAGTTATTACTATAATAGTCCCGAAAATCAAGGCTATCAAACTGTCTAACCATGCTAATTTTGTATAGTACAGCAAAACTAAACCAACTACTAAGCCAATTGATGAATAGGTGTCGGAGTGTAAGTGTTTTCCGCCTGATATTAAGGCAATTGAATTATTCCTCTTGCCAACTTTTATGCTATACCAACCAATTAAATAATTCAACAAACCTGCAACAGCTACAATAATAATTCCGATATCTAATTGCGAAATTTCTGCTGGAACAAAAAATCGTTTAATTGCTTCAAAAATGATAATTAAACCTGCGATTATAATTAAAAAACCCTCGACTGATGCAGATAAAAACTCGGCTTTCCCATGACCGAACGGATGGTCTTCGTCTTTAGGTTTTAATGAAACATAAACAGCGTACAAAGTAATAAATCCAGTTGTCACATTTACTGTACTTTCAAGAGCATCTGTTAATATACCTACTGAATTGGTCAAAAAGTAGGCAATTAATTTTACTATAAACATTAGAACTGATGAAATTGCAATAATTCGTTGAACTTTAAATTTCAGATTTTTATTATTTGTCTCCATATTTCTTTTTACCATACCAATATTCTATAAATATCTTCTTACTTTTTCTTTGTAACTAATGTAGTTAGTTCCAAATCTACTTTCTAAAAACCTTTCTTCACCAAGAATAATTAAATGATAAACAAATATGCTGTAGATTCCTAATATAATAGTCCATGGGCTTAAGAAATGAATAATCGAAGAAAGAGTAATTAAATTGAAACCGACATACATGGGATTTCGACTAAATTTGTACAATCCTTTTGTTTTGAAATGGGTTGTTTCACTTGGTAATCCCAAGCGAGTTGAATTTCCAAGATTTATCAAACTAATAAATGTAAACGTTAATCCAGCAATTATTAACACTACAGAAAATGCTCTATTAAAATAAAAGTCATTTACTACAATTGTTTCTATATTGATAAAACTAAGTACTAAAAATATCCATGTGAGATAGCCAGAAATCTTACCTGTATAAAACAATAATGGATTAATCGTTGTTTTTCCTATAATATTCATTGTGTAAGTTGTTTTAGTTTATATATTTTTTAATGTTGCTGTCGTCTTTACACTTGGCGGTAACTTCATTTATGTGCCATTTCACCTAACTTTTATCTTCTATTATCTTAGATTTAATCTAAAAAAAATCAAGGCCATTTAATCAAATTTTTAACGAATCTAATTCAAATTGAATCTAACGGACTTATTATTTTCTCCAATCTATTTTTTGTTACATGAGTATATATTTCAGTTGTCTTAATACTTGTATGTCCTAATAGCTCCTGAATATATTTTATATCAACTCCATTTTCAAGAAGGTGAGTGGCAAAACTATGTCTTAAAGCATGAATAGAAACATCTTTATTTATTGAAGCTAAATTTTTAGCTTTTTCAAAAATTTTTTGTGCACTTCTTATTGATAAATGCTTACTTGATGACCAGCCTTCAAAAAGCCAATATGTTGGTCTATATTCTTTTATATAATCTGAAATAAGCATTTGAGCTTTTTTAGAAAATATTGTTATTCTATCTTTTTTCCCTTTTGAGTTCCTTATAAAAATAGTACTATTTTCAAAATCAAGATCAGTAAATTTTAATTTAACTACTTCTGAAACTCTTAGTCCAGAAGAATAAGCTAGTGTAAGAATAGCTTTATGTTTTAAGTTTTTAGTGACATCAATAATTTTTTTCACTTCCCAGTGAGATAAAGTATCTGGTAGTTTTTTTGACCTCTTTGGCCTTTTTATAAAATTAAAGAAGTTAAAATTAACAAGGTTTTTATAATAAAACTTAAGTGCACTATAAGCAACATTTACTGTTGAACTTGATTTTTTAAGTGTATCTGTAAGATATGCTAAGTAATCATAAATATCTTGAGAATTAATATTGTAAGGATCCTTTTTAATAAATTGTAAGAAATCTTTATTATAATATAGATATTCTTTGATAGTTTTAACACTGAAATTTCTAGATAAAAGTTGAGCATTAAGTTCATTGAGCAAATTATTTGAGCTTTTTATATGTGAAATTTCATATTTGAGGGTTTGCAAAATAGAAAAAATTATATGAATAATTTCATCATTTTTCTTAAATATCCAGAACTTCCTTTCAATATTCCACTTTTTTTCTTTTATATTTTTAATTTTTTCAAGAAAATCTTTATCATATGGAATATAAAGTTCTATAGTGTTTCCATTTTCAATTATCTTCGCAAATTTTTTGTTTTTCATATAATTTTCCTAATAGTAATGATAGGCGAATTATTTCGTAAAATCTCCAAAAATAATACTATTTTACCACACCATAGCTCTTCCAACAATTCTTCTATCTTTTGCTGTAAAAAAACTTTTCAACACCAATAATTGCTATACACTTTTAAATAGTAATTTTATATTAAACTATTACAAAAATATTTATCATTAAAAGTTTGCTTTTAGTTTTCATTTAAAAATTATTTTTGAATTATAGAAGAATATATTTATTATAGAAGAATTTATTCATCTATTATTTACTTTAAACTAAAATGTTCTTTATTAAAAAAAAAGAACTGAAAAAATAAAATAAAGATTATATATAAAATTAATTAATAACCTTTTACCATATTTTTCATAATTATTTTCATAACCATTAAACAACTTAAATCAACTTTTAATGCAAATTTAATGCAAAAAGGTAAATTTAAATTTGCAATTTTTTAATTTATTTGCAAATTAATAAGTGCAAAGATTTTGAATGATAAGTTAGATTTAGTTAGATTCATACAAAATTTTGGAGGAAAATAATGGCTAAAAAGATGAAATCGATGGATGGAAACAATGCTGCCGCGTATGTGTCATATGCTTTTACAGAAGTTGCAGCTATATATCCTATAACTCCATCTTCAACGATGGCTGAATATGTTGATGAGTGGGCTTCAAAAGGTGAGAAAAACATGTTTGGTCAGGTTGTTAAAGTTTCTGAAATGCAATCAGAAGCAGGTGCTGCTGGTGCAGTTCATGGAAGCTTACAGGGTGGCGCACTTACATCAACCTATACTGCTTCTCAAGGTTTACTCTTAATGATTCCAAATATGTATAAAATCGCTGGAGAACTTTTACCAGGAGTTTTCCATGTTTCAGCAAGAACTGTTGCAAGTCATGCATTATCTATTTTTGGAGATCATTCCGATGTTATGGCATGTAGACAAACAGGTTTTGCTCTTTTAGCAACAGGCTCAGTTCAGGAGATTTTAGATATCGCTCCTGTTGCCCATCTTGCTGCAATAAGAACAAGAGTTCCATTTTTACATTTCTTTGATGGATTTAGAACATCACATGAGATTCAAAAGGTTGAAGCATGGGAATATTCAGATATGCTTCCTCTGGTAGATATGGAAGCTATTAAAAAATTTAGACAAAGGGCATTGAGTCCAGATTCCCCAGTCACAAGAGGAACAGCTCAGAATCCAGATATCTTCTTCCAAGCAAGAGAATCCTGCAATCCATATTATGAAAAAGTTGCAGATATTGTTGAAGATGAGATGATGAAACTTTCAAAAATTACTGGAAGAGTTTATCATCCATTTACATATTATGGTGCAGATGATGCAGAGTATATTATAGTTGCAATGGGTTCTGTTACTGACTTACTTAAACCAACAATAGATTATTTAATAAGCAAAGGCAAAAAAGTTGGTGCAATCACTGTTCACCTTTATAGACCATTTTCTGAAAAATACTTTTTCAATGTTTTACCAAAAACAGTTAAAAGAATCGCAGTTTTGGATAGAACAAAAGAACCAGGTGCTCCTGGTGAACCTTTATATCTTGATGTTAAAAATCTTTTCTATGGCAAAAAAGATGCTCCACTTGTTGTTGGTGGAAGATATGGCCTTTCTTCTAAAGATACAAAGCCAGAAGACTTAATTGCTGTTTATGACAATCTTGCAAGAAATGAGCCAAAAGACCATTTTACAATAAGTATTATTGATGATGTTGCTTTTACATCACTTCCTCCATCCGAGCCAGTTGATGTTACTCCAGAAGGAACCTTTGAGGCTGTTTTTTATGGTTTAGGTTCAGATGGTACTGTCGGTGCAAATAAAAACTCAATCAAGATAATAGGTGATACAACAGATTTATATGCTCAGGCATATTTTGCTTATGACTCTAAAAAATCTGGTGGTGTAACAATATCTCATTTAAGATTTGGTAAAAAACCTATTCATCTTCCATGCTATGTTTCTCATGCAAATTTTGTTGCCTGCCATGTTCCTGCTTACCTTGATAAATATGATTTACTAAGACCAATAAAGAAAAATGGGGTTTTCCTATTAAATTCTATATGGGATAAAGATGAAGTTGCAAATCATCTTCCAAACTCATTGAAAAAGAGAATGGCTGAGCAAAATGTAAGGTTTTATATTATAAATGCTACAAATATAGCAGAAGAAGTCGGACTTCCAGGAAGAACAAATTCCATAATGCAATCTGCATTTTTCAAGGTTTCAAATGTTATCCCTTATGAAAAAGCAGTCAGCGAAATGAAAAAAGCAGTTGAAAAAACTTATGGGAAAAAGGGCGAAGATGTAGTTAAAAAGAATTTTGAAGCTATAGATAGAGGCGGACAGGTCATAGAAGTTCCTGTTGATCCATCCTGGAAGAATCTACCAGAAGAGGAAAAAGGATATGGTGATCTTCCAGAATTCATCGAAAAGGTTATGATCCCTATCAATTCCTTAAAAGGTGATGACCTTCCAGTATCAGCTTTTGTAAATAGAGAAGATGGTACATTCCCCGCTGGAACAACCCAGTATGAGAAAAGAGGTATTGCAGTAAATGTTCCCGAGTGGAATCCAGATAATTGTATCCAGTGTAACCAATGCGCTTTTGTTTGTCCACATGCAGTAATAAGACCATTTTTGCTTGATGAAAATGAGGCTAAAAATGTTCCAGCTGGAACAAAACTTTTAAAGGCAATAGGTAAGGGGCTTGAGAATTATCAATATAAGATTCAAGTATCTGTCTTAGATTGTACAGGCTGTGGAAACTGCGCAGATATCTGCCCTGGTAAAAAAGGCGAAAAAGCACTTGTTATGAAACCTCTTGAAACCCAGCAAAATGAAGTTGCAAGATGGCAGTATTTCGATAAAAATGTTTCATACAAAGAAATTACCCCAGTCAACAATATTAAAAATAGCCAGTTCAAACAGCCATTATTTGAATTCTCTGGCGCATGTGCAGGTTGTGGTGAAACTCCATACATAAAGGTAATATCACAACTTTTTGGTGATAGAATGGTTGTTGCAAATGCAACTGGTTGTTCATCTATCTATGGTGGTTCAGCTCCTGCAACTCCATATAGAGCAAACAAAGATGGAAAAGGTATCGCATGGGCAAATAGTCTTTTTGAGGATAATGCAGAATATGGCTTTGGTATTTACCTTGCAAATAAGAAATTAAAAGAAAAGGCTTTGATGGAATTCGAAAATGCAATTTCAAACGCAAAAGTTTCAGAAAAAGTTAGAAATCTTTTTGATGAATATAAAAAAGAAGAAGATTACGGCAAACAGATGCAGATAGTTGATAAGATAAAGGCAGCACTTGCATCTGAAAAAAGCGATATTGCAAAAGAATTAGAATCATTAACAAAATATTTGATCAAAAAATCGGTTTGGGTTATAGGTGGCGATGGTTGGGCTTATGATATTGGTTTTGGTGGTCTTGATCATGTCATAGCTCAAGGAGAAGATATAAATCTTTTAGTTCTCGATACCGAAGTCTATTCAAATACAGGTGGTCAATCATCAAAATCAACACCAATTTCTGCAGTGGCAAGATTTGCTGCAGCAGGTAAGAGGGTAAGGAAAAAAGATCTAGGTCTTATTGCAATGAGCTATGGATATGTTTATGTGGCTCAGGTAGCTATGGGAGCAGATAAGAATCAGTTCTTAAAAGCTATAACCGAAGCCGAAAGTTATAATGGACCTTCATTAATCATAGCTTATTCACCTTGTATCAACCATGGCTTAAGATCAGGCATGGGGAAGAGCCAAGAAGAAGAAGAAAGAGCTGTAAAAGCAGGTTATTGGCATCTTTATAGATACGATCCAAGACTCGAAGCTCAAGGGAAAAATCCTTTCCAACTCGATTCGAAAGACCCAACCGAAAGCTTCAGAGATTTTATAATGAATGAAGTTAGATTCTCTTCTCTTGCTAAGACTTTCCCAGATGTTGCCGATGAACTTTTCAAGGCATGCGAAGAGGATGCAAAGAAAAGACTTGCAACATATAAAAGACTCGCATCCATGGATTTTAGTAAATAGTTAAACACTTTAATTTTATAATTATTTTATAATCATTTTATAATCGTATTATAATCATTTTTATTTCTCTTAAATCAAAGGGGTGGAAGGTGAACTTCCGCCCCTTTGATTTAAATAAAAAAATAAAAAAATTCTAAAATTATAATATTTTATTTAAATAATTAATCAAATAAAATACTTGACAAAATTAAAATACTTTATATAAATTATGTAATGAATATAAATAAAATCACTACTCACTACTCACTCCCCAAAGTTGCTAGATTACTTGAAAATACTATTAAAATATCTCTTAATAAGATTCTACATCACATATAAATACATAATTTTTGAACAATATAAATTAATTTTATTATTTATTTATGGTTTTCAATAGCTCCCAAATTTGAGGGGGCTTAAGTAAATAAAAAATAAAAATAAAATAAATTAAAAAAAAGAATAATATAAAAAGAAAAAGGTTCATAAAATAAATAAAAATATAAATATAAAAAATAAAAGAGAGAATCTATATACATCATTTATACAAAAATTGAAAGTAAAAAAATAAAAAATAAAAAAATTATTTAAAAAAATAGGAGATTGTATGAAAAGATTATTTATAATAATTTTTATATTCTTATTTTTTGGATCTTTATTTATATCATGCGAATCAATAATTAAAGATAATAAGACATATAATCATATTGATGCAACAAATGCACTTTCAAAACTTGTTCCAGCATTCAATGAAGTTTTAAGAGATAACGCTGGTTTTATTTCTATAATAAAAGAAGAAGCAGATAAAAGATTCGATGGTACAACAGATGTTCTTTTTGATACTATTAAAAATAGAAGTTTGGTAAAAGGCGGTAAAACATTTAAAGAATTGCTTAATTCAAAATTAATTTCAAAAGGATCCAGTGAGAGTCTTGAAGATCTTATTTCCAAAATACCATATTTTAATATTTATGTCTTCACTCCAGAAGTTAAATCATTAAACAAAGAAAATGAAGAAAATATAATAGTTGTAGCAGATAGATATGATGTAGATGGTATGAGTTATGAATATATAATATATTGTATAGACATGCTTGGTAACGAATATCAATTTGCAAAAGGGCAAGAGCCAGACAAGACCACATTTGTTCTAGGTGTAAATGAAGCACTTGCATATGAAGCATACTTAAATTGGCTTTCAGAAAACGGGTGCAATCAACAGCAGGCAACCCCCAATATTTTAACTACTACAAAGGGTGGATGGGATCAAAAGATATCAAGAGAATTTCAAATTACTCAGTTATATTTATACAATAATTACGAATTTTTTCCAAAAGGTCCAGCAGAAATTTATATGCTTGTAGTATATGCTAAATATGGAATTAATAGTGGTATTAGAGTTGAATTAACAGAAGTAGATGATGAAAAATGGGTTTATAATATGAATAGAAATTTAGTTACCTTAATTAATGAATCATATGAAAGTAAATTTGCTGTCTATTTTAGAGAATGGGATATTTTTTGGTTTTGGGAAAGTGGAACATATCCAGATCAAGTAATCGCACACTTGACTATTGAAACAGTAACTCCTACACATATTGTATCATATGCTTTTGGCTGTAACAGATGGGATGATGATCTTAGGTATGCATACCAAGATAGTTTTAATAATGGTCATGTTTACGATATGCCTGAATGTGTTAGTATTGCAGATCACAAATTTGCGTATAATGGCTTTAAGGTTGATTTCTGGGAATCAATTTCTGGTACAAAATTCTACTTTGGAATGCCAAATGCGACTTCAAACTATTACAACTGGGCTAATATTACTTTTAAACAATATTAATTAAAAATATTATAATGAGGTTTGTTATTGGCAAACCTCATTGTATTATTCGATTAAGGATTATTATGAAAAAAAAATCTATTAAGAACTTATTTTTGATAATATTTTTTATCTTTTTTTTATTAAGTATCTCAAAATATTCTTTTGCACAGGAGAATATAAATTTTAATTTTGATTGGCTAGCTGAATTTTGTGAAAAAAATTCTATCCAGATTTCATATTATGGAATCTTTGCTCCTGGAGGTTTAGATGCAGCTATAGGTTTAGGACAACTTGCTTCATCGACCTTTTTAGGATACGATTGGTTTTTCGATAATTCATATTATATTAAGGAAATTTATAACTATTTTATTGAAAAATTTATTGGATATACTTATACAATCGAATTTGGAGATTTTAGCATTTCAAAAAAAATCCCATTAAATAACTTTTTTACATATTATCCTGGTATCTGCTTCTATATGAGATACACTTCGGATATCGTAGTAGATGATGAACAGTATTACTTATTATATGGTAAAATCCCACACGAATTAAATATAAAAATAGGTACTTCACAATCTATAGAGTATAGAATAAAAAATTTTATTATAAAATTTTCGACAAATATATTTTATACTTATTATGATCTTTATTATAAAGAATTATATGACAATGGTAAAAAGATATGGAAAGAATATTCTATGCAAGGACATTATTTTGTTTTTCAAATTTTTCTACTTTCAGGTTTTGTTATTAGAAAAAATATAAAGTTTTTTTTTGGCCTTGAAAGCACATTATCAACAAATTATTTTTCAAAAAATGTATATATTTATGAAGTTAATGGAGATCCAAATGATCCATTTTCAACAAACAATTTGCATCCATTTGCATATCCAATAGAAATAATGTACTCCTCGTTATCATTGGATGACATAAATTTAGTATTTTATATATCTATTGGTTAAAAGGAAAATTATGGTTAAAAAAATATATTATAAATATATCTTAATAATTTTTATAATTTTATTTATTTTTTCAACAAATTGCCTAGCAGATAATTTTTATCTTTCACTATTTTACTATACATTTGATTTTGGTAGTACTGGTTTATTTCCTTATGATGGGGATATATTCAATAATTTACTTAAACA
>JGI12104J13512_1002453_pt1 | contig 11642 bp, 15 predicted proteins | sample TerdegcTABiofilm_FD_13512 | JGI IMG/M metagenome (IMG submission 13512)
CTGCTCCGTCTCGCACCGGTAGCGCGGCAGACATGGCTCGTGGTAATGGAATAGGGATGGCCTTTGCTGTTCTTGTAAGGCGCAGCTGGTCACACGGTACCAGCGCCGGTGCCAGCGGAAGGCAGCCGGCAGGCCATCAGGTGAGGCTTGGACCTGGACGGGGTGGCGGTAGAGCTTGGTCATGGGGATCACCTAAAAAAAACCGGAACGGACTACCAACCTAACATAAGCGCCGCCCACTGGACAAGGGGCGGTGCTTTGTTTGTGGGGGCCGTTGCTTCGGGCCAATTTGGCCCGAAGTAGAAAGGAGGGATTGAGAATATCCCGTAGGGTCTGATTGAAAAATCAGGCCCTTTTTTCATAGGCAGAACGACCGCGCAGGGCATTTTCAACCAATGCGCGAAGATCCGCCCCACCGAAGCCAAACCCGGCGACATTATTTTCTTCACCGGGACTTACGACAGCGCCGGGCCGGTATCCCATGTCGGCATTTATGTGGGCGATAACATGATGCTCCACTGTGCCAGCGGCGGCGTACAATACGCCCGAATGGATACGAGGTATTGGACGGAACACTTTTATGCTTTCGGGCGGCTGAATTAACGGAAAGGAAGGTGCTATTTTGAACGCGAAAATCGAGCGCGTCAACAAGGACATTGACAAAACCAAGGGAAAAATCAGCGAGTTTCAGGCCCGGCTGCGGGAACTGGAAAAGCAGAAAACCGAGCTTGAAAACATTGAAATTGTGGAGGCCGTGCGCGGGATGAATATTCCGCTGACCGACCTCCCGGCCATCTTAAAGGCGCTCCGTGAACAGAACGGAGCGCCTTTCACTTCGGGCCAACTTGGCCCGAAGTCCACCAACAACACAGACAAGGAGGAAAATGAGGAATGAAAAAATTTCGCATGATGGCGGTGCTGTGCGCCGTTCTCACCCTGAGCTAGATTGAACCAGTAATGCCCTGTCGGCTCCATGCCTACCATAACTTTGTCTTTAATGTTTTTTTCTTTAATCGCACCTACCCAAGTGGTGAATTGTCCGAAGCCTTCTGTATCATTACTAAACTTAAGTAATCTTCCAACTTTTCAAGTCCCCGGTAGTCGAAGGCTGCTTTTTCCCAAACGATTACACCAACTCCTTCCAACCTTTACTTACACTATACCAATCCCCCCTTATTTTCACAATATTTTTATGCAAAACAAAAACACCCTCGCGTGAGAGTGTTTACAATGCCTCTTAATTTTTACCCAAGTATTTCCTTTTGTGTTATAATAATTCTACAACAGAGAGGCTCAGGGCGGTCGGCATTCCTCCGGAAGGAGGTGATGCCTATGGAAGTATACCAGGCTTTGGCGCTGATGATTTCATTTGCGACATTAGTCGTTTTGGTACTTTCGTTTCCTAAACGGAAATAGACCGCCCAGTTTCAAAGGCTAGCGGTCTATTCCGTTACCTTTAAGCCGACCGCCCATAAAGCGGCTGTTGTGAGGAACCATGCGCAAACATGGTTCCTCTTTAATTTTACGCATTTTCTAAATTCAGTATACCATACTTTACAACATATTGTTACTAACTTTCAAATCATCATAGGGGCAGCTATTTGCAACATATTGTTACGTTCCAACCTTGTGGCTGCCTGGCTCCGCCTTCCCAAAGAAAGGGAATCCAAGCCAGGGGTTTCCCACCTTGTGGCGGAGGCTTGGTGAGCGTTACCACGCTGCATGAAGTCTTAGTGGCACTTCTCACCCCAGGACACCGAATTGCCCTATATCTATTTAAACATTTTTTAACATAAATTTCAAGTGTAATCCCCTGTCAAACCCCTTATAGGTGACTTTGAGAGTGCTTTTCATATCCTGCAACATATTCTAAATCCCAGTAAAAGAATTCCTTGATAATCCATTGACATATGCCACTATATACGGTACTATCATATAGTTGGTGCAGGCTATGAGTAAGCTTGAAAAGCTCCTACAAAAAATTAAAAACAACCCCAAACAAGTCAGGTTCGAAGAACTGGATAAAATACTGACCAGAGCAGGCTTTGAAAAAAGACAGCCAAAAGGCGGCTCAAGCCATTATTATTACACTAAAGGAGCTTTAAAGGTATCCATCCCTTACCGCCAACCATACATATTAACTACTTGTTGTGGCTGCTATAAAACTCCTTGAAAGGATGGGCGAAGATGATTAAGAAAGACCTTGAATATTACCTTAAACTACCTTATAAGGTAGTCCTCTACCCCGCCGAAGAAGGCGGCTATGCCGTTGAAATCCCGGAGCTCCCCGGATGCATCAGCCAGGGGCAAACCCTGGAAGAGGCATATGAAATGATACAGGATGCAAAAAAAGGCTGGCTTGATATTGCCTTACAAGATGGAGAAACAATTCCCGAACCAGCCAGAATGGAAGAATACTCAGGCAAATTTAATATCCGTATGCCCAAGTCCCTTCACCGCACTTTGGTTGCAAAGGCCAAGGAAGAGAATGTTAGCCTCAATCAATATATCAACTATCAATTAGCCCGCAGCGTCGGACATCCGGTTAAATAGAAGGAGGCTTGTAGCCTCCCTCCTTATTTCCTCAAAACAAAAGCATCCCCATATGAGGATTAAGGCATTGCCCTGCCAGGGAGCCGCTACAGCCTCCAGCGCCTTCTTAATCCAGCTGTTCAAGCGCCGCTTATTGACTTTGCGGTTTTCATCGTCGCTTATTACGTTGCCTTCGATATCGGTTTTCGCCAAAGTATAATCATTAGCCATGCGCCAGGCCAGGGAGCCGTCACCGGCAGCACTGGGCTTCAGTTGAAAAGCTCCGATCTGGTGAGTATAAAGCTTAGTGTACTGGTCAAAATCCAATTCCTGCTCGGATCCGGATACCCATGTACATTCAACAGCCAGGCCGGAGTTTTCAATATTGCCGATAACGTGCACAATGGCAGAAAGGCACGCGCCGGAAGTATACTGATCGCCAACCGATTTATAACGGCCGTAAACCATCTGCATAAAGTCATCGATCTCTTTTCCTTCCAGGATCTGCCCGGCAACTTTAATAGTTATTTTATCCGTATCCACTACTGTCTTTTTCTGCAATCCCAGTGCCACCACCAGGCCGTAAGCGATCTCATTCGCCAGTCCGTCCAAAAACGATGAATCTTTCAGCTTTGCCGCGTCGGCCGCCGTATCAATAAATAAGTTCTCAAGCCCCTCATGACATCGCCAACATCTGCAGACGATGCAGCAGCAACCTTAACCATTGTGTCCGCTGCTTGAAGTAGTTGCTCACCTGTTAATTGAAAACCTGCCCTTGCTTGTACCAAAGCCTCTGCCGCTCCTGATGTTGCAAAATCAGTAACAGATACCGCAATCGCTAAATCTAGAATTGAACTCACTTATTCACCTCTTTTCAAGCAAAAGAAAAACACCCTCTTAAGAGGATGCTTTTGTTCGTTCAAATAAGTAATGTTAACTTTTAATCAAAAACATCTGCCCGCATACTAACAGTCCCATCCATCCTTTTATTCATTGCCTCGTTTCGTATAAACCCCTTATCAGAATAATACTGTTCCTTGCCAGAATATGCATCCAGGGTCAGAAATCTTACTCCCACCTTTGAGGTGCTAAGCTCAAAGGCAATATCTTTTACATAATCAATTAAAAAAGAACCAAGGCCATAATCTTTGTATTTAAAAGCTCTTCCAAGTCTAGCAATCTTAATCGCTGGCACTTTATATGCTGCTTCTATTTTTTCCTCTTCCCGCTCTTTTTTGCTTAAAGGGATCGAATCGCAACACACCGAACAAAAAGCTGCTAACTCACCTTGATAATACAATAAGATTGTGCTATTCATTCCAGATTCTTGCTCTGAATAAGCTTCATCCTTTAAAAAACTGTTCATTTCAGCATCGCCACAATCAAACGCTTCGAGATCGGGCAACTCTGCTTCTGACAACCTCACTAATAAAACTGCTTTTAGGTTAATGTCAGGCATGGTTTAAATATTACAATCCTTTTTTCTTTATGTTTTTGAAAAATTTATTACGCTCTTTTGCTCTACGAATTTGTTCGGGAGTCGGCTTCCTTCTAATCTGTTCTAAAACAGCATCAGCATCTTTCCCGTAAAGCATGGGCGTTGGTTGAAGTTGTGTAGCCATTTTTCTCCCTCCTTTTTGATTCTTCTGAGACTCGTCCATGTTAACACCCCCGGCATCTCGTTCATAGAATATCTATGCCCAGTCTGTCAGGAGCATAACCAGTATATGTCATTCTTTGTTTAGAAATATTGTAACATGTCCCATGTGGCATGTCCATATTATTTCAGTTTCTTTTAACGCTCCCGAACAAGGAGCTATGTAAATTTATCTGCTTGCAAAGGATACATTTTAAATCCCCCGATCAAAAGACCGGGGGATTCCTCTCGTTCCACTCATTAACCACAATTACCGTAGCCGCAAACGTCACATCGCCCATCTCCATGCCCTCGGTAAAACTTATACCAGCCCTGGAAGCCAGCGTTAACTCGACGCGGTTCCTGAACCAGGGCTGATCTGCGAGTTTTTTGCCAATTCAGCGAGTTTCTCCTGGGCGGCCTTAGGCAACATTTTAGTTTCGAGTTCGTTCCACTCATCATAAGTAAACTCACTCATTAATTCCAGCACACCAGCCAACCCTTCAGGAACGTCCATCTTTTCGCCATTGACCGCCGCGACCCCCACCACAGTTTAAATTGTGACAGTGGACATGATGCCGCCAATGTTCTGTCCGCCCTCACTCATGCAAGTAGCCAGCAGTCGGCGCTCAATAAAGTGATGTTGTCCTTTTTTCTCCCGCGGCGTTACGATTTTGCCGGTAGACAGGGGTGATGTCTTCCATGATAACCTCCATGAATTTATTTGATATTTTTATTTACGAAACCTTGCTTCGCCTGGCAGCCTGCCAGTTCAAAGTGTTGCTGATCGGCTTGTTATTTCCGTCCACAGATTTCTTGTAACCGTCAAAGGTTACTTCCTCTCGGTGGTAATCTCTTCGACCGACCTGTTACTGTCCAAAGTCAAAACCCTGTAGCCGTTGCAAAGCGTTTAGGCCACTCTAACACGAACGTAACCCTTGCGGTATATGCTCACACCTACCAGAAGGACGATCAAGCCAACGCTGACATTATGGCTACCATACTAACCAGGAAGGCAGACAAGAAGGAAAGAGATAGTAAAATAATTTAGGAAGCGGATTCCTAAAATGAAATGTCCCACAAATGTCCCACAAAACCGCTTTTATAAAAAAATAAAAACCCCGAAGGGCTTGATTTATCTGGTGCGCCCGGAGAGACTCGAACTCCCGACACGCGGTTTAGGAAACCAGTAAAGTATGCTTGGTAGTAGTTAGCGAAACCATGTAATACTTGATATGCTTGTCCTTTTTCTAAAACATGCTTTGTTGTGATAGGTGGTCTTGGTGCTTATTTTGCAGTAATAAACACCAAAAAAACACCAGGTAATCCAAGGGAAACAATGTAAGGACGGGGAGCCTTGGTTTGTGGCAAAAGATGTGTGTGATGCACATGGAGATTGCTGCTTGTGTAATTGTGCTATTGTGTAATAAGGTTTTGCTTCCAGTCCTCGTGCTTCCCGGATGCCGGCAAAGCCAGAAGACTTGATGACGATGAAAAGGGTGTAAGTATTATTTACATCCCTGGTGGCCCCCAGAAGATGACCATCGTAAACTAACCCGGACTCTGGAAACTGGAAAGACGGTATACCAACCCTCCTTGATTTTACTGCGGTATACTATCGTATACTGGCATACTTACAGTATACCAACCACATTATTAGCAAAGCGGCTGCTGTAAGCCCCACAGGACGCCCCAACAAAGGGGCGCCATCTTTCCCCCCTGCGGCGCCGGGTTCCCGCATCTTCCCTCTGGAGAGTTTCGGCCTTTACCCGGCAGCCCATCGTCAGGTAGGGGTCGTTATGTAGTCGGGAGTTTTGCTTTAAGGGCCAGTATCTGGCTCCTCCTGCATCATGATTACCTTTAAGATTTTTCTGCATTTATGAAAGTTTATCCTTTATTATATCAATAGTTTCCTTGATATTGTCCAATGATAGTGTTATACTATATGCCAAGAGGTGGTTATATTGACAAACACACAGAAGATTAAGATGGCGCTTGCATTTATCGGTAAAAGCGAAGCGTGGTTAGCAAAAGAAATCGGCTCAACGCCACAAGCCTTTAACCAGCGGATGAAAACAGATAAATTCTCAACAGTGGATCTCGAGGGAATAGCCAAAGCGCTGGGGGCTGTTTATTCTTCCTCTTTTGAGTTTCCTGACGGGACAAAAATATAATAGGCGGGGGATGATAGAATGACGATATATGATAAAATCGACCGCTGCCACAAGGCTATCAGCGAGGTTCGCCCCTTCGAGGGGCATATGCTGAAGCAGTTGAAGGACTACTACCGCATCGGGCTCACATGGTCGAGTAATGCCATCGAGGGAAATACCCTCACCATGAGCGAGACGAAAGTGGTGCTTGAGGACGGTCTAACCATCGGCGGCCGGCCGCTCCGAGACTTCTATGAGACGGTGGGCCACGGCCAAGCCTATGACTTCATGTTTACCCTGATTGGGGAGCGACGTATCACTGTGAAGGACATCAAAACCATGCATCGCCTATTCTATAAAAGCATTGACGAGGCAAACGCCGGCACATGGAGGAAGGAGAGCGTTATTGTTTCCGGCTCCGAGTATGTGTTCCCCAGGCCGCGGGAGATTGAGGAGCAAATGCGGAAGCTGGAGAAATGGGTGAAGGCCGAGCGGAACAATTACCATTCCGTAACCTTTGCCGCGCTGCTGCACCTGAAGTTTGTGTCAATCCACCCATTCATCGACGGCAACGGCAGAACGAGCCGTCTTATCATGAATTTGGCGCTGATACAAGACGGCTACCAGTTGGCAATTATTCCCCCTGTACTCCGGCCGGAATACAACGACACCATCCGGCAGTATCAGAACAAAGGTAAGTCGGAACCGTTCTGCGTTTTCATTGCCGAGCGGGTGTACGAAACGCAGAAGGAGATCATGCGGCTGCTGCACATCCCATTTCCCGAGTTGTCATAAGACGAGAGCGGGTATCCCTACACCGGAATCCGCTCTTTCTGCATTAAAGCCGTCCCTGGGCCTACTTGGCTCATGGCGGCTTTTTGTTATTTTGTTCTGCACGAAGGCGTTCGTCTTGACCCGGCGCCGGCATTTAATACTCACTGGGAAACAGGACCGTCGTTGCTGATCTATCCCATTCGGTTATGATCCAGATTTTTCCCTTGCTGGTCAGGTACGCAGCCATTACCCGGTCACCGCTTTCGACCGCCTGATCGTTCAGGGCCTTGTCCTCTTGGCAGAGGTCTCCCCAATCGTGCCGCTGGTACCTGCCAAAGGCTGCCACGATCTCCCGAGCAAATGCCAGGTCGCTCTCCATTTCTTCCGCTATGCCTCGGGTTGCCACAAGTCTGCCGTATTTCATCGTGCTCGCCCCTTTCCGTTATGGTTTGAGTCCATGGTACCGCGCTGGCCGCCGATGGTTAAGGCGTACTGGGTGGGTAATCTTCTGGCTTTTAGGCCGCCGCTCCGAGAGCGCTGGCGTCAATTTTGACGTTCATCGATCGAGGAGGAGGCCTGCCTATGATCATTGCCACCCGCTACACGACGGAGTATGACGAAGCCAGGGGCACTTATAAGATCCGAAATATGGAGGCGCCGGTCTGTCCAGACTGTGGCCTACTGCTCTCTGGTTATGATACAAGAGCCCGCCATGTGATCGACAACTCCGGAGAAGTCCGCTGGTTCTTGCTGCGCCGCCTTCGCTGTAATGGCTGCTGCAAGCTACATCTGGAACTTCCTGATTTCATGCAGCCGAAAAAACACTACGAGGCCCAGCTAATCAATGACGTACTGGCCGGCCGCTCCGATTTCTGCCCGGCAGACGATTCGACGATCCGGCGGTGGAAGCGCGCAAAAAACCCACCTGGTTTGCCTTCAGTTCCGTAAGCCGGAGCGGTATCCTATACACATGCCGGCAAGAAGGAGGGATAACCTACGAAAAACAAAATACTTGAAATTTTTATTGCGTCAATTATCACGGCTGCTGTTGTGCTCGCAGCTGTGGCCATCGGCTTCCATCTCAGCAGCGGGAACGGCAGGGACAAACCGGTAGTCAATGCTGCCGATCAAACGTTCACTGGCTCCACAATCTCGGAGAAGAACATCGGTTCCTCCGGAACGATTGCGATTCCGGGGTTTAACCAAATCACTATGAAGGCAGGGCAGACCGCACAGAGGGTCGAGCTCTACAATCCGAAGCAGAACACTTGTTACATGGTGATCACGATCATGCTCCCTGACAAGACGCAACTCTATAAGTCCGGTATGCTCGAACCTGGGAAGGTGATTAACACGATCGAACTCTCGCGGAAACTGGAGGCTGGGACATATAAAGGCGCCATCCTGCGGTATTCCTGCTATGCCCTGGAAAACATGAAGGAGTTGAATGGTGCCGAAACTATTTTTACTCTGGAGGTTAAGCCATGAAAAAAAGAATTTTATCAATTCTGTTGGCCGCCGCCTTGGTTTGTGGCATGATGCCCATGGAGGCATTGGCAACGAGCCAGACGTCTGGAAGTATGGTGGTATATTATAACTACTCGTCCGAGTACACAATCAATATTCCTTCCTCGATCTCTATCAACAATGGCGGAACAGTAACATTCTCTGCCGAAAAAGTGAACATAGGTAGCGGAAAGAAGGTTAATGTTACAGTCGATGGAGACAAAACATACGAAAACGGCGGCAACTTTTACTTGTATAATAACAAAGGGATGGTTGACGAAAAAAGAATAACCTGTACTATTCTACGCGGAATACCAAACTACATCACATGGGAACCCATCAATGGCTTGAGTACACTCGTTGCCTCGTTCGAGGATGGCAATACGAGCCCGAAAGCTTACGGCGCGCTGAAGTTTAATCCGGAGGTTACCAGCGACACGCCATACGGAACGTATACAGGCACGATTTACTTCAAGATTGAGCTCGTCGGCTAAGATATATAAAGATGCCGCCCCTCTGAACTGCCGGCAGCAAATGAGCCCCGAATAACTTCCGGGGCTTTTTTTGCCTGGCCAGAAGCTGGGATTTTGCTTTTAGAAAGACTTTTTGGACTGCCAAGACTTCACATACATACCCACGCGTTTAAATCCGCTCCTGTGCCTTACAGTAAAGGCAGCCATTTCAATTTCATGAAGCCCACCAGGGATACGAATAATATTCCTCTCGCGACGCCGCTAAAAATCCGCTATTCCTGACCTCACCCAATCGTCTGGACGTACAGACCTGTGTATGGATCAACGAGCGGGTTAACGAACAGTTCCATAGGTAAAAAAATAAGCCCTTGCGGGGGCTAACCAAGAAAATTACCAATGGCGTTGATTGCTTTCATTGCTACCGCCGCCACGATGGATATGCAGCTAAAGACCGTGGCCACATGGATCATCCCGGCGATCTGCCCCTTGCCGGCGGCCTGGGCCACGTAGCCGGCCAACCAACCCACCACCGCAATCAACATAAGCTGAATAATCATCATCCCCGGCCCGCCCGGGCCGAATGTGGACAGCGCAGCCTGCCCGATAGCTTCCGCACCACCGGCATAAGCCGGGGCGGTCCCGCTCCCCAGGGCTACAAAGGCAGTAGCGCAAAACCTCATTAACTTCCGGGGCTTCTTAACGGTCACCCTTGCCGTCTGCACATAAAAGCCGGTTATTCTCATCCATCAATTCCCCCTCTGATTTCATCAAGCAACATCACCCTGAATTCCAACCCGTGAGCGTTCTCTTTGTCAACCCGCTCCCTAATGTGCGCCGCCCGGCTGGCCGTAATGGTCACCACCAGGATAGCGGGGAAGCGGTCCGCCAGTTCTGCCCACCATTCGCCGGCGTAGCCCCCGGCATCATACAGAGCGTTATACTTCCGGATCTTATCAAAGTTATTGGCGCTGCGGTCCAGTTCGATAAAGAAAAATTTAAACCTGCCGGTAACCGTGTTTTTGACGGAGCAGAAGGCGTCTGCCTGCAAGATCTTAAAATTCGTCTCATAGTTAAAGCAATGTACCCGCTCCCATGGCTTTAAGCCAGCGGTAAACCAGACGTAAACCCAGTTTAACGCCAGCAGGTGTTCCAGCCGGCCATGGCGCCGGCCGGCGTAATAACAAAACGGTTCTGTTGGCGATACCCGGCATCGCTTAACCCTCCCTGCTTGATAAAGTTTTAAAAGCCTCTCCTGGGCCTTCCTTCGCCCATGGACCATGCCGTGGAAAAACAGGGTTGTCACCTGGTCCGTGTTCAGCGCCTGCCGCCGCTCGATTTCAAGGAGAATTTCCCTATCTCGGCGGAAGCCTTTTAACCTCGCATTGATACTGCCACCCCCTTGCCGGCCGTTGCCGGATTAATTCCCGTGCCCGCTGGAGCGGGAGAAACATTGTCTGGACTTCTTTTTCCACCAAGCCAAATTTGAAAATAGCCCGCCCCTTGATGCCCGGCAAATTGGCAGCGAGCGGGCAACTTTCCCCCAGGACCATTCTGCTGTTCAGTTCGTCAGCAACCTGGAAGCACAGCCGGGCGGCAAACATGGCCCGGGTATCTCCGCTGATCACCTTCGTGCTGGGCCTTTGTGTGGCCGCTACCACCGAGATACCGACAGCCCGGGCCAGCCTCACCAGCCGGTCAATGAGTTCAAGGGCTTCCTCGTCTTTCAGTTCTGCCACCTCATCCACTACCAGGACGATGTAAGGCATTTCGCCGGCAAAGTCCTGGACCTTCACCACTCCCGCCGCCTCCAAGGTGTCAATGCGCCGCTCCATCTCTCGGTTCAGCATCCGGAGCATGGCCAGGGCTTCACCCTCGTTACGGGTTACCGCCGCATGGTCACGCAGGTAGGCAAATTCAAGGCGTTTCAGGTCGATTATACAAACAAGTGAGCGGGGCAGGAGAGAGTGAATAAGGACATGGAGGAAGTTGCTTTTCCCAAACCCGGGCACGCCAGCCACCAATAAGTGAGGGCTTTCCGCCAGATCCAGCACTTCAAGTCCCTGCTGACTCACTCCCACCGGAATAGGAAGGGTCATTTTGCCGAAAGGAGCGGGATCCCATTGAAAGGGCAAGCTTTTGGGCAGACGGCCGGTATATACGTCCATGTGCAGGATCCCGTCCCAGGACAGGTTTACCCATCCCTTGACGGCATCCGCGAAGTATTCCCGCTGCCGGCGTACTTTCGCAAAACTGATCCCCGGGGGAAGACTAAAGGCCAGGTGCCACCCGTAGGGGGTCTTTTTTTTCGCCACCAGGAGCGGCCGGCGCCCGTCCTTGGTTACATATCCAAGGTTGTCGAAGGTATCCATAACGGCGGCCGGTATCTCCTGACCTTTACGGTGAGACCACAGAAAACGGATAGACTGAAAGGCCTCGGCCAGCACATTTTCAGGTTGCTGCCTGGCGATGGTATCACCTCCACTGTGTTATTTTAGATATAGAAACTCGACTTATACCTTACTATTTGTTACACTAAAGCATGGTAAGGTGTAAGGTTATCTCCCTTGC
>JGI12104J13512_1002464_pt1 | contig 11605 bp, 12 predicted proteins | sample TerdegcTABiofilm_FD_13512 | JGI IMG/M metagenome (IMG submission 13512)
ACGGGGAAGGTGCGGTTGATGGTCAGGGGGTCGATGCCGGCGTCCTTCGCTTTCCGGTAGTCTGCCTCGGTCCACTGCTTGCCGTCGTAATGCTCACAGTCCCGCCACGCCTCTGCACGCCATGCCTCGGAAACGAGCATGGACTCGTAGACGAAGTCCTGGATTTCCTTCAGGGTACAGTCGCGGGTCATGGACCTCTCCTTGGCCTGAAGCCGGAATTGCTTTTGCCGCCCATGCTGCCGGAAGCAACGGCCAACGTTAGAAACGCGTCGGCAGGGTTGCTGGCCCAGTCGTGGAGCGGCTCCTGCTTGTAGCAGCCGTTCTTGTCGTCCCACGCCTTTCGGTAGGCTTCGAGTCCCTTGATGCCGTTGCTGCACCGTGTCTCGTCGAACCAGCAGAACTGGAGGAAATTCCTTGCAGCCTCGATCTGGTCGGCCTTGGAAAGCTTGGGCGTTACGGAAAAGTCAATACCGTAGGCGGCTGCAATCTCTTTCCTGGTCTTGCCCGTACCCAGTTCCCTGACCTCGATATCGTGGGGGGCGAAATGGTTGGTATGAAAACTGTTGGCGCCGTAATCGTAATTTTTGTTCCTGAGCACCTGTGCGTAGTGGGCAAGGCCCTCGCCGTTGTTCTCGTAATAGTCTATGATCCTCCACTGGTGGCCGTGACGCTGGGCGAACCAGATGGCGGTGGTGTCGTTCATGCCCAGATCCCAGGCCGTGTAGACCGGCAGGCCCTCCTCGTAGGGAACGACGGTGATCCTGTTCTCCCGGTAGATGCGCTCGAACTGGTGGGAGAAGTAGGCACCTTCCAGGCTTGCCTCGAAGGCCTCGTCGAAGGTTGAGGGGTACTCCCGTTTCATGTCCGAGCCCTGGAGCTTCCACTTGAGGTAGTACCAGGCCTTCTGGCCGTCGCTTAAGCTGGTGCGCTCGCTCGCTTCTATTGAGCGGAAGTAGACGTTCATGGATTCCGGAATAACGGTGTTTTTGGGGTCCACGCTGTTCTTGGCGTCGTGGTACCAGGGAAAGAAAAAAAGCCGCCATTCCAGGGATGCGAGCTTGCCGCCCCGCAGGTTGCTCTTGTGTGCCTCGGTGCAGTAATCATAGAAGTAGCCGGACTTGCCTTCCGCTGTCGACTCGATGGTGATGACCTGTCCCGGGTGGACTGTGTTCAGCGACCCGGTGACGATCTCCTTGGCCTTGTCCGGGTACTTGGCGCAGATCTTCCCGAATTCGGATATGTGCAACAATTGCAACGTGGAGCCTCGCAGCGATGTGCCGACACGGATCGCGCTGTTGTTCCCGAAGGAAAGCTCACGGGCGCTCCGGGACTCTGCCGGGACCATCCATTTCACACGGTCCGGGAGGTTGTCATAGGCATACTTGATCTTGTCGTTGAAGAAGATCTCCGCATCGTCGCGGGTATGCGCGATGATGCCTGCACGGATGTTCGGCGTGAAGAGACAGTAGTCGAGGTAGAGGATGCAGATGTCGGTGGTGATGCCGTGCTGCCTGGATTTCAGGATCAGGTTGAGGTACCAGAGGCTGTGGTTGAGGTGATCCTGGATGTCGTTGGGCCGGAACAGGCACCGGTTGCCGGTGGCGTCTATGATGTAATAGAGGTTGCTGAGACGCCACTCCCGGTCGCCCAGGCGGTCGAGTGACTCGTCATGATAAAACTGCTGCAACGCTTCCGCTTCGTCAGTCATTGTCGTTCACCAGTTTTGTTGCCCTGCCGACGATCTCTTCGTAGAGCATCTGAAGGGGTCCGCCTCCTGTCCCGGTGATCTCCCGCTTTTCAGCCGGGTAGTCCCCTCGGAGCTTGTGGGCGTCCATGCGGGCGCGCTGCCGAATGTCCCATGCGATCTCGTCCCACTCGATGACGGTTTCCCCGTCGCCAAAAACATTGCCAGCTTTTGTCTTGATGACGGTTCCCGAAGCGGCCACGATACGCCGCCCTCTCCCGAGCTCAGCCGGATTGACTGCGCCCTTGATCTTGATTGATTTCGTGACCTTGGCCTTCAACTCCCGCTTGAGGAGTTTTGTCAGAGCGGGCATTGTGAGCCCGTTTCCCTCGAAATACTCAAAGGCTGATGGTCCGTGCACCTCTTCGAATGTGGCAGGCATAATCCAGACAATAAAAGAAGGGGCTTGAGGCGGTCAAACGGTCATAGATGCGGCAATTTGGATGGTAACTCAAGGACGGCATTCAGAAACGGCAGAAAAGCACAGAAATATTTTTTGTCGGTCTACGATTATGTGTAGTTTCCTCCAACTATGATAGAGATGGCTTCCCCCAAAACAGCTTTCGCGCATTCTTTACTACACCACTGTATGATGTAACCAATTGTATTGATTTTCTTGTCGAGCCAGAAATTTACTTATCATCCAATTATACATGGATTATAATTATGCTCGATATCTGTTTTGAATTGGACCAGAATAGAGAGACGGTGAAAAAGAGGAAGAATGGCACATCGTTTACAGAGGCTTAAACTGATTTTGCCAAAAAAATGACCTCTTGATTCACGACCCAGACCACCCCCGGAACGAGGGCTGCTTTATCATTCTCGGCTTGAGTTCACGTCTCCGGCTAGTTGTTTTGTCCCATACCTATCGGAAGGATGATGCAGTTACATGGATCATCTCGGCCCGCAAGGCTACTCGTTCAAAACATCAACAATATTGGATCAAGTGGTAGAATATATGATTTTTATTGTAAGAGTTTATTTACCTCATTAATGTAGTTTTTCTCCTCTTGAAGTAGGTCATCGCTTTCCAAGTCCATATAATATTCAAAAACCTCTACTCTAAAATCATCGCCAACTTCGCCAATACGAACCAACCCTTTAATATTAGGATTAGTTGAGGGTAGAGCGAGGACAGCTTTTTTTACTCCATAGCTTAAGGAATGAGACACTATTTGATGTCGGTCAGAATCTGAAGCTTTCTTTTTATATTTCGCATCTATAATAATAGCAGTCTTGCCAGCCTCACGGATAATTATGTCGGGTTTAGCTTCATAGGCCTTGGTGTCACGAAAAAGATATCCCTTGCCTTCACGGTTGCCATCCAGGATAGCAACGTTTCTTTCTTTCAGTATGAAAGATTCACGTAGAATGTACAACAAATACCTTTCAAAGACATTTTCCATATTTATAATAAATGAAAGAAGGTTTACATCCTCCCCTATATCTGTTAAAGAAATACCAACATCCTCGATGATACAACGACATATTTTGCATATATTCTCATAATATGCTCTCAAAGTTGGTATCTTTTGATCATGGATATCAGAAATGACTGGTGGGAGAAATGATAGACTCTTGTCCAAAGGAACCGATTCAAAGTAGTCATAAAACTGGGCCAGACTCCTGATGAGTGTTCTATTGGATGAATTAATATTTAGCAGGTGATTAAGGCAATACCATAGAGTGAATTTTATCATCCTATTGTAGCAATTATTTGCTGTGAATTCAAAGTATTCACAGAACGCCTTATAATATTTACTGCACGCCCAATTTGTCAGGGCTGTCCGCCTAACATCTAAATGCCCCCTGGGTCCCGATAGATTCTCTTGACGCTTTAAATACTGTTTATAGAGTCCTTCCTGCTCAAGTTTTTGTAAAGCATTGGATAAACAGCTAGCGAAAAAATCAAATATAGTTGGGGAAGTTTTGCCGCTTTCATTGTAATACCTCTCAAAGAATTCCAGAGAATCAAGATATTCTCTGGACTTGCTGATGATATGAACAAGAGACCCAATCCCTACTTTAGGACGCACATCAATAGCTACTTCCTCGTTAATGGGTATTAATCCAATATATTTACCGGCTACAAGTATTAACTGATCATTCTTGTAACGAATTTCAAAATAAGCCTTAGATGTAACCGCCGGAAATATTTGTAACTTATTATCTTTTGATAGAAAACTACTTATGGGAATTGAAGTTGCTTCCCGTTCAACCGCTGGAAATATATGAACCTTACTTTGCAAGTTTTTCTGGTGCAGTCACAAGCTTTTTGTAAGCTTCCTTGATATCTTCGAGGGTTTGCGGTTCAAATCTGAATGCTTTTTCAAATAAGAACTTTAATTTATGATTCCATAGTCGGAGCAAGTCCTTCTCGTCCTTAATGCCGAGAAAATAAGTATGACCAAATCCATGAGGACACTTTTTGTTTGCATCATTAAAGAATTCTATAACTTTTCCCATTAGTTCAGTTCGCATACCAGCATCGGAAGTAAGTTTCTTAAGGATATTAATATCCGGATCAAGCTGTACAATTTCAAATCGTCGGTCAATAGCTGCGTCAAGATCGGCAACAGATTTATCATAAGGATTCATGGTTCCAAGAATTACTATATTCGAAGGGATTGATCTTGGTTTGCCTGAATAAGGCAATATAAAGTTTTTATTTCGATAATCTTTTTCTAAATAAGTCAAAACCTCTCCAAATATCCTACTAGGATCGCCGCGGGTAAATTCATCGATAACTAACACATAAAGGTCGTTGGGATGTTTACGGGCGGCCTCAGCTGCTTTTAGAAACACCTTATCAACTACCTTGAACAATTCTGTCTTTGTGAGTGCTTCGGTTGATGACACACCCGGCACATAACCCTCGACAAAATCATCGTAATTGAATGAGGGATGAAACTGTATTTGTTTAATGCATCGAGCCTTGCCATTAGTCAATTTAATGGCTATTTTCGATGCATACCAGGTCTTACTAGTTCCTGGAGGACCTGAAAATATGATTCCGCAGGCTCCGTGGTCCAGAAGATCTTTTGTTTGTTTCCATACAGAATCTTCATCAGGAAGATCGTCAGACAAAACGGTTTCGTCCTCTATATCGTCTTCGGACAAGGGAGGTATTATTTCATCTGGAAATGGGATAAATTTACCATGTTCGGCCAGCCAAGATTTTTCCGTAAGGTGTTCTTTAAAGATAGGTTCATTTTTTATTACTTCATCAATAAATGACAGATAGCTTCTGTTTATTACCCATTTATCCCTTGCCTCCTTTTTAATCACGGGTGGATATCTTCCAACTTGGGTCCCCAATCTTCCCATAACATATTTAGGTTCTGAAATAGCTCCGGTAAGCATGGGCGGATATTTTTTGTCGAGGTCTTCAACCGACAAACCAGATTCCTTGTCCTCTCTATATTTTTTTATCGTATCGATAATAAGCGGTATTTCTTCGCTTTTTTGTATCTTAAAAACAAACCTTTTTAATTCATCGGCTGTTATATACAAATCTGATTCCCTCATAATTTTGTATAGAGTCCAATAAGGGAAGATATCGCATTCTTTCAGCAAGGCATCGTATTCAGGGTTTTTACTAGAATCTGGTCTGGCAGGATTATTTATTTGGTACCTGGTTAGAAGCTCAATCACAAAATAAGGTACAACTTTAAGAAAATCTGGGAGTTTTGAGAGAAGAACGAGTGCCTGTCTTCCTGCATCGGTTATTCTTATATTACCTTCGTCCAGCTCTACCCAGCCAGCCTCTTGGAAAGCCCTAATTTGGGTTTGAATAATGCCCCCATGTCTTTTTGGGTCGTCTCGACCGACAGCGGTAGAGTATGCTTCGTCAATTTCAAGCTTGACCTTATCAAACTCCTTTCCGTCATATTGTGATAGGATTTGAAACATCCGAATTGCAGTTGGAGTAATTACGCTATCTCGATTGTTTCTCCAATAGAAATTATCTGTCAAGTTAGGCCTCCATTTTCATATCAATCACCCAATCATACCTGACTATTCCTCCGCGTCCTTGCCTGGGGAACCTCATATGTCTGTTTCTTATCTCGTAACCGAAAACACTTTCAACAATAAAGCCAATGGCTTTCGCACAATCCTGTATTAGTTCATGAACCATGATCGGCTCGTTACTTACCATGCTATCGCCGACAACCATTATGTAGTGTGATTCCTTGCGCAAAACCCGTGTCATTTCTCCCAGGTGAGTCATAATGTCTCTAAAATAATTGGCAACGATGTAGGCATGTTTAAGGTTTTTTCTGCTTATCTTTTCACATAAAAGATCAATCGAATCAATTCCAGTCTTTTCAAGGTTCGCGTATTCTTTTTTGGAAATTTTCTGCGTTCCTATATAATTCTTCTTGTATTCGTTTTGTTTCAATTGATTCTCCATGTTGAAAATGTCGCCGATCCAGAAATATTCGGTCATCTGGTTGTACACATAGTCAACACTTTTTATATAGGGGGGGGATGTTATTGCCATATCGACCTCGGGGAGGCTATCTTTTTTCCATGAATCAGCAAATTTTCGAGCATCTTTGTAAGGCAAAACGTTGCTATTAACCGGATATTTTATGGATTTGTCAAAATCTTTCAACCTTTGAGAATAGTCAATAAGGGCTTTCTTAAACAATAATTTAGCTGATTCAGGGATTTTCTTGTACGTATGGGATACATAGGATTTTTGAGTCTGGTTATCTGCATTTGAAGCGCGCCTAATTATTGACAGAAATGCGGCCAATAGAAACTGATAAAGAATCTGATTTGACTTATATGTTTCGATAATGTCCCTAATTACAGACAAATCTTTAACCGCCTGTTCAGAAAACCAATGGTTTAACGTCGGGATGGTAGGCTTGAAAATACCATCCTGTCTTCTTTCCGTTTCAAGAATAATATCGTTTACACAAGCATCCAACAGTTCGGGGGAAATCGGGGTTGTTTTGGACCGTGATATCAATCGGGCAATAGGATCAACATCAATCCCGTAAGAATTTTGGCCAGCAAGCATGCTCTCTACCAATGTAGTGCCCGAGCCAACAAAAGGATCAAGGATGACCTGCCCCTTATCGGACAGATATTTATTGATAGCCCATCTTGGTATATGGGGAATGAATTTAGCCGGAAATCTGTGAAATTTATGAGTTACGTTGCATAATCCATTATTCTTTATGACAAAGACTTTGTCTTTTGTGATTTCAACAATTTCTGGAATCTCATCTACATATACCAACTGTTTTTCGGCAAGTCTTTCATCGGGTTTTTTCAGTATGACCAAACTTTCCCGAAGATACTCCTTCCTGTCTGCCAAATTTAGTTTTTGCTGGGAGCTCGTCGTCAGATGTCTTGCGACGGAAATTCTATCGACATGAAATCCTCTTTCGGAAGCTACTTTGGCCAGGAGAACATCCGTGGGGATCAGAATTCCAGAATAAGCAGAATTGCCAACTACAATTACGCAGCTACCTTCGGGTTTAAGAACTTTGCCAAGACTTTCCATTATTCTATTCATGTCCATGAAGTAACCTTGGACCGCCTCGGGTATGCGCTTATCCCAAAGTTGTTGTCTGTCGATAAGCTCAACAAAATTATTCACATAAGATATTGGCTCGTCGTATTCCCTTTGCATCCGAGTCTCAACATGCGACCTGATAGCCCTTCTATTAAGGGACTGTAATTCTTTGTACGTCTTTACAAACTCTCCCATCCAAAGTTCGACTTTAAATATCTTAAAATAATTGAAACAATTGCAGTAGGGTGGCGAAAAAACAATATAGGCAACGGAATTAGAGGGCAGATATTCATGAACATTTTCGGCAGAAGCATTTATAACATGTGCTTTTGGAAGTTTGCGGTTATATGCCCTGGCATCCTCGATCATCACGGAAAACTGCTCGGCAAAGGAGCTGATGACAAATTTGAATTTATCCTTTGGGAAAAGGCAGTCTTGCCATTCTTGATCAGAGATGGTCACGTATCCGTTTGGGGTTCTTTTCCTGTTTCTGTATTTTATTCCATTGCCTTCTTTGTAGACGTTTGAAACTCGTTCAAGAATGGAAAGCCAAGCTACAAAGAAAAAATCTCTTATATGATTTTCTTGTATAGTTTTGATACGTTTTCTTATTTTAAGAAGACAGGAAAGAATTTCGGGATGAAAAACCTTATTAACGATGCTAAAAGGAGGGGGATCTTCAGACGGTGAACTTGATGAAATACATTCAAATTCATGCCCCAACGACTTCATCTGTTTTAATTCCGAATCCCCATATTCTCGGGTTTTAACTTTCGCGATCAATGTCGACAAAGGATTCACATCAAATCCATATGACTCGTATCCAAGAGACTGCGAGGCTATTAATGAGGTGCCACATCCGCAAAAGGGATCAAGTATTATTGATCCGTTTGGTAATCCGGTTATAAGCCGCTTGACAAGCTCAATAGAGTAACCTTCACGGTATCTAAACCATCTATGGACTGGTTCATCAGAAAGAGATGAGTAATTTACCAAGGAACCAAAACCATTTACGCCCGTGACGGTAAATTCCGACGAGATGGTTTTAAGTAACTGAAGGTTTATTTCATATCTGTCGCTATCGGAAAGAGAGGCTTGTGAAGGAATATTGATATTCAAAATAACCTCATCTGAGAGCTATCCACTTCATCGGCAGCTTTTTCAAATGCAATGCTTGCCTTAGTTCCATAAGTCACTATGTAACTCCAAGCCCTCTGTAGAATAAGCAAATCTCTTTCTGAAAATTCATTGTAGTTTAGGGTACCTCTTTTCACCTTTTTCGGAGTAAGATAGCCAGCTCTGACAAAGTAAGTCAGTTTATCGCGTGGCAAATCTTTAAAATATTCTAATAATTCTCCAGCATTCATGAACTATTCTAAAGACCTTTTTGTATTTAGACTTATACTTGTACAAATACAAATTTAGAATAGAAATGTCAAGCAAAATTGCAGGATGTTTGACTGTTTACGGTTCCGCTCACCATCGCTTCCTTTAATGTGAGATACTCCGGTCCGTGATTGGTTTCTGAGAAGATCGGAAATACGGTAATATTTTTGTATTCCGGGGCCTCACCCAGGGTAATCGATGCCAAATAATCGGTAATGAGTTTATTCATTTCTCGTTCCCCCTTTTCGTTAAGGTATTTGCGTGCAATATCCCAATAGGGTCGCTAAGACCCGAAGAGGATCTCGTCAGTGATGGCTGAGAGTCGGCATTTGTCGTCAAAACTATCTGTTTCCACGAGATCATAAGCATCGCCCTCCTCTATGCCGGCTTCCTTGATGGCCTCTTCCTCGGTATCTGCCTCGACTGAGGTGTACTCTCCATTAATGTAAAATGTGTATTTTGTCATATTAACCTCCCCCAGACTGATCGATAGCGAACTTTATTTGTCAATCTAAATGGATTATACATAACGAGACTGACAACTGTATGTCAGTGGGAAAAAATATTTATTTTGAATTTTACATTGTTCGGCAAATACTGGCGTTTCCGCCTGCTTCCCGGCGGGATACTTTATTATTTCTCTTAAAAGTATTAGATTACTATCACAAGGTTACCAATTTTGGGTATAAAATGACTTCCGACGACGAACGAAAAGCTTTAGAATCAATAATATGGGATTTTAAACTGCATTACAAAAACGGTCCGGATATATTTGCCTCAAGGTCAGATTTTGACTCGTTTCTCGATCGGGAAGTACGATTCCATGCAAAATTGTTAAAGATTGAGTTTGAAAAGGCCAAGGCAACCCTCATAGCATGGATTGAGCAAAACCACACCATGGAATACATTCGGCTAGCGTGAGTCTTACCGCGTGAAATAAATCTTCCAGAACAGACATATCAGTTTGTTTTTCTTACAGAATAAATGAAGTGTGTTTCTAACGACAACTTCCTGAAGTCAATGAATGCTGACTCTTTCATTAGATCAAGACTTCACGTGGCAAGTCATCTGGAAAACTCTTTTTATCAGTGCTGAGACAATAGCATCACAAAAAAATAAGCCTCTCCTTTAATGATATTATCTACCAATTACCACCGCATTAATAGTGCTGAGGCTGAATGTATTGACTTTTTTATTGTCAATGTAGCAATATCAGAGTAAAATTCGGAAGAAATGAACCTCATACACTAAATTTGTTAGATGCAAAAGGAGATAAATAAATGGCTGTTCCAGATTATCAAAGCGTGATGTTGCCGCTTCTCAAGTTTGCGGCAAAAAAGGGAACTGAAACATCAACCAGCGAGGCCGTTGAAGCTCTGGCAAAAGAATTAAGCCTTACTGAAGATGATATGAAAGAGATGCTCCCCAGTGGCATACAGTCAACATTCGTTAATCGTGTTGGTTGGGCTTCAACCTACATGAAAAAGGCTGGGTTGCTCGAAGCGACCCGTAGAGGATTCTACCAAATCACTGAACGTGGGGAAGATCTCCTTAAAAAGCAGCCAAAGGCTATCAACGTAAGACTACTCAAACAATATCCCGAATTTCTTGAATTTCAACAACTCAAAGGTACAAGAAGCAGTGATAAAGTTCCTGATTCCAAAGGGGCGTCTGATGTTTCAACAGCAACGCCATCAGAGGCATTAGAAGCTGCATATGAAAATCTTCGTGATGAATTAGCAGATGAATTACTCGCCAGGCTAAAAAAATATCGCCAGCGTTTTTCGAGCGGGTCGTTGTGGAGCTGCTTGTCAAAATGGGTTACGGTGGTTCGCGTGCTGATGCAGGTAAGGCAATTGGCAGGAGTGGCGACGGTGGGATAGATGGAATCATAAAAGAGGATAAACTGGGCCTCGATGTTGTTTACATTCAGGCAAAGCGATGGGACAATAATCCTGTGGGTCGTCCTGATGTCATGCAATTTGCAGGCGCGCTCCAGGCTCAAAGAGCAAACAAAGGCATCTTTATTACCACTTCAAGATTTACTGACGATGCCCGAAATTATGTTTCCCAGATCGGCAGCAAGATCGTTCTAATTGATGGTGAACAACTTACCAGCTTGATGATTGAGCATGATGTTGGAGTGTCCACCGTTTCACTATATCCAGTCAAAAAGGTTGATAGCGATTATTTTGAGGAGAGCATCTAACAACGGCATGCAGCCGACTTCTTACAGCGGCGGCTGATGCTCAGCGTTACGTGAATGAACAGAACCGAAAGGAAGTGGAATGAAAGATATGAATGATCGAAAATGTGATCGGCCCTCTTTCGAAGAAGTATACAATTGTCTGAAACGTTATGGCCCTGCCATATGTGTATCATCAAGAGGAACAAAATACACCGTTCGCGCAGAAATTACTGCTGGTCGTCGGACAATCATCGGCTGCCCGCGTACCGGTGAAGTAAGGATTCACGAAGACTGCTGGGCACAGCCGCTCACTTGCCAGATGGTCGAGGGCTGGTGGAATCTATAATGGTGATCCATCAATCTATGATTGGTATAACGAAAAAATCAAGAAACCTACATAACAAGTGGCTGCACCTGATCACCTATAAAACTGGCTCCAGGTGAGCTGTGTGTTAGCGCGAGAAAGAATATGGGAATAAAAACTCAGAAGATTGAACCGCATTGGAACTACCTCCTTGCAATAGAACGGGACCTGGATGAGATATCAAGGTTTGTCGAATTCGATGAGAAGAACTTCGACTGCTTCTCAATCGAGATCGCCAGACTCCTTCTGGCTTCCGCTGCTGAAGTAGACGTTGTGTGCAAACAGATTTGTAAGAGCATTAACCCAAAATCAAAGGCAGAAAACATTCATAAATACAGAACCGAAATAGTGGCTGCCTTTCCAGGTATCCCGCCGTTTCAAATTATC
>JGI12104J13512_1002472_pt1 | contig 11567 bp, 16 predicted proteins | sample TerdegcTABiofilm_FD_13512 | JGI IMG/M metagenome (IMG submission 13512)
TTCTTTCGATCGACATTCAGTTACATTGTCTGGATAATCGCCGGAATCATTATCCTTAAGATACTCAATGTTGATATCACCCCTCTTCTTGCTGCCGGAGGTATTGTGGGAATTGCCGCAGGTTTTGCAGGAAAGGATATCCTGGGTAACTTCTTTTCAGGGGCACTCCTTGCTGCGGATCAACCGTTTCGTATCGGTGACCGAATCCAGGTGCAGGACTATATCGGAGATGTTATTGCCATAGGGCCCAGGAGTACAAGAATTCAGACTCTTGACAGTCAGCTGATAACCATTCCGAACTCCATCCTCACGAATGATGTGGTGATCAATTATGCCGAACCGGATCTGAAGATCAAGGTGCGAGTAAATATCGGAGTTGCCTATGGCAGTGATATTCAAAAAGTAAAAACAATACTTTTCAGAATCGCAGATGAGATCATTAAAACCGGTCTTTGCCTGGGTGATCCAAAACCTTCCGTATTTTTCCTTGAATTTGCAGAGTCGAGCCTGAATCTGCAGATGATTGTATGGACAGAAAAATACACGATGACGTATGAGATTCGGGATTTTATAAACTGTCGTATTCAGACGGAATTTGAGAGAGAGGGGATCGAGATTCCATTCCCCCAGATGGATGTACATATGAATAAATGAGAGGTAAATTCATATACCCTGTATCATTCTTAAGCACGGGAGATGAATACTGTTTATGGAACTCAGCCCCATGGAACTTTTTCAGAAAGAGGCCCCGGAATGTGCAGCAGCATTCAATAGTCTGATTCAGTTACTTATTGCAAGAGAGGGATTAGACCAGAAGACAAAGCAGCTCATCTATATCGCCATGAAAACGGCTATGGGCGATGACCGGGCAGTCCGGGCTCACCTTCCAATGGCAAAAGCACTTGGAGCGACAAGAGAGGAGATGGTTGATGCAGTCCTTCTGACTTTAACCGTCAGTGGTATATCAGGTGTTTTAAAAGTCCTTCCTCATATTGTTGAGATGTATGATACAAAATGAGCATCGGAAAGGCTGAATATCTCCGTACTCTTACGGTCTCAACGCTTCAGAACAGATCGGTACCAGTCGGTACAGAACTCGATGGAAGCTCCCCTCCGTCCATCTTCATCGGAAGTGCCGGTTACCCGAAGGTCTATGCCGGCCCTCTTATCACCCCCGAACATGGAGATACGGGTATATATGACACACCGGAGTCATGGATCCCGGCACAGAAGTCACAGGAGGAGATTATCGGATACCGACTTAGTCTGGTGCGGGGAAAAAGACTGGTTGAGACCACCGATATCCATAGCAGATTTGTCAGCCAGTTGCAGGAGATCGTACTGTCTGACACTTCTGTTGAGAGTGAAGCTGCATTTCTCGAAATCCCGACAGGTTTTTCATTAAGTGAGGAGCATGCACCTTTCGGACCAAGTGCATCAATAGATACTCTCTCATGTGAACCGGTGAGATGGAACCATCACCTTGAACGGGTCTTTGATGACACCGACCTGCTGGCACGGGATGCTGTGATAAACCTCCATCAGGAGAAGGTTCCATTCTCTGCAATTCAAAAGGCATTCTCTGCTGGAACCATGGGAAACGGCAAGAAACGTCATCTTGTCCCGACCAGATGGTCTATTACGGCGGTGGACAGCACCCTTGCCGATTCTCTTTATAACCGGGTGAAACAATTCAGTCCCATTGATACCTGGCGGGTTCATGAATTTTCAAGCCTTCATAACCGGTATGCAATCATCCTTACCCCGACCGGGTGGCAGTATGAATGGACCGAGGCTTTTATCAGGGTTCTTGGAGACGAGAAACTGGTATTTTCAGACTCTGAAATAAAGCGGCCAAAGACAGAATACTCATCTGTCGGTGGTTGTTATTACTCATGTAAAATGGCGGTGCTTGAAGCACTCCTAAAAGAACAAAAACAGGCCGGAGCAATCGTTCTCAGGGAGGCAACCGAAGGGTATGTGCCACTCGGAGTATTTAACGTCCGCGAAAATGTCAGAAATGCGATGCTTACCAGGGGAAAGGAGTTTGAATCATTTAAGGATGCATTCTCCTATGTGTCAGGGACCATGACATTGGAGCCTGAGTACTTCATAAAATCCGGACGTCTGCTCAGGAGTCTTATGAAAGAACAGCAGACTCGTCTCTCTGACTTTACCTCCTGCAAAACTGAGCACTCTGATGGGGACAACTATGATAAATGATAAGCCTCAAGAATGTATAAAGACGTCCTGACCCAAGGTTTAAAATCACAAGATTCGGAGAGAGGTCACTTCCTGATGACGGAAAAGAAGAAGATCCTGATTATAGACGATGAAGCAGTCTTTCGGAAAATATTAAAGGAAGACCTTTCTTATTGTGGATATGTGTGCAAGACTGCAGAATCTCCGTCAGAAGGAATGCGATATTTAAAGACTGATACCTTTGATCTTATCCTCCTTGACATCATGATGGAACCGCTTGATGGCTGGGACACCCTTGACCTGATTAAAAGTCTCACTTATGGCTATGAAACCCCGGTTATCATGGTGTCATCAAAGAAGATGGATCTTGTCGAGGTTATCAGGTATGGGGAACGGTTGTATGGATATATGGCAAAACCCCTTACACGGGAAGAGATATGTGCCGGTGTATACTCATTTTTCCGCTGGTATGAATCCCCCCCCCCCCCCCCCCCCTGGCTTGATCTCTCACGGCAGGTAAGAGTGATTACCGACCTTCGGGCAGAGGCAGCTATTATCTGTCTGCCGGATTTGAACCGGACCGAAGAAGAGTGCAGGGATCAGTTAAATGCACAGGTTGATCAGATGATCCGGGAAAAACGCTCGAAACTGGAAGAACTTGAGCAAAAATATCCGGTTTTGCACACAATACCCCAGTGAACGGGAGAGAAAAAAAGATTTAGTATCTTCTGCGGTCGCCACCATAGCCACCGCTGCTTCTTCCACCGCCACCATAGCCACGGTTGCCACCAAATGAACCACTTCCGCCAAATTCACGGCGTGGCTGCATTGGACGTGCTTCATCAATCCGGAGGGTCCGTCCACCAAATTCGGTCTGGTTCAGAGAATCCATTGCGTTTTGTGCCTCTTCAGAGGAACTCATCTCTACAAAGCCAAAGCCCTTCTGCTCGATAAGTTTCACATTTTCAATAGTACCGAATGGAGCGAACAGTTCTCTGATCTGGGTCTCGTTTGCAGAGTAGGGGAGGTTCCCAACGTATAATCTCTTTCCTTCCATTATCAATCACTTTTCTTTTGCATCCGTGTAATTGGCAGAAACGGATCCTGGGATCCTCGCTGCCAGAGACATAACCGAGAATAGCGTGACACAAAACACTTCAGACCGAAGGATGCTCAGGGACTATTTCAGAATTGCTCGAACGTCTGCTATACAATAATTGACGCAGAAGTATATCAAGTATCACCAAAGGTACGGATTTACCGGTATCCTTCCCAGCAGGCTTCACAACCGATAAATGAATCATCATCCGGAGAGGTAATACTGATCATCCCCCCTGCCTTCTTCATATTATTCGTGGTATTGGTATCATGGGTGAGATTGTCAGGATCGATCATGACGGAAAAGACATATCCTCCGTACTCAATCGTGTCCGGAAGTTTATATTCAAGGGTTATTGTCTGCTCCTGTCCGCACATGAGTGCCGGGAATGTGCTGATTACCGGAAGCAGCAGATAACTCCCAAGATACCCACTTACATTTACCATATCGCCGGAAGTGTCATTCATACCGGTATTTTTTACTCCCAGTGATGGATGTATCACTCCTCCCCGGTATGTTGTGCTCTCATAAACCGGTACATCAACAAACCTCACCAGATAATCAGGACCATCGCTGGCAGAAACAGACACAGCAGGATCATCATGCGTCATAGTATCATCCGTTATTATAGCATCTGCCGCTCCATAACCTGAAAAAAACAGGATAAGAAGTATAAAAATGAGAAAGCCGGATTTTTGGATCATCATATCATACAGGTATATCGTTACGGGTCAACAAATTGCCGGTACATTAATACAGGTAATCACAGGCATAGGGCATTGACCAGTCAAACATCTCCATATAATAGGGATTGGTTAGAACCAGAAGATTCATATCATCCGATGCCGTCAGGTTCATTACAGCACCAGGTGCCACATAGATGATGTCATTCCTGCTCACGGCATACTCATGGCATCCCACTGATATATTCCCTGAGCCAGTAAGGACGGTTATCAGCTGGTACCTTCCATCTATATAGTGATCCGGAATACCTGAGCCGGCATCAATTCTGGCGGTCCCGAGATCATAGGTAATATCGTACGGACCTTCACGGGGATGGACAAATCGTGAGAACCGGAAAGTCCTGTTTGTACCAGAATCACCCAGTTCCAAGGCTGGAATCATATCCTCAGAGACAACTTTTGTCTGATTCAAGGGTTCCTGATGATTGAAGATATCTTGTATGGTTTTATTCTCATTAGATGAATGTATTTCGCCAGCTGGTGATGCCCAGTCAATCACTGAAATGAACTGAAGAGTATCATTTGCGGCATTTTCAAACCTCCGAATGGTCTGGGGCGGTATGTATACTGCCTGGCCACGTTCGGCCAGAACCTCTTCATCATCGACGTTCAGCCTGAGTGAACCCTCTGTAATATAAATGACCTCAGGAACCGGAAGGATAGCATCAGGTGAGAGAATACCTCCGTCCTCTGATGTGAATACCTGCACAGACAGGTTTGATCCAAGGGATAACCCTCCCATCCGGTCAAGAAGTGAGACCACATCGAATATCGTGGTATACTCATCATACCTGACCTCATCCCATGCATCACTCGTGATCAGAATCCCTTCAGAGCCCTCCCATGATCCATCAGCAAAGCTGATACCGGAAAATGAGGCGATAAACAGAATATTTATGAGGGTTATTCTGAAAAGAACTGACATTGCAGACATACTATCAACGTTGCCCGTAAAATGTTATCATGATTTTTATCTCATGCTCCTGTCAGATGAAGGGGCAGGTCGCCATCATCACATCCAATACAGAGGATTTATCAGAACCGACTACGGTGAAGGACTCTGTCAGCCCCAGCAACAGAATCAGGAGAATTACCAGAAGAGGTATGAGCACCATGACAATCAATATCGAGTGGAGATATGACAATCCAGAACATACCTTCAGTCTTTGAATAAGAATGAATAATGACCAGATAAACCCGATGATGCCGGCAACTGGAATCCAGCCGGGGAGTAATGCCGGATTTGCTGCATACATCAGTACAGAATTCCCCAGGGGTCATCTTCTCATGGTATCAGAACCAATCTCTGGTGCTGACTCATGTCAGATTTCGGAGCCATATTATGCAGAAAAATCATGCATTATGTTCAATCTTCTCTCTGCTCCTTCTACTCATGGTGTGCATCCCAGGTGGGGTGCTGGCAGAAGGACCTGATGAAATAATCTCTGAACCCGAAGAAACTCAGACGCCGGTACCATCCGATCCGATTCTTGGTTTGATCTACAATGGCACTGTTGATGTAAAAAGCTCAATATCAGTAGTTGCTGATTCCGGTATATCATATACGATACCAGGGAACACCCCGATTGGAGTGCTTGAGGAAACTCTCCATTGGCGATGAACTTATGGAAAAGAAGGGTACTCTTCTTCTATATGGAATCGGCAACCTCTCATCAGGAAACGGGAATGGCTGGTTTGTAAAAGTGAACGGTGAGCGACTTGAAGATGTCGTTCTTGCTGAAACCATGGGTCTTTCACGATATACCCTGAAAGAAGGAGATGTTGTTCTGTATACTCTTGGCGATCCAAAAGGGATGGTTTCCGAATCGAAAGCATACCTGACCGTGACAATCGGGATGGTGGATGAGGCTGAACCTGAACCGGTGAAAGAACCATCAGCTGTGAATACGTCTGAAGAAAATGATGAGAGTACGGAGATTACTGAAATTAACACCGATACTAAACCTGAGCAATCTGATGACGAAGCTGAACACGTTTCAGATGAGACCCCTGAAGATCAAAAACCTGAAAAGACCGCGAGTGGAGGTCAGGAAGTACTATACACCGGTTCTATGTCATTACCATCCGGAACCATCACAATTGAAACAACCGGCGGAGATTATGACATCAATGCTGCAACTCCGCTGGGAATATTACACGAACTTCTGGAAGATGACAAGATATCCGATCTGACGGTAAGCGATAAGGCAATGAAAAAGGGGGGTATTCTGATCCTGGAAGGAATAAATGATTATCAGTTTACAGGCGACAAAACCTGGTTTGTCCTGGTGAACAATGTCCTCTTAAAAGACTATCTCTATGATGAAGAAGGTCTGAATATCTATAAAATCAAGGCCGGAGATGAAGTCGGATACTACTTTGGTGAACCTTCAGAGCCTGCTTCTGCAGCGCAGGTTAAACTGGTTATTACCATCGAATAAATTTTTATAAAAAAGTAAATATGAAATATCCCATACAATAGGAACAGGCGTTCAGCAGTATGCTATACAGGATTGCATCTTTTATGGCAAGATAAAATGCCAGTTTCAGAGGATATATCTCACAAACCACCACTCCGGATTCAAGGAGAAATAGGGGGATGTCATGAATGAGATACAGATAGTTTATCGCCGGATTGGTCACACAATTGATAAGCAGGATAACTACACAGATTTTCAGATATGATTTCCTGATGAGAAGTGAGAGAACAAGACATTCACAGATAATTGTCAGAAACAGAGCATGAATAAAAAGGGGAATAAGATCCATACCTGAAGAGAATCAGGAAGCTGCCGGGGGAACCGGTTCATCATCACCTGACATAGGTACCTGTATCACGGTCCCATCCCTGTACCCGAATAAAGCAGCATCTTTTTTTACATCAAAGCTGGTTTCATTCAGGGCTGTTATGTTCAGGACAACAGTGACATTTTCAATCTCCAGATCATCTTCAAAAAAGGCCCCTTTTGGCAGACTGATGTTTGCCGTAAGAAATGGGAGGCTTGCAAGGTACGAAGAAACCCCACTATCACGTGTTTCATCGGTGAGCGCATCACCGGCATTTATATCGGCAATGGTATCAGGATCGATATCTGCTGATGGAATGGCATGCAATACAAATCCATCCAGTTTATATCCTCCCCCAAATGTTCCATCCTGTATGATAAAAGGATACTCCCATCCCCAGATTGCACTGCTGGTAAGGAAGATATAGTCTTTGAACTCCTCGAAATTCGAGATAGCATACTGATAGAAATAGGTGGACACCCCTTCGACCGCCACATCCGCTGATGCGGTAGAGAACAGAAGACCGATAACCAGGATAAAGATAATCATCCGGTACATGATTATACACCAGATGTATACTCAGTCGTTCAGGACATCATCCTTCCGGTGAAAAATTTATAAAAGGGCCGGGTGATCAATGAGGAAGACACGAATCCGTTTATCAGAAATATCAGCCCGATCTCCTGCCATTATGCCTGCCGATACATATGAATTGGCACTACTCTTCTCTCCCCGCTCCATGAGTGATGCAGCCTGTTTGAAATTATCGGCAAACTGGGTCATCCGGTCAATAAAATCATAGTAGTTCAGCCGGACATAGTCCATCTTCTTTGGAAATGTACTGCCATCATTATTATTCCGAATCAGGTGACGAAGGTCATCAACCCGTGAACTGGTAAGAGCAGGATCTTCCGCTTCCCATGCACTCAGTACCTTCCTCTTACCTTCCTGAATCAGATCCAGTTTCGTAAGGACAAGATCGCGAAATGCCAGGTTCGGATCTGCAGTCGGGGTAGGCAGAGGCTTTTCGGTTATGACTGGCTGAGCTTGTGTCTCCGGTAAATCAGGCTCTTTTACCGGGACAGGCTCCGGAGTCTGATTCACCATTTCTTCTTCCACTGCTAAGGCGGGTTCTGTCGTTGGTATCTCTATGACAGGTACTTCAGGTCCAACCGGAGTGACCGGAGCCTGCTGAACACACCCGGCCAGGAGTACCCCTGCAAACAGAACAAGAATCATGATGGAATATCGTACCATACACTGATCTTGACGTCATATACCAATATGGTATCTAAATATTCCTTTTCACCAAAACCCGTGAGGAGGAGAGAGGTATAGGATCATGTGGGTGACAACCATCCATCCCCTGACAAGAGGAGATCTCTGGGTATTTCAAGGATATTTTCAATGGAAGAGAGAGACCAAAATTTGAATTACTACGCATGAAAACAAAATATGGCCGCATAATGGTCTTCATGTGGCACGCACTTCTGCCCATGACGGTTAAAACAGCCATTGTCATGATCCACCTGCGAAAATATGAGATTCGGAATAGACCGGTAATACTCATTCAATTTTTATTAATGAGCCATGTCACTCTGAAATTCGATTTAACCTGACGATATCATCTGTTTAATCATGACTCACCGATGCAGGGAGTTCAGGGTGATCTGATTTTCTTATGAGGTCAGAACGGGGAACAATTTCTCCCTGAAATTTATTGAATGATTTTTATTTCACGATTACAAGAAGTAAACTTTAATTGTACAACCGATGACCCTTTGGATCAGAGGTACTCGTGACGGATCCCCCGGAGCGGTGCCTCGCGGGTTTTTTTTTCCCGGGGCCGGTTACATCCGCTATAGCCCATCCGCATGGTATACAGAGCTGGATTCCGGAAAATATGATCCACCGGTGATTTCACCGGTATGCCATTACAACTGTTGCAACGGATCGGTACTACTGGTGCCATCCGGTCTGCACACATGGATCACCTACCAGACACATCAACCCCACCAGACAGCACTAGGTAGAGTCGGAAAACCCCCCGGCATTCTGTATACCATTTCATCGGGCATAATCATCATTCACATCCCCCCTGACAGCATCCCATCAGGGCACCCACCGGCCCCGCCCCGATATTATCTAACCATGTTTCTTTTGACTTTTTACCAACACTATAAAAGACTCACGTTTGGGCATCCTAAAAGATAAGTTATTACCTTCTCTCGTACCAGTATCAACAAGAGATATCAGGGCGGTGGGGATTATGGGATTTTGGAACAGAAAAAAATCTGATGCTGATGCACAAACTACCTGTTCAGAAAAAAAGCAGATTGCAAAGAAGCCTGAAAAACCGATCGTAAAACCAGACCAGGCCTGCCTACCCGTGAAAAAAGTAAAGATCCCTCTGAATAAAACGACCAGTGAGGTTAAATTTGTTCAGAATTCCATCGTTTTTCCCTGCCCCATCTGTAGTGAATTAAATACCGTAGACCTCTATGAACTGGATCCCATCCTGGGAGGAGAGACGATGTGTATGCATTGCCAGGACGTCCTGCACATACCAGGCGGGTATCAGACCCGTTCAGAGGTTCCAAAGTTAAAGGTTTATGCCGGGCTTCCCGTGGCAATACGAAAGTTCCCGCTTTTTTACTGGAACCATCCGGTCATTCATGAACTTGATGAGCAGGGTATTACCAGGATCATAATTCAGTACGGCCTCTGGGGATTCTGCCAGCGGTGTCATCATCAGTTCAGTCCGGCAGTCCTGATGAATCTTCCTCATACATCAGGAGAGATCGTCGATTACCGGTCACTCAGTTCGGAAGAGATGATGGAGATGAAATCGCTCAGGGCCGGAAGTTGTCCCTTCTGTTCACACCGGATTTTACTGGTCATCATCTCTGAAGTCCCTCATTATGTCATTTCGGCAAGTGAGAACCTCTCCCACCGGTGGGAAGAGGATTAATTTTCTGATGACAACCAGTCGTGAATTAATCCATATGCGATACTGTCATGTCCCGGAAGGTGCGGCATCGTTGATCTTGTAAACCATCCGGCATCTTCTATCTCCTTTTTATCAGATACAATCTCACCTCCGGCATACCGAGCGGTAAACCCGATCATCAGGGAGTCTGGAAATGGCCAGGGTTGTGAGCCAAAATACCTGATATCAGTAACCTCTATCCCGACCTCTTCCCTGACCTCCCGGTGCACTGCTGCTTCAAGCGATTCTCCAGGTTCAACAAACCCTGCCTGAACACTATACATCCCGGGAGGAAAATGAGGAGACCGGGAGAGGAGTATATTCTCTCCATCGGTAATCCGGACGATGACGGCAGGTGAAAGCCGGGGAAACACAACCCTCCCACATGAGGAGCAGACTTTTGCTATCTCATCATGTTTCATGGAGGCCTTGCTGCCGCAAAACCCGCAAAACCGGGTGAGGAGATCAAAGTGGATCAGCTGTACCCCGCGACAAAAAAGACCGGGCAGATTACCAGATACATGCCCTGCTATTTCCCGGAGGGTATGTGAGGTGTAGCCAGGGGGAACATTGTCTGCCCGTATCCCAAGAGCTACCCAGGCTTGGTCATTATAATTCCCCAGAGGTATCCTGCTGTGAATCTTTTCCTTTATTTCATCAGGGATTTCTGAAAAGATGAATCCTTCCGGCCCCTGCAGAACCTGACCATCAGTCCTGATAAGAAGACAAGAGAGTGATGATAAAGAATCCCCGTGCAGGTCCATCAGGGGGATTACATACGATGGGTGAAACATGAAACCAGTATCTGATTGAACCTGATTTCATATCATATCCCCCTGCCTTATGAGTCTTTTCATGTATGAGAAGATACTGACAGGGCGACAAACCGCTCAATAATCCATTCATTCCGGACTTCCGGATGGAAGAGCACTCCATACCAGGGATGTGTGGTATGTTTCACGACCTGGGCCGTGGAACCAGAAAGAGCAAGAGGAATCCATTGTGAGGAAAGGGTGGCAGTATACTGGTGGAGAGCATATCCTGAAAACTCCTCTCTTTCATTCATCAGGATATCTTGTCTCCCCATTTCTGTGAGATAAATGGGAGTCATTCCGATCTCGGTACAAGGCACTATCTCTCCCCCGGTCTCTGAGAGAAGCATCTGCATTCCGGCGCAGATACCCAATATGGGGCCGGTCCACCCGTTCAGAAGTGGTACATCAGGTGGTGTGATCTGTACCAGCTATCAGCAAGAGCAGTCCCGCATATGATGATCCCAGTACAGGAAGAGTGGATCGTTGCCGATTCAATCCTGACAATACGAGTCTCATGACCGAACCGGTGCACAATACGGGATATCGGAGAGACAAATTCATCAATAAGAACCGGAAGGTCCGGGTTTGTAATATCAAGAATCAGCATCATGATCAGACCAGTTCTGCTTGGGTTATCACGTATCCTCCGGCCCCATGAAGAAACCAGGTTTCTGCATCCATGATGGTAATCCTCTTTTTGAAAAACGGAGCATTACAGACAAAACTCTCATACTCCCCCCCCTCCCCGGCAAGTGAGACATGGTACTTCTTGTTTATCTTCTTCATTCGCTCAAGAAAAGATAGATCAAGGGGTATTCCAAGCCAGGTTTCATCGAGGGGTTCAGCAAACACCCCGGCAATAATCACTTCAAATCCGTCTGTAATGAGAGAGGAGAGGTACTGCTCCTGATCACACAGCCAGAGAGGGGAGA
>JGI12104J13512_1002477_pt1 | contig 11548 bp, 7 predicted proteins | sample TerdegcTABiofilm_FD_13512 | JGI IMG/M metagenome (IMG submission 13512)
AGGCGGAGTGATTTATCCAGTAGAAATAATGGAGTATTAAAACATTCACCAAGCATCTCAACTAACGGCTCGAAACCGTTCGCCAACACGGATGGATCGGCAAACTGTCGTTGTAATTCAAGAAGACGCTCTTTCGCCTGCCGTTGATGCAAAAGATCCTTCTTGACCTTCTGAAGTTGATGAAATGTCTGTCTTTCTTGAGAATATTGCCGGCAACGCTGTACGGCTACGCTTACCTGTACTGAAAAAAATTGCATTACTTTTTTGTCGGGAGGTGTCCTATCCATACTGAAAGCAAGCAGGTATCCAAGTAATTCTCCCTTCGCAGTCAATGGAAACATTGTTACGCTTTCCAAATCTGCATTTTTTAAAGTACTACCCCAATCCGTTAGTGTTAAGGGTCCACTAAACGGTTCATCCGGCAACAAATTATACAATTGTTTCATATCAGCAACTTTATTTTTTGCCATACCGGTAGTAGCAATATGTAATTGCCCGCGGCAATCGCGAATTAAAGCAACAACGAGAGGTGCATTGCAGGCAACACCAATCACTTCGGCGGACTCTCGCGCCAAATCTGCCAACAATACTGCCTGATTCAATCTATACAGCAAATTCTCCAGTACAGTTAAATCCAACAATTGATCACCTCCCTGCGACATAAAGCCGGTCTATCTGTCATAAGCGGAAAATGTCCCGGTTGGGTTGAGCATCCGGCCATCTTCCATAATATCTTAAAATCTCTTCCGGAGGTTTATGTTTTAACCAATCTTTAATAAAATGACGATAAGGCAAACCATTTTGACAGCGCTCAATACGCACTTCTTCCCGGCGTTTATTGCTTTTATCCAAATCCAGAGCCAATGTCTCCGGATCATAAACTACGCCATAGACTTGTTCGGCCACCCAATTTGATATTTTACCATTACGCAAATCAGCAACGACACTTTCAGGATCCCGTTCGAGTACATCTCCATACCCTGCGCCACCGGACGAAAACTCAACAAAAATGTCACCTTTGCGCAATAATTCAGTAGGCCGATAATGCGCCGTAAAGCAATATTCTCCCGCCAACGTGCACTTGGTGATTAAATCGTGTATGTCATCCGGCAAATCAATGTCACCGGAAGCCCAGCGCTCTAGCAGGTCCGTGTTGCGAATGATAATGCCGGGGATAACCCGCGGGGGATACCCGCCAAACAAGCCCTGGGTTGTATGCAGGCGTGAGTTCTTGGAAATCGACATCTGAGCAAGATGATCGACCAATAACGGCATAATGGCAAGCTGCGTACCCAATCCCCCCCGGTACCGTCCAAAACCGCAGCTATCACGGGCATATTTTTGGAAGACACAGACAATGGGATAATTATGCTCCTCATCTTCCACATTTGGCGCCCTGCCTGCCGGGCACCAGGGAAATCCCATAGCGTCTACGCCGTCGGAGTTAACCCGGCCACCTCCTCCCTCCGTATTAAGCGGGTAAGCCAACATACTTGTTGCAGGCAGGCCCCACTGGGTCGTTCCTGAAATAACGTAACCCGATCCCGTATTCCCCATAGAGGCCCCGACCAGATCACGCTGTGGACTGTCAAACATAAGCTTGGCAAAACATTGAGGTAGAAGGGACATAACCGTACTGCAAATCATAACTGAATTTGAAGAAGCAGCCTCTTCCCGCGGCGATAATACCGTACCCGGCGGAAAGGTGAATTCGCAGGACGCCAGCGTACCGGTACATCGAGGCAGGTCATAAAAGGGCCAGCCAAACAAATAGATAGCCGCGTGTGCAACAACTGTATGTGGAAAAGCATGGTAAGAACCTTCGTGCTCGGGTGAAGTACCTGTAAAATCAAACAATAAACTATCCCCGGTCTTTGTCAAAGTGAGCGACACACGCTGCAGGCCTTCTTCCAGACCGATGCTGTCGGTAAACACAACAGCCCGATAGATGCCGTCATTCCAGCCACGAATGCGCTCCCGGGCACTTGATTCCGCAGTCATCAGGATTTGACGAAAAAGTCCGGTTAAAAAATCCGGCCCCTTTTTTTGCACAAGTTCGCTGATACGTAGTCGTACCCGGTCACAACAACTGACTCGTGACCGTAAATCAATTAAAAATGTCCGGGGAGAGCGCGATGCGAAATTTTCCATCATAATTAGTATATCGCGGCGGAATTTATATCGCTCGCCTAAGCGAATCGGGGATAAATGCATCCCTTCGTCATGACGGCTGCGGGCCCGTACCGGCATACCACCGGGCTCCGTTGCACCCGTTTCACTGGTATGAGCAGTTGCCGCCGCCCAAGCTAGCAGGGTCCCATCATGGAAAATGGGCATAATAATAATCTGATCAGGATTATGCACACTTCCATACAACGGATCATTACAATAAAAGAAGTCTCCTTCGTGTATGCCGACGCTGGGATCATTCCGCAACTGGCGTATAATATATTTAACAGGCAAAACCGAACTAACTACATGCATATATGTTCCTAAACTACAGGAAACGGGATCTCCTTCCGCCGTGCAAAGCACGACACTGACATCACCTGACAAACTCATATCTGAAACACCGCAGTTTATTAGCACATTCATAGCTTCGGCAAGTATTAAATTCAATTTTTCGCAATATATAACGTAATCTACCGGCTCAATCATCAATGCGCAATTCCGCTCGTAGTCGGAAGGCGTCTCCGGCTTTAGCCATTGTAAAAGTTGGTGTTGATTCTTAACAGGAGACATTATCCCTCTCCCCTTTGCTTATTCATCCCCACCTAATTAATCCGCTCAATAATCCCTGCCAGGTGACAATCCAAGGTGAACCTGTGTCCCGTGGGGAGAACATATGTTGTATAATTATCTTCAATGATGGCCGGCCCTTCGATAATATTCCCCGCCTGCAGCAAATCAAAAACATAAATAGGTGTAGATATCCGCTGCGCTTCATGTATCCAAAAAACGTCCCGGCGCCTCTTCAACGCCCGTGAGGCACTAGTTGAACCAACAGGGTAAGCCGGTAAAACAACCGGCTCTTGAGGCAGCATCGCGTGCAATATGAATGTTTCAATCATAACCCCCCCTTCCGGATAAAGCGAGAAAGGACTAAAGCTGCGGCTGTAAGCCTCAATAAACGCATTATATATCGCCTCGGCGTCCGCCCGTGATTTTAAATAAATTCGCGGTGATAATATACGTTTGACATGGACCTGTCCACCAAATTTCAAGTCCAATTCTAAAAGAAAAGTTACTGAACGTTCTTCACCTAAACTCACTACAATATCTTCAAGAGCCTGGGATTCCAAATCTGATACAATCCGGTTAAAACCCGGATAATCATCTGTAAACACACCTTCATGCGGTGACATGAGCACAAATGGCTGTGAATACATATAGGTTTGTCCGTACTGTAAAAAAGCACTGCTTAGCGCACAAAAAGTAGGCGAGAAAGGAAAAGTAATAATCCGCGCAGGTTCAAGAACCCGGGCATAATCACAACAATGCGTTGGACCTGCCCCGCCGTAAGCAAATAATGTAAATTCCCGCGGATCATGGCCACGCATGATTGTTTCATTCAAAATCGTATGCCCCATTAGTTCGTCGATGGTGCGGCGAATTTGTGCCGCGGCCTCAATTACATCAATCCCTAAAGGCCGTGCGATACGGTTATTAATGGCACGTAATGCCCGTTCCCGGTTCAGACAACGCTTGCCGCCGGCAAAGGACTCCGGATTCAGATAACCGAGGACCAGATCAACATCGGTGATAGTCGGCTCTGTTCCACCCAAATCATATGCTGCCGGACCCGGTACAGCCCCGGCGCTTGCTGGTCCAATCTCAAGAGTATTACCCTGCGCGCGATTCAACCTGACAATGGTTCCACCCCCGGCGCCAATTGAGCAAACTTCAAGCATATTGGCTCCAACTGACCATCGGTCAATGACTGGTTGTAATTTATGCGGCAAAGGAGAACCACCAGTAATAATTCCAATGTCAAAAGTGGTGCCACCCATATCTGACGTAATTATCTTCGAACTATACTGTTTCGCTAAATGCAGGCTGCCCATCAGCCCGGACACCGGACCTCCGTTATATGTTGCAAGGGGCGTGGTACGCCAAACGTCCGCAACCCTTCCGTTATTTTGAACCATTAATAACGGCCCTTGGTAGCCCCGTTGGCGCAGGTGAGAAGTAATGTTCACTAGCTCATCCTGCATTGTAGGCTTGAGATAAGCATTGATAACTGTCGTCATTGTCCGCTGGTATTCACCTCTAATTGGGGCTACCTTACTGGAGAGATAAACGGGTACGTCATACAGGTATGTGTTTGAAAACTCATTACGAATAATTTCTTGTATCCTCAGTTCATGAGTTGGATTAAGAAAAGACCACAGGAGGGACACAACAATTCCCTCAACTCCCTGCGTAATAAGTTTATCTAACTGATCCCGCAAGTGTTCTTCATCAAGTGGTCGAATAATGTTGCCACGGGAATCAAGTCTCTCGCGAATACCGATACAACGGCTACGTGGAATAAGTGGTAACGGTCTTTGCGCAAAAGGGTAAATTTCATGCCGTTTTCTATTATATAATCCATCAGTCCAATGTATACCTTTGCCGATATAAATTGCATCCTCTGCCCCTGCTGTGGTAAGCAGCGCAAGATTTGGACCCTTGCGTTCGAGCAACTGATTTGATGCCAGAGTGGTGGCATACCGTACCGCTAATGTCATACGCAGCAATTCTTCCACCTTTATACCCACTTCTTCAGCACAATTTGTAATTGCTGCCATAAACGAATCGACTGGACTATGCGGTGAGGTGGGATGCTTCGCACTTACGATAAGATCGCCAAAAATAACAAGACAATCTGTAAAAGTTCCGCCAACGTCGACCTGGATAAGGCTTTTTTTCAATTAATGCCTACCTCACTTTACTCCATGTAACCCATGTTTTAATTTTAACTTTTCTAAATCCAACTCAATGTCATGCGTAATCGGGTGACCGGGCGGCAAGCACTCATTTTCAAACATAACCCCGCATTGCGGGCAATAAAACTCGACAATACGGCACCAGTTTGGGTCAGGGGCAAAAGTATAAGGTTGATCCTCAACCAGCGGTTGATAAATGGTCGACGGGTGCCGCGCCTGAACCAGACACCCTTCTTTATAATTCAATCTGGCGCTAATCAATTCATAGCCACATCGGTTGCAGCACCACAACTCCTTCACCAGATCGATATCAAGACTCTCAGTTATCCTTACCTTCACACCGATACCTCCCGTTCAATCCGGTTCATACCTTTAGCTAATACGACATAGCGCCACCCAGAGGGTACCCAATACACTGAATCTACTGCTTCAATTAGAATCGGTCCTGACAAAACTTCTCCTTCTCCAAGGTCCGGCAGCCGGTATACCTGACAGTCACACCATCCGAGGGCAGGTCCTAAATATACTTGACGCTTCTGTTCACTGGATGGAATCATTTCAAATGTTTGTGTTCTAATATCGCCAAGTACCCCTGGCGCTTTCGGCAAAGTACCGGTCAACTTTAAAGTAAATGCTGTCGGTTCATAACCATTTATTTCAAACAATCCTCCCACAGATGCTCCATTGGAGAGAGATTGAAGCTCTTTAAATTTACGATATAAATATTGATCCGCACCACTATCTTGAGAGGTATACTCAATACCAAATTCTTTAATAATAGATGAATTATCAAGATTCATCAATCTCAAAAACCGTTCAGACTGTCGTTCCAACCGTTTAATAATAGACTTTAATACGGATGGATCTTTTATGTTAATCCCATCTCGTAAGCGATAACGAAACTGCTGCCTAAGTTCCATCATCATCGCTCCAATGGTCAAGGTCATACCGCTACCTGGTACTGTATATATAACATTCCAACCTAATCGTTCCGCTATCGCACAAGCCAATACCCCTCCTGCTTCACCACAAACGAGAAATGCAGATGTTGCTACCTTTATTCCCCTCTGTTTAATTTGCCGGCGGATTATGCAGGCTATATGATTAGCTACATCAAGACAGGCTCGAAGGGCCGCAGCCTCAATCTCGCCTGACCCGTGACCGATAATTCTAGCCATCGCGTCGCGCGCCGCAGATCGATCCAGCGCTGGCCCAGTTCTACCAAGACTATAGGGATTGAGATATCCGAGTATAAGCATAGCATCAAGTAATGTGGGTGCCCGTTCCTGCCAATTCAGATAATCCCCTCCCAAGTCCGTAAAATTGTCTGGCGCTGTCAGGACGAACCGACCACTTCGCCGTGTTAATATTGAAGCAATTCCCCCCATTGTATTTTCATGCGGCAAGCTTAAAAAGGGAGAATATTCATTCTCTCGTCCATCGATAAAACTTATCTCGCTGTTATAACTACCGATTTTTAAGGCAATTCCCTGCATACCAACTTGTTCAAAACAGTATCTTGCTACTGTAAAGAGAGCGGCTTGCGTAGCCATGACAGTTTTTGAAGGACGCACGCGAGGAACCGGAGACAATCCCCCGCAACCTTCAGCGACAAGCAACTCACCGGCGAATCCTTCGCGTGCCAAAGTTGTTTTCATCTTATTGATATGGTTTTGTAACATCCGTCCCATGCAGCAGTCAATCGCTAGTGCAACAATCCGCTCCTCATCAGTTAATCCTGATTCATAATCAGATGATAGTAATAATGGGACAGAACCTAAGTAATGAGCAGGATATTGACGGTCAACAAGCATGCGTATTAGAATCTCGTCCATTGGGTCACGCCAGGATCCCGCCAGGCATACTCCAATACAACGCGCTCCGAAATTGAGAAGGCGATTAATAGCATGTTTAAGCTTGTCAGCCGCTTGTGGGGCGTGTGGCGCAGGGATACCAATGACCATATCACATGGCAATCCTAACGCCGCTAAAATACGCCGGCCTATATCCATGAGATCAGTTGATACTAATAATCCTATAGGTTGTCCCAAATGCAGCAGAAGACCGGTTTGCGCCATTGACGTACATAACCGTATGATAGGTACGGACACGAGCAACTCATGTAAATCTTGAAATCCGATAGCGCGACCGGCCTGTTTAAGACCATGCAATACCGAGGTTGTGATATCACTTTGCGGCGACCCTGATTTGAGCAATATTGTTTTCTGACCATGGCTTAGAAATACTCCTGTGGATAAGGGGTCAATACCAACACTGGCCAAAATATCTATAGTCATTACCAAGTCACCGCTTCCCGTATTATGGATTAACAGCCATATACTGATTTTTATATAATTAATACGAAAAGACTATTAACTAATAACACTTCTCACAATATTTATTATTTTCTAATTAATCAAAAACACTTAAAATCCTTCCACATAGGAAGAAAAGTTTCTACTTGGCCAGCAAGCCTTGACTCTTCGTGATTTAGCGGCTTTTTTTTATCCTGCTGTGTGTAAGTTATTTGATTGCCGTCCGGGCTGAACGCCCCGTAGAAACTGTTATCGGCTATTATGCTCTTTCTGCCGTCCTTGATCGATAACCTATAAAGGGAACCATCCTTCATATAAAGTACATTTTTGCCTATAACCTTCTCACTCCAGGCACAGTGGTATATGCCGGCCGGTTCTGCCAGGATTCCCTTTTCCGTCAACCGTCGCCCTGTCTCCTGGAATAACAGGCGTGCGGACTCGTATATCTTGATGAGCGCGGAATTGGACGTTTCCCTGATTTCCATACCTTTTAGAGTCCGTTTCAGCAAGTTATTAATCGATCTACGTTTGTAAAAAGGCCGCTGGTGTCCTGGTGGACGGCGCTGCTGGCTTTTGCGTTTTCTGCCGCCATAGGCGTGGTGTTCGGAATCCTGCCCGCCAACAAGGCGGCCAGGCTGAACCCCATCGAGGCGCTGAGAAGGGAATAAAGATACAAAAAAACGGTATGTATGGGGCAATTAAAATCCAAAACGAAGAACCCTTTCTACAGCCATTTCCTTCTTTTAAAATAAACCCCCATCAATATTCCAATAATAATCATCATCGACAAAACCACGGGGTAACCCCAACGCCACTCCAGTTCCGGCATGTATTTGAAATTCATTCCATATACACCTGCAATGAAGGTAAGGGGAATGAATATAGTCGTGATAATCGTTAAGACTTTCATCACTTCACTGATTCTATTATTAACACTCGAAAGGTAGATGTCTAACATCCCGGTAATCATGTCGCGGTATGTCTCTATAGTGTCAATTACCTGAATTGTATGATCGTAAACATCCCTAAGATATATTCCGGTGGACTCCTTAATCAGCAGTGATTCCCCTCTTTCCAGCCCGCTGATTACCTCTCTTAAAGGCCAAACCGACTTACTGAGGATTATCATGCCGGTTTTTAAATTATGGATTAACTTTAAAGTTGCAGGTGATGGATTTGTTACTACCCTTTCTTCCAGGAACTCAATTTTTTCTCCCAGTTTTTCCAACACTACAAAATAGTTATCGACTATAGAATCCAACAAAGCATAAAAAAGGTAATCGGCCCCCATTTTTCTTGTGCGACCCAATCCACTCCTGATACGCTCTTTGAGTGAATTAAAAACTTCTCCCTCTCTTTCCTGGAAAGAAAGGACGTAATTCGGACCAAGGATTAAACTTACCTGCTCAGTAACCACATTATTGCTGTTACTATTGAAAAACAGCATCTTTAGAATAATATAAATGTGGTCACCGAAGTCTTCCATTTTTGGACGATGGCCGGTATTTAAGATATCTTCCAATAGCAGCGGATGAAGTCCAAAGCATTTTCCTATTTTTTCTATAACCTCAACCTGATGTATACCGTCAACATTTATCCATGTCACGGCCGGGCTTTCTTTGTATTTGAGACACTCATCAACTGTCTCTACTTGTTTTTCCTGAAAACTCAGTTCATCATAGTCAAATAACGTTATCTTGGCTTTTTCGTTTCTTTCCTCACCGATATGAACCAGAGTCCCAGGACTAAGACCTGCCTTTATTGAATTTTTTCCAATATATTTATTCATCCAAATCACCACATTTCAAATATACTCGGTTCGGCAAACCGCACCGCTATCACCTTCATAGAATCCGCAAATTCTTTTATTAGGATGTCCCGGAATGACTGATATTTTCATTGGTCAACTCCCTAGTGCCGGATTGTTATACTCATGGGGAATCCTGTTCGGAATCCCAAACTAATAGGCTCTTTTCTATTGTTGGTTTTATAAATCCTTCTTGAACTATCTAAATAGTTTTTAGGCATAAAATAGGACGGAACTCTTTTCTAAATTCTTCCGTTAGTAGACTTGCGTAAACGGCGTAATCAACTATATAATCTATCAATAAGTCGAAATTTGGAGGAGTTCGAATGACAGTAAAAAATGCACCTCTTTCCAAAGAACAGCTAAGCCGGATTATCGCACGGTATCCAACTCCCTTTCATATATACGATGAAGCAGCTATCCGGGCCAATGCCCGTAAATTACTGGCAGAGTTCGCCTGGGCACCGGATTTTAAGGAGTATTTCGCCGTGAAAGCCACACCCAACCCGTATATCCTAAAGATTCTGCGCGAGGAAGGCTTTGGCGCCGACTGCAGTTCCCTGGCAGAGTTGATCCTGGCTGAAAAGTCCGGCATTTTGGGCGAGGAAATCATGTTTACCTCAAATGGTACGCCGGCTCATGAATACCGTTTAGCCAAGCAACTCGGCGCGGTGATTAACCTCGACGATATCACGCATATCGAATACCTGGAAAAGCATGCCGGACTGCCGGAACTGTTATCCTTCCGTTATAATCCCGGGCCGCTCCGGTCCGGCGGCAACTCCATCATCGGCAATCCGGAGGAATCGAAATACGGCCTCACCCTGGAGCAGCTAATGGATGCTTACAGGATCGTTAAAGCCAAAGGGGTCAAGCGTTTCGGACTACACACCATGATTATTTCGAACGAGTTGAATCCCGACTTCTTTATCGAAACTGCCGGCATGATGTTTGATCTGGTCGTGGGAATATATCGCTCACTAGGCATTCGCATGGAGATAGTGAACTTGGGTGGTGGTATCGGCATACCGTACCGTCCGGGGGAAAAGGCAGTTGACCTGGCCTATTTAAGCAACGGCATAAGACAGGTTTACGAGGAAAAGATCGTTTCCAACGGCCTACACCCTTTGAAGCTGACCATGGAAAGCGGCCGCATGATCACCGGACCCTACGGGTACCTGGTTTCTACAGTGCTGCACAAAAAGGAGACTTATAAAAATTACGTCGGACTGGACGCCTGCATGGCCGACCTCATGCGTCCAGGCATGTACGGCGCGTATCACCACATCACGGTAGCCGGCAAAGAGGAACAGCCGCATGACCACATTTATGATGTCACCGGCTCACTCTGTGAAAACAACGATAAATTTGCCATTGACCGCAAGCTGCCGGCAATCGAGATTGGCGATATCCTGATCATTCATGACACCGGCGCCCACGGGCACGCCATGGGATTCAACTACAACGGCAAGCTGCGACCGGCTGAACTATTACTGCAAACCGACGGAAGCGTGAAAATGATCAGGCGGGCCGAAACGGTCGAAGACTATTTTGCCACCCTTGATTTTTCCGGGCTATAACCGTCATCATGAAAGAAATTTGCCTTCAACGAAATGTGGCTTACAATACGGCTCATATTCACCCTTTATAATTGTTAATTAATTAACATAGACCTGAACCTAACTTTAAAAGGAAATAACACTCTTTTTGTAGAATAAGATTTTTCTAGAAGAGTTACAAAAGGTGACCAACAAATGATCCGGGTATATCTTCTGGGACGTTTTGCCATAGAGGGCCCGCGTGGGGAAATTGTTCTGCCCACCGCCAAGGTGCGCCTTTTGACGGCCTATCTCTTCTGGCTGCAAAACCGGTGGGTCAGGCGTGAACTTTTACGTGGGCTGCTTTGGGGCGATCTCGACGAAAAACGGGCGGCGGGAAATTTGCGCACGGCTCTTTACTTTTTGCGACACTCGCTTACCGCCGCCGGTGTTTCGGGGAACCTGCTGGAAACCAGGCGGGACGGGGTACGGGTGGCAGCCGGCCCGGAATGCCTGGTCGACGTCCGGCTTTTCGAAGAAAAGGCCTGGGCGGGGTTGCAAAAGGATGCAAAGGAAGTGGAACCCCTGATGGTGGCCGCGTCGCTCTACCGGGGGGACTTCGTAGAGGATCTGGACGCGGACTGGTGCCTGACCGAGCGACAGCGCCTCGCCGACCTGCACCTGGCCGTGCTGCGGGCGCTGATCGACCGGTTGGCCGCGCTGGGCCTGACCGAAGCCGCTGTTTCCTACGCAACCCGGTGGCTGGCCGCCGATCCCTTGGACGAAGCCGCCCACCAGGCCCTGATGCGCCTCTATGCCGCCCTGGACAAGCCCGCCCGGGTAGTGGATCAATACGAGCAGTGCCGGCAGGTGCTCAAAAAGGAACTGGGGATTTCCCCCGACGACGCCACCGTGCGCATCCTGCAGGAACTGGCCCCAACGGCCGAGAAGGGCGCGGCA
>JGI12104J13512_1002494_pt1 | contig 11498 bp, 9 predicted proteins | sample TerdegcTABiofilm_FD_13512 | JGI IMG/M metagenome (IMG submission 13512)
CCATAAACCCTGTTGCAACAACTGTTACATCTTTTCCTGGTCTTTTTACATCAGCAACACCGAGAGGAATTGGTTCATCAGTATCAGGAACTTCACCCTCTAAAGCATAGAGAAGTTTGTGTTCTATAAATAGAACAGGGTTATCATCTCTAATAGAAGAAACTATAAGTCCAAGAGCATCTTTTGGAGTAGATGGAAATACAACCTTTATACCAGGAACATGAGTGAACCACGCTTCCAAGGATTGAGAGTGCTGTGCTGCAGCAGAAATTCCAGCGCCAGCCATTGTTCTAAAAGTGATAGGAAGCTTAATTTTTCCTCCAAACATATATCTCATTTTAGCAGCTTGATTGACAATCTGGTCCATTGCTACAGTTATGAAGTCAATAAACATAATTTCTGCAATAGGTCTACTTCCTGCAGCAGCTGCACCTACTGCTCCACCTGCTATTGCTTCCTCAGTAATAGGTGTATCACGAACTCTTTCTTCACCAAACTCATCTATAAGGCCTGCTGTAACTCCAAAGACACCAAACTTAACATCTTCTCCCATAAGAAATACATTTGGATCTCTTCTCATTTCACTTCTAATTCCTTCATTTATTGCTTGAGCAAAATTCATTTTTCTCATCTTAACCTCCCTTCTTCAACAAGATCGGTATAAATATCTTTTACAGCCTCATTGTCCTCTGGATAAGGACTTTCTTCGGCAAATTTTACAGCATCATCAATCTCCTGTTGAATTCTATTCTGTATCGCCTTCAATTCTTCTTCTGTTACCACATTGTTATCAAGCAATTGTTTCTCAAATCTTGGAATTGGATCTTTACGCATCCATTCTTCAACTTCTGCTTTATCACGATAAAGTTGAGGATCACCTTCAAAATGTCCATGGAATCTATAGGTCTTGGTTTCAAGAAGGGTTGGACCATTTCCTTCCCTTGCTCTTTTAACAGCTTCAACTGCTGCTTCATAAACTGCCAGAACATCCATTCCATCAACAGTAACACCAGGAATGCCATAGGCAGTAGCTCTCTGTGAAATATCAGTTATCACCTGATGCCTCTTCTGTGATGTAAATTCTCCGTATTGGTTATTCTCACATACATAAACAACAGGAAGTTTCCAGAGAGAACCCATATTTATCGATTCGTGAAAAGTACCTTGATTGCTTGCTCCATCTCCAAAGAAACATACAACAACCTGGTCGCTTTTTCTTAATTTTATAGAAAGTGCCGCGCCTGTTGCAATGGGAAGACCTGCACCAACAATTCCATTTGCTCCAAGAATACCTTTCTCTGCGTCTGCGATATGCATTGAACCACCTTTTCCTTTGCAGTATCCAGTGATTTTTCCATAAAGTTCTGCCATCATATACTTTGGCTCTCCACCTTTTGCAATGACATTACCATGACCTCTATGAGTACTTGTAATGTAATCATCATCTCTCAGAGCGGCACACACACCCACGCCACTTGCTTCTTGTCCGATATACAGATGGATAAATCCAGGAAGTTTCGCCTGAGCAAATAGTTCTGAAGCTTTCTCTTCAAACTTCCTGATTCTTACCATCCTTTCATACATAGTTAGTAAGGTTTCTTTTGGAATTTCCATATCTTCCTCCTTTTTTTATTTTTTCTCCGGAAAAAATTTCCGGCTATTACAGTTTTAAAACCCTTACCCTAACAAATAGTTTTGACGCTCCATCCTCTAATTTCTTGATTTTTACCATCCTTTTATATAGTGGGTATATAGGCTATAAGTGAATTCATACCTTGTTCAACCTTTAACAAACTTTGCCCTATCTCGTTCAATCTTTTAAGGATTACAGTGGGTTTCTTTGTGTTGAGGTATATGGTGAAAATCTGCCCCCTATTATCTCTAAAATTTGATGTATAAACTTTAATTATCGAGAGGTTAAATTAACTTTTGGTAAACATTTTCAATATCAAATATTGAAAGTTTTATTNAATAGTCTTTTTGATCCTTAAGAACCATAGAGAGTAACCTGTAACCTNCTCTTAANAAGTAAATTATTTATTGCCATTATCACCTCCCTTCTTTTTTAAGCTCTAATAAGATAGCTTNATTAACTTTTTCAAATCCCCGAGATTAGAAACTTTTACAACTTCGAAAGTAACTTATCTGCTTCAGTCNAACTATATNTCAAGTTGATTGTTCTAAATTAATTATATCACAATTTTAAAAAATTTTGTGAGTTTGTATTAACTGCATAACGCACCTACCAAAATTCAAATCAGAGTATATATTTTGTCACACAATTTCTATTTAAAGGATAATGATTAAAATTACTTCGTATATAAAAACTAAGTAGTTAATAAGATTTCTATTGAATTCATTTATATAAAAAAAACAAAAAATGTTAAATTAGGGACTGACCCTTTTTTAACATTTTTTAATATCAATAAGATATTGAACCGTACTATTGAAACTTTTCAAGAAAATAAAATATATTTCAAAGTTATTATATAATTTAAATATGGAGAGAATCAGAATTAGAGAAATCATAGAATTTTTAGGAAAGTTCCTTCAGGGTAAAGAAAAAGCAATCGAGCTTGCTTTAATATCCTTATTTTCTAAAGGCCATCTTCTTATTGAAGATTTACCTGGGCTTGGAAAAACGACACTCGCAATAGGTTTATCAAGGAGTTTAGGTCTATCTTTTGGAAGAGTTCAAGCTACTTCAGATTTGCTACCAACAGATATAACAGGTTTATCCCAATTTTTAATAATATACTTCTTGTTGATGAAATCAACAGAGCAACTCCAAAAACACAATCTGCCCTCCTTGAAGCAATGGCAGAAAAACAGGTTACAGTAGATGGTAAAACTTATAAATTACCAAATCCATTTTTTGTCATTGCAACTCAAAATCCTATTGAACTTTTTGGTACATTTCCATTGCCAGAATCACAATTGGATAGGTTTATAATGAAAATCTCTTTAGGATATCCTGATAGAGAGGAATTGAAGGAAATTTTAAAATTGGGTAGCTCAAGAGAAGAATTATATAATATTGAACCTATAATATCAAAAGATGAAATAATAAAAATACAGGATTTTATTAAAGACAATATCTATATCTCAGATAAAGTCATTGAATATATTCTTGAAATAGTTGAAATAACAAAGAAAAGCAAATTTTTATATGCAGGAATATCAACAAGAGGTAGCTTAGCAATAACTTATACTGCAAAAGCAAATGCATATTTAAAAGGAAGGGATTATGTTATTCCTGAAGATATAAAAGATTTGATTGATTATGTTATCCCTCATAGAGTAATTTTTAAAGAAGAGTACGAGAATTTGAATAAAAAGGAGATCATAAAATCAATAATAGAAGAAGTACCTACCCCAGCTTAATTAAAATAACAGGGGCAGGATATTTTTATATAATAATTACAATCTTTCTTGGTGTTGCTGCAATAAATACAGGAAACAATTTGCTTTTTTTAATTACCTCCTTCCTTTTGGGTTTTATGGGAATCTCTGGTTTTTTTGGTAAAAATAACATAACAAGAGTTAAATGTGATATTGAATTTCCTAATGAGATTTATGCTAATAGTGAATGTCCAATTTCAATAAATTTAATAAATAAAAAAGCATCTTATCCAGTTTTTCTAATCAAGGTAAAAATTTTTAATAAATCGACCCTTTTTCCATTTTTTGAAAAAAATGATAAAAAACTTCTTAACATCAATTTACAAAAAAGAGGTAAATATATTTTAGATAAAATAGAAATTTCATCCCCTTTTCCATTCAACTTTTTTGTACGATACTATGTTTTAAAAGAAAATATAGAATTTGTTGTTTTCCCTGAGCCAAAAAAAGGATTGACTGAGTACCTTTTTGATAAAAGAACTAAGAGAGGGGAGTTTGAGACAAATTTGAAAAAGGGATATGAAGACGAAATGATTTCAATAAAAGATTATATTTTAGGGACTCCTTTGAAATATGTTGACTGGAAAAGTACAGCAAAAACTGATAGTTTAAAGATAAAAGAACTTTCAAGTCTAATTGACAAACCAATAATTGTTGATTTTGATTCAATATTTATTAAAAATTTAGAAGATAAAATATCTTTAGTAACATTTTTTATTTTGGATTCAATAAAAAGAAATATCCCAGTGGGTCTTAAAATAAATAAAAAAATATATAAACCAGAAATTTCTTCATTTCATAAAATTAATATGTTAACCGAGCTTGCATTATATGAAAAAGTATAGTATTGAAAATGTTTTAAAAATTTTGAGTTATTTAATTGGCTTTGAGATTTTTTTATTCTCATTTAGAAATGTATCATTTTTATATTTATCAATTTCACTTATAATTTTTATTTTAGCAATATATAAAGATTTCATAAAATACTTTTCAATAAACAGAAATTTACTAAATTTTATCACCATCATTTTTATAGTTTTGATTTTTATGAGAATAACTTTGCAGGATATAATAACTCCTGCTCTTGAATCTCTTCTCGTTCTTTTATCTATTAAATTTATTGAAGATAAAGAGACAAGAGATTATTTACAAATTTTCCTGATTTCAATACTTATATTTGTAGGTACAACAATTTTCTCTTTTGAAATCTCTTTTATTATATATTTTTTAATATTTATTTTTCTTTTTAATCTTGCAATCGTTTTTTTAACATATTTCTCTCAGGATAAAAAACTCACTTTTAGTTTAAAAGAGATAACTAAAATTTCATATAAAACAACTCTCATTCCATTAATTTCAATTCCAATAACGATTTTTCTCTTTTTTGCATTACCAAGAACTCCTTATCCTTTTTTTAACTTTTCTGGATCTACTCTAACTGCAAGAAGTGGTTTTTCTGAAAATGTTAAACTTGGAACTGTGTCTAATATACAGGAAGACAATTCAATAATTTTTAGAGCAAATATGGAAAAAATTGATGATGAGCATCTATATTGGAGAGGGATCACCTTAGAATATTTTGAAGGAGATGAATGGAGTGATATAGATACAGGTCCAATTGATAAAAAGACAAAAGTTGAGGGTGACACTATTTATCAAACAATTTACCTTGAACCATATAGTGGCACTTACTTTTTTGGTCTTGATAAACCAGTCAATGTTACTGGGAATAGAAATATATTTAAAAAAGATGATTTTACATTTTATACAAAAGATATTTTATCAAATAGAGTTAGATATGATGTAATATCAATTTTATCTGATACGATTGAGGAAAAAATTCCACAGAATTCATATTATCTTCAATTGCCAGAAAATATTTCTCAAGATATAAAAAACTTGAGTTTAAGCCTTCAAGGTGGAAATGAATTGGAAACAGTTAAAAATGTTGAAAATTATTTGAAAAATGGTGATTATAGGTATTCACTTAAAAATCTACCAACTTCAAACAAACCTGTTGATGAATTTTTGTTCGATAAAAAACAGGGGAATTGTGAATATTTTGCAACATCTATGGCAATTATTTTAAGAGTCAATGGAATACCATCAAGAGTTGTTGCTGGATATAGAGGAGGAGTGTACAATGACCTTGGAAATTATTATATTTTAAGACAGAGTAATGCACATTTATGGGTTGAAGCATATATAGATAATATTGGATGGATTAGATTTGATCCAACCACATCTCTATTGAGTGAAGAATTTATTAGTAACAGTAAAAAAATAAGTAAATTTTCACTATTTATAGATACCATTAATTATTACTACAATACATTGATAATTAACTATGATTTTGAAAAACAGATCAGTCTGTTTAACAAAATAAGAGAGGGTTTTAAAAAACCAGAAATAAAAATATCCATTAATTTAAAAAAATTATCAAATTTAATTCTTATTTTTCTTTTAGTAATTTTTCTACTATTTTTTAGAGTTTTCTTTAAAAAAAGAAGCTATGAAGAAAAAATTTTAGCTATTTTTTATAAAAAAATGGAAAAATTGGGTTTTAAAAAGAAAAAAAGTGAAGGTCTTGAAGAATTTTTAAATAAAATAGAAAATAGTAAAATCAAAGAGTCGCTCACAAATTTTGTTTTCAAATTTGAAGAGTTATATTACAAAGATAAAAAAATTGGAAAAGAAGATTACATAGCTCTCAAAAGAATCTTATCCGAGGTCAAATCATAAATTTTAAATTATAAATTGAAAAACAAATTAAGATAGAATCTGACTAAAAAAATTTTAACTTGACAGAATATTTAATTAGTTTAAAATTTATCAATGTATGAAATTTAGTGAAAGGAGCTTTTTATGAAACTTTATTATTTATCTATTTTCCTTACTATATTTCTATTTGTTGTCTTTTTTTTAGCAAGATTTTTCTATAAAAAGAGGTTCAAAGTTAAAAAAGAGGGAGGTTTTTCCCTTGTCCCTTTTGGTGAAAAACTTGGAGCGACAGGTGGTTTATACCTTTTCCTTGCTCCAATCGTTGCAATGAATTGGGGCTATCTGCCAGTCATTATTTATACTATAATCGCTTTAATATCAATTGGTTATCCTTTATCATTCTTTTCAACTCTCCTGCCGAAAAGATTTGATATAAAAGAATTTTTTAATAAATATAAAAATTTGAAAAATATTCTTTTAATATTTTTAATCATATTTTCATTAACATTCGTAACCTCTTTTATCCACTACACAGCAGACCTCCTTTCACAAAACTCAAGTACCTCAACATCTTTTCTTTTCCTTATACCTTTATCATTACTATTCTCAATAGTTATTATCAAAAAGAAAAAAGATATCGTGCCTTATAGCGTGTTTTTTATTGTTTTACTTTTCTATATCATTTTTTTAGGGGGTTTCTTACCCATACAAATACCATTCACAATAATAACTGGAAAATTCACATGGGGCATCATATTAACTATACTTCTATTTCTATTTGTCTTTTTGGATGAGAACTATCTATCAAGGCCTTTCTCATATCTATCCTCATTCCTACTTTTCGTATTAATGTTTGGAGGTATATTTGGTCCTTTGATAGGTGTTAGAATACAAAGAGAGCCAATTATTCTTACAAGCCAATATGGATTTGTTATCCCAACACTGTTTGGAGTTTTATCTTTTGGAATTTTCTCTGGTTTCGATGCTCTTTTCTCAATTTTATTTACAGGTAGAGAGATAAAGGGAGAAAGAGATTCTTTAAACACAAGTCTTTTAACATCAACAATACTATCTTTAATTGCTATTTTCTCATCATTTTCACTCATAATCTATGCAAAAACAGATAGTTTAATAAAAAACAAAGACCCTTTAACTCTATTTCAAGAAGGTACAGCTAAATTTTTAAAATTTGCAGGATTATCTGAAAATTATAGTAAAAATTTTGTCCTTTTTATAACCCTTGTTGTTATGTTCTCTTTTATGGTTTATGCAATAAAAATGACAAAAAAGTATGTTGAAATAAACAGTGAGAAAAAGAATAATTTATTACCAACACTTCTTATATTAATTCCTTTTGTTACATTTTTCCTTCCAAAAGACACACTCGGGGGAATAACAAATTTATGGTTAAGATTGATTAATGTAAATACTTCAATTAACTTTTTACTCGCAGGAATAATACTTTCACTTGTTTCATTAACTTTTAAACAAAAAATTTATTTAAACATTTCAAAAATTATCAATTTAATATCAATTGCATTATTTATATATTTAATCTATTTTTCAATTTCATCAAAAGATTTTCTATCTCTTATTCTTTCCATAATCTTTTTAATAATAAACATCTATCATATTTATCACCTTATGAAACCCAATGAAGCTTAATAATATTAGAAAAGAACCAGCAAGGTTCATTATATTATCTTTTTTACTTATAATAATTATTGGTGGACTTCTCCTATCTCTACCAATTTCAAGTAAAAGTGGTAAATTTACAAATCCAATAGATGCTTTATTCACAGCAAATTCAGCAACCTGTGTGACAGGTCTTGTTGTTGTTGATACTGGTACACACTATTCTCTATTTGGTCAAATAGTGATATTAATTCTGATACAAATTGGTGGCTTGAGTTATATGACAATATTCACATTCCTTGCCTTACTTTTAGGAAGAAAAATTCCTCTATTAGATAGAATAATTTTGAAGGAATCGATAAATTTTTTCAGCGTAGGTGGAATCGTTAAACTTGCAAGAAGAATCCTATTCATAGTATTAATTTTTGAAGGATTCGGTGCTATCATTCTTACATCAGTATTTGCAAAAGATTATGGAATTTTAACAGGTCTATTTTATGGTATTTTTCATTCTGTATCTGCTTTTTGCAATGCTGGATTTGATTTATTTGGGAATTTCAGTAGTTTTTCAGCTTATAGAGGTAATATTTTACTAAACATCACTTTAATACTTCTAATCATAACAGGTGGTATAGGTTTTGGAGTTATAAGCGAAATTATAGACTTTCATAAATCAAAAAAGTTAAGTCTTCATGCTAAACTCGTGTTAACTATAACAGCAATTTTAATTGTTTTTGGAGCGATATTAATATTTTTATTTGAAAGGAACAATTTATCTACTTTAAAACTTTTAACAACTAAAGAAAAAATCCTAACCTCTATTTTTCAAGCAGTAACACCAAGAACGGCTGGCTTCAGCACAATTAATATTAGATATTTAAATTTAAGTACAATTTTAATGATAATTTTATTTATGTTTATAGGTGCATCGCCAGGTGGAACTGGTGGTGGAATCAAAACCTCAACTTTTGCAATAATATTGATGAATATAAGAAATGTTATAAGAGGAAGAGAAGGAGTAACAATTTATAATAGATGTGTTGATACTTCAACTGTCAAAAAATCATACTTAATCTTTACAGCCTCGATCTTTTTAATATTTATATCAACTTTTTTGTTATCAATAACTGAAAAATTTGGTTTTATTAATATGCTTTTTGAAGTAACTTCAGCCTTTGGAACAGTTGGATTATCTACTGGAATAACTCCATATTTATCACCTTTTGGAAAAATCATCATAATGTTTACTATGTTTGCTGGAAGAGTTGGAATTTTATCAATATTAACATCTATCTCTGTTAAAAAACCACAAAGAATTTATTTACCTGAAGATAAAGTTATGGTAGGATAAATATATGAAGAAAACTTTTGGAGTAATTGGACTCGGAAGATTTGGACTTTCAGTTGCAACAAATATAGAAAAGAGAGGCTTCCCTGTTCTTGCAATTGATAGTGACAAAGAGATTATTGAAAGAGTTAAAGATAAACTTTTACATGTAATTCAAGCTGATGCAACTGATGAACTTGCCTTAGATGAAGCTGGTATAAAAAATTGTGACACAGTGATAATTGCCATAGGAGACAATAAAGAACATAACATATTAGCTACAATGTTAGTTAAAAATTTAGGTATTAGATATGTTGTTGCTAAAGCAGTTGATGAACTTCATGGAAAAATACTTGAAAAAATTGGGGCTGATCTTGTTGTCTATCCTGAAAAAGAAAGGGGTGAAACCCTCGCAATACAATTAACTTCTACATCATTAATTGATTTTATTGAGATATCTCCTGAATACAACCTTGAAGAGGCAAAGGTACCAAGAGAATTTATTGGTAAAAGTTTAAGAGACCTCGATTTAAGTAATAAATATAAAATAATTGTTCTTGGTATCAAAAGAGATGAAGATTTTATAGTTGCTCCATCTTCAGAAGAATCATTTAGACCAGAAGATGTTTTTGTTTTTATAGGTAGAACAAAAGACATAGCAAAATTTTCTGAAAAATTCATAGATTAAAAATTCAGTTTTAAAAAAATCAAATGTAACTTTTTAATGAAATTTTTATATATATTTATATAGGAGGTTATCATGGAAGAGTTCGAAAGAAATGAAGATTTTGAAAAAGATGAAGAAGAAAAAAAACCTGAAGAAGAATTTGAAAAAGAAAAGGTTTTAAAAGAGTTTAAAGTAGTTGAACAAAAACCTAAAAAGGAAAGAAAATTTTTAAAATTCTTTGCTTTGATATTAATCGGTGCTTTAATAGGTGGAGGAATAGGAAGTTTAATTACATCTAATTATATAAAAAAGAATTTACCATATTACTACTCTTTAAATATGAATAGTAACGAAGCACAAATAGTAAACATAAGCAAAGTAATTGAATTAGAGGAATCTCAAATAATCGATGTAGCTGAAAGAGTTAGTCCTGCTGTTGTTAGAATATCTACTACTCAAGTTGTTTCAGATTTCTTTTTTTCTTATGAAACATCAGGCCTTGGTTCAGGGTATTTAATTTCACCATCTGGTGAAATTGTCACAAATAATCATGTTGTCTCTGGTGCTAAAAAAATAACAGTAACTCTAAGTGATGGTAGTGAATATGATGCTTCTGTTATTGGTACTGATCCTTCATCAGATATTGCGTTGATAAAAATAGATGGTAAAGACCTTCCATATTTATCTTTTGGTGATTCATCCACTCTAAAAGTTGGTCAATCAGTCATAGCAATTGGAAATCCATATGGTCTTGATCACACTGTTACTACAGGAGTTATTTCTGCTCTTGAGAGAAGCTTAACTTTTGATGATGGGACAACACTCGTTGGAGTTATTCAAACAGATGCAGCCATAAATCCAGGTAATTCGGGTGGACCTCTTCTAACTTTAACTGGTGATGTAATTGGAATGAACACTGCAATTCAACAATCTGCTCAAGGAATCGGTTTCGCTATCTCTTCAAGTACAATTATTAAAGTTATAAGTGATATTAAACTTTTTGGAAAAGTTGTATGGCCATTCTTAGGAATAAGTGGAGTTTCAATTACTGAAGATATTGCAAAAAGAAATAATTTACCAACGAACAGGGGTGTTCTTGTGGTATCAGTTTATCCAGGAACCTCTGCTTCTAATGCTGGATTAAAATCATATGATATAATAACAAAATTTGATGGAAATGATGTAACCTCTGTTCAAGAGATAACAAAATATCTTAGACAACATAATGTAGGTGATAAAGTAAAAATTGAAATCTACAGAGATAATAAAAAGATGGAGTTAGAAGTTACTTTAATGGAAAAGCCAAGTTCGATAAGTTACAATTCTCGATATGGAATAAACATATAATTTAAATTAATTTATAGAAGTATCCTAATATATTAAAAGGGTGCCTTGATTAATGAGAACTCAGTATCAAGCACCCTTTTTTATTTATTTTATTTTTTAAAAATTTGAAGCGATTCTATTGAATATCTCAATAATTCTTTTAAATATTTTTTTCAATGACTTTTTGAAGCTATATTGAGAATCAAATAAAAAATTATGAGAAAATTGGCTTTATAAAAATAGAATAAATTGTAAAAAATTTTATTTCATTAAAATTTTTAGGTTTTGACGAATTTTGAAAGGATTCTCCTTCTCAAATAAATAGCACCCTCAGGGCAAAGTTCATTACAACAAAAACATAAAACACATTTATTTCGATCAAAAATAGGGTATGGATCCAATTTAATTGCATTACCAGAA
>JGI12104J13512_1002513_pt1 | contig 11443 bp, 12 predicted proteins | sample TerdegcTABiofilm_FD_13512 | JGI IMG/M metagenome (IMG submission 13512)
ATTCTGACTACTGCCCTGAAAATAAATCTTTACCATTTTCATCCATCTGATGGTGAAGCGAAGCTTCATGGGCGTCTGAATTCTGAATACTTGAATAGTAAGTTTATACATACTAAAAGTTAAAAAATGGATAGAAATGTGAGGATTGTGCTATAATTACTATAAAATAGCTAAAGAAAACAGCTAAAGAAGGGATAGTGGAGGCTATGATCAACCCGCAGATTTTTCGTCAATATGATGTCCGGGGAGTGGCCGGGCGTGATCTAACGGACGATACTGTTGAGTTGCTGGGGAGAGCCTTCGGCACATATGTCAGGAGATCCGGCACCGACAAGGTTTTAGTCGGCAGGGACAACCGTCTCAGCTCTGAGCGGTTGCGTAACGCTATTATCAATGGTCTGCTTTCTACCGGTTGTGATGTGATCGACATCGGCCTGGTAATCACTCCAATGCTGTATTACGCCAGGGTCCATTACGCAATTGACGGCGCGGTAATGATTACGGGGAGTCACAATCCGCCCGATGAAAACGGGTTCAAGCTTGCTCTCGGCAGTGGTACCATATATGGTGCGGAAATTCAAAAATTGAAAAGTCTAATTGAAGAGAAGGACTTTATTTCAGGCTCAGGCAATCTGGAGACGCGGGATGGGGTTCTGCCTTACCAGGCCATGTTGAAGGAAAAAATCCGTCTTGGACCGCGCAAGCTTAAAGTAGCGGTGGATTGCGGCAACGGGACGGCTGCCTTGTTTGCCGAGCGGGTTTTATTTGACTGGGGTTGCGAGGTGATTCCGCTATATTGCTCATCCGACGGATCTTTCCCGAACCACCAGCCGGACCCTGTCAAGACGGTGAATTTGGCTGAACTCAGGAAAACTGTGGTGGAACAGGGCGCGGACCTGGGCATTGCCTACGATGGCGATGCGGACAGAATCGGAGTGGTGGACGAGTCCGGGGGAATTATCTGGGGAGACATGCTGATGTGTCTTTACTGGCGGGAAATCATGGCCGAACATCCCGGGGCGCAAGCGATTATAGAAGTAAAATGCTCCCAGGCCCTGGTGGACGAAGTTGTCCGGCTGGGTGGTAAACCTTTCTTTTATAAAACTGGTCACTCGCTGATCAAAGCAAAAATGAAGGAGGTCGGGTCTGTCTTTACAGGTGAGATGTCCGGGCATATGTTTTTTGCCGACGAGTATTACGGATTTGACGACGCTTTTTATGCCGCCGGGCGTCTCTTAAGAATTTTATCCCGGTCAAACGAACGCTTGTCACAAATGCTGGCGGGTATGCCAAAATATTATTCCACGGCTGAAACCAGGGTCCCCTGTCCTGATCAAGATAAATTTGCGGTGGTGCAGGGGCTGGTGGAGCGGTTTAGGAGCGAATATGAGGTAATTGACGTTGACGGTGTACGGGTACTATTCGGCGACGGGTGGGGTCTGGTGCGGGCATCCAATACTCAGCCGGTTTTAGTTGCCCGGTGTGAAGCGAAATCACAGGAAGGTTTGCGGCGGATCTGTGCGATTATGCAGGAAGCGTTGGAGAAATTCCCACAGGTTGAGCGGTTTGAGTGGGAGTACTAAAAAGGGAGCAAGCCGGCTTACTCTGCCAGGTCGTTTCTAATAAGAGAATATTTCACCCGTTGCAACATATGAATTATGTACAAAATGTCATATATAAGATATGATAGGATGAAATTATGAGGAACGATGCACGTTCATGCTGAAGGAAGGGATATTCCGAGCGGGACGTTTAATAAAATGTTAAATTCTATAACAGTTAATTGATCGTTTGATACATAAAACCGGGACTTCCCGGTTTTTGCTGTTATTGTTTTTGCTAATCCTTGACAACGGCAAAATGAGAGATATACTTAAATTCATAAACCATTCAAAATATTAACTATTTTAACGAGAGGGTGTAATATGAATTCAGAAAAGCTAAACCTTTATCTGGAGCGTCTGGATGAAGTTTTTCACCGCATGGCCCGGCATTTGCATGCCGAACTGGCTCAAAGCATGGTTAGCGGCATTACAATGAGCCAGTTTGTTGTATTGAGAAATCTCGATAAAAAGGGAAGGGTTACCGTATCTGAAGTTGCCGAGGACCTGAACGTTTCTTTGAGCGCCATTACCGCCCTGGCCGACCGGCTGCATAAAGCGGGTCTGGTAGACAGGCGCCGTGATGAACAGGACCGGCGCCTGGTATGGCTTACGTTAACAGGAGAAGGGGAAGAGATTGTCGATGCCTGCCGGATAGCCCGCATGAAGGTGGTTGGAAAGTACTTTAACCAACTCCCGGAAGAAGATGTTGAACGGCTTATTCAAATATACGAAAAAATTTTGGCCTTGATGAAAACTGAAAGTCAATAGCATGCGGGCATCAGTATGGTTTGTGCAAAAGGGCGCGGCGCCTGTTGCGGAGAATGAATGATATAATACCGTGCGCTTGAATTTGGCTTACTAAGTAGTTAATTATGGGGGGAGTTATCCATATGAGAAAATGGCTGGTTTGGGGTATCGCTGTTTGTGCAACGGCCGGCCTCCTTTTAACCGCGGGGTGTGGCGGGAAAGAAACGACAGGCAAAGCCGCCGGCAATACTGGCCCGGTGGCGGTTGAGACAGTAAAAGCTCAGATGGGCATTGTCGGGGACAGTTCCACGGTCAGCGGTAAATTAGAGGCGTTGGAGTCCGCAACCCTGGTGCCTAAAATGTCCGGACGGGTTGCATCAATCAGCGTCGATATCGGGAGTGTGGTAAGCGCCGGCGAAGTCCTGCTTACTTTGGATGCTAAAGAGCTTGCCGCCGCGGTAAGCCAGGCCGAGGCGGCGGTTGCGCTGGCGGACTCTGCCAGGACACAGTCACAGGCGTCTTTGGCCCAGGCAGAGGCTGATTTTGAGGTGGCGCAGTCAAACTACGAGCGTGGTAAACTCCTTTTGATGCAGGGGGCGATCTCCCAGTCTGACTTTGATAACAAATTCGCCCTGACTTACAAGAATTCCGAAGCGCGCTACCGGCTTGCCCAGGAACTGGCGGGCAGCGGCGCTGATGCCCAGTATGCCCAGGCGGCGGCTGCTCTACAGCTGGCCAGGGCTAACTATGCCAACAGCATCATTACTTCTCCGATTAGTGGGATAGTAACTGCAAAAAACATCAAGCCGGGTGAGATGGCTTCGCCGAGCAGCCCGGTACTGTCAGTCGATAACCTGGATAAAGTGGTGGTACTGGCAAACGTAACCGAAGCACAGGTAAACCGTTTAAAAGAAGGGCAGGAGGTTGAAGTAAAAGTCGGCGCGGTTACCACCGGGCTGTTTAAAGGCACTATTACCAATATATCCTATGCCGCCAACCAGTTGTCCAAGTCTTACCCGATTAAAGTACAAATCGAAAACCCCGGCCATTTGCTGAAACCGGGTATGTTTGCCGAAGTCAGGCTGCCCGGCAGCGGCGTGGAGGTTCTGACGGTGCCGCGGGCGGCTGTATCATTGAAGGAAGGCAAGCATTTTGTCTATGTAATTGAAAACGGTGCGGCGAAGAGTATTGAAGTAAGCATCGGCAATTCCGACGGTAAAAATATAGCGATAATTTCCGGCTTGAATGAGGGCGCAGAAGTGGTGGCGTCAGGCGTGGAAGATCTGCAAGACGGAGTTCAGGTTACTGTTAAGTCAACCAGCGGGTAGCGTAAAAATCAGTAGTCAGTAGTCAGAATTCAGTATTCAGTAGTTGGATACCTCAAATAAACAGAACCTTGTGCAATCAATCTTCCGTAATATTCGCTGCTAAAGAGACGGTGGCGCCGGAGTTGTGACGGCGAACCGTATTTCTCTTGCTTCAGAAGCGCCCTGGATAGACTAAGCCGTTTTCTCATTCTGACTCCTGACTATTTAGTAATACTAGTATTCAGGTATTCAGAATTCAGGAGTCAGGATTCAGAATATGTCAAGACGAAAGCCGTTTTTTATTGTATTAGCAAACTATGCTTTTCGAAAACTGTGGATAAGTGACCTGTGGGCTTACGTTAGCGGCGATTTTGAGGCCTAATTCGAAGAGCGAGTGAGCTCGAGGATAAGCGAGGGAACTGTTTGAGCGAGCGAAGCGAGTGAGTTTGACCGAGCCCGAGGGCGAACGAGCTCAAACGATTTTAGGAGCGAACATGAGCCGCGTTGTAAGCCCGCAGGTCACTGCAGGCGAATTTTTTCTTCTGACTACTGACTACTGACTACTGACTCCTGATTACTGCCTGATTCTGTTTCAAGGGGAGATGAAAATGAATAAAAAGGGCCTGTTCATCGGTGTGCTGGCGGCGATGATCGTTACACTTGCCGGAGTATCCGGTTATTACTGGTACAAGAACACATATTACGTGGAAACTGAAGACGCAAGTGTGACAGGAACGGTAGTAAAAGTCAGCCCCCAGGTTACATCAAGGCTGATCGAGATCAATGTTGACGAGGGCGATACGGTGCAGGCCGGGGACATTATCGCCAGGCAGGATGACATCACTCTACCGGTCGCCACCAGTGTGGATTTAACTGTAATCAAGGCGCCGGTGAAAGGGACTATATTAAAGAAGATCGGTAACGTCGGCGAGGTGGGGACACCTGGCCAGGCAGTAGTGATGATGGCAGACCTGAGTAACCTTTATATTACCGCAAACGTGGAAGAAACCGATATGCACAAAGTTAAACTGGGCCAGAAGGTGGACTTTACCATCGACAGTATCCCTGGCGTGAAATTCAGCGGAGAGGTTTTTTCGTTGGGAGAAGCAACTGTTTCCACTTTTTCCCTGTTGCCCACCCAGAACACCGGGGGTAATTTTACTAAAGTGGTGCAAAGAATACCCGTAAAAATAAGCATCAGGAACAGCCAAGGCCAAAGATTGCTGCCTGGTATGAATGCAGTAGTAAGAATTCACGTTAGATGAGGTGAGCGGCTTTGGAAAAAGACGTTCATCCGCCGGCTCAGGTACATTCTATGCCGCCCGGGCGCGGGCCGGCCGGGCCTGGCGGGGAACCGCCGGAGACAGGCGGGGCGGCGCCGGGGAAGATCCCTATGGCTGCCTTGCTTACTCTGGTTATCGGCGCTTTTATGGCCATCCTCGACGGTAGTATTGTAAATGTTGCCCTGCCAAAGATGATGGCCATTTTTGGGGTGACGCCGGACGAAGTGCAGTGGGTGATGACTGCCTACTTGCTTGCTTCGGGTGTTGTTGTACCGGTAACAGGGTATCTGGGCGAACGTTTCGGGATGAAAAGCATGTACATTTTTTCCCTGGTTTCATTTACAGCGGGATCGCTTATTTGCGGTTTGGCCTGGAGTAATAATTCTCTGGTTGTGGCCAGGGTGATCCAGGCTGTCGGCGGCGGTATGATTATGCCGGTGAGTATGGCCATGATTTACCTGATCGTGCCCAGGGATAAAATAGGCATGGCCCTGGGGATCTGGGGAATTGCCGCCATGGCGGCGCCGTCCATTGGACCGACCCTCGGCGGCTATCTGGTCGATCACTTTAGCTGGCAGTGGATTTTTACAATAAATGTGCCGATTGGCTTGGGAGCCACCTTCCTGGCGATGGTTTTGTTACATGAAACACCCAGAAGGACGGACTTGAGGCCGGATATTCCAGGTATTGTTTTAAGCGCGGCTGCTTGTTTCGCCTTGCTGCTGGCGCTTAGTGAGGGACAGGATAAAGGGTGGACATCACTTTATATTGTCGACTTGTTTATTTTTTCAGGTTTTACTTTCGTTTTGTTTGTCATATGGGAACTGAACACGCCGGAGCCTTTAATCGATATCAGGCTTTTGAAAAATAAGATATTTTCGATTAGCTTGATCGCTTTAAGCATTATTACTGTAGGGATGTTTTCCGCAATTTTCATGATACCGCTTTTCGCCCAGAGTATTCAGGGGTATACCCCGATGCAGACCGGCCTGATGATGATGCCGATGGCCTTGGTCATGGGGTTGATGATGCCGGTCAGCGGGCGGTTATTCGACAAAATCGGCGCTTTGCCCTTGTGTCTGGTGGGCTTGACTATCGCTGCGGTTACAACCTATCAGCTTCATACGATAACCTACGATACCGGTTTCCGGCAGATGCAGTGGCTGCTGGTGGAGAGATCGGTCGGCCTGGGATTGTGCATGATGCCGTTGACAACGGCGGGTATGAACACTATTCCGCATTTTTTGATCGCCAGGGCTTCAGCGCTCAGCAATCTGATCAGACAAATATCTGCTTCTTTCGGCATTGCTTTTCTTACCTATGTTATGCTGCAACGGCAGGAATACCATGCTGCCTGGCTGGCGGATACGTTGAACTGGTTTTCCCCGGCCGCTGTGGGGGCGCTCCGGCAGATTCAGAGTTTGTTGGCGCAGACTGGGGCGGGTGAAGCGGGCGCTGTTTACGTCCTGTACTCCATGGTGCGCCGGGAGGCGTTTATATCCGGAATTGCCGACGCTTTTATCGTCAGTTCATTAATTATTTGCCTGGCCATACCCCTGGTTTTTTTCCTCAGCAAGAAGCGTGTTGAATCTGCCAGATTGGTTGAATACAAGCGTTACGCTCACATGGCGCCGCAAGGACCTCCGCCTTCCAGTACATAAATTACTCCCCCCCTGTTAAAAATAAGCGAAAAAAGCGGGAGGGGTTTTTATGTTCCGGCACCTGTTTCTCAGATTGTTCTTGCTCCTGCTCGCGGCTTTTACACTGGCTGCGGGTTGTGTCAAGCAGCCGGCGCCGCCGGCGACGAAGGGTGACGAGCCGACGATTTCTCTTTTTGACAACAAGACTGGCGAGCGAAAAAGCATTAAGCTGGAAGAATATATCCAGGGAGTGGTTGCGGCGGAAATGGACACCAAGTGGCCGGTTAACGCCCTTGCCGCCCAGGCAATTCTGGCCCGCACTTTTACCATGGAAAACATTAAGGCGGGCCGGGTTAAACAGTTGCATGGCACGGATGTCTCCACCAGTGTGGAAGAATTTCAGGCGTACGACCCGTCCAAAATTAACGATAATGTCCGTAAGGCTGTAGAGAACACCCGGGGCGAGGTGGTGACTCACAGCGGCAACTTTATCCACGCCTGGTTTTCGGCTTGCGACGGCGGGGTTTCGGCAACAGCGGAAGAAGGGCTGGCTTTTACAAAAGAGCCCACTCCTTACGTGAAGGGAGGTGTCCAGGACGGGTGCCTGTCTATCACCGAGCCCAAGAACAAGACCTGGGAAGCTAGAATCCCCACCAGCCAGGCCAGGGCGGCGGTAAAGAAAGTGACAGGAAAGGACCCCGGCCCTATTACTTCGGCTTCCATAGTTCAAAAAGGCCCTTCCGGGCGGGCGGAGCGGCTCAAAATAGGTGGTGAAACCGTAGGCGGGCCTGCTCTGAGACTAGCCCTGGGTAGTGAAAAAGTACGGTCAATGTTACTTTCGGATATCCGGGTGGAAGGCAGTGAGCTGGTTCTGACGGGGAAGGGCTTCGGACACGGGGTCGGCATGTGCCAGTGGGGTGCCAGGCTGCTGGCAGAGCAGGGTAAGTCCCCTGAAGAGATCGTTAAGTTTTATTTTAAAGACATCGATATTCAAAAGCAATGGAAGTAAAAGAAGGCAAAATGGCCTTCTTTTTTTAGCATAAATAAAATGGTCGCGGCATAAGATTAAATAGGTTTCTCCATCACTTTGCAAACTGCCCGCCTGGATACGGGCAGCTAAAGGCGAAAATGAGACCTTGAAAGCTGGATGATTGATGAGGAGTGATGGAAATGAGCGAACAGGTTGGTCACAGCGTGGCCGTTTATGGACGCAAGAAGTTGACTATGGAAGGCGTCCAGCACGTTGACAGTTTTAACGAATCTGAGATAAACCTGGAAACCAACATGGGTATGGTAATCTTAAAAGGTGAAGGTTTGCATATTACCCAGCTCAACCTGGAAACCGGCTCCATCGAGGCGGAGGGGTTTTTTGCATCTCTCCAGTACGTGGAAAGTAAGGGTAAGGGCAAGGGAAAAAATTTGCTCGGAAGGATTTTGAAATAGTCCCCGTGCCGTGGCGCCAGTGAAGGATATTCAATGTGGGGGATATCAGTTCTTAAGCCCGGTAAAGAAAGCGCCTGAGGCGCTTTTCTTCATTGTTTAGCCAGGAAATTATGCTTTTCGAAATTTGTGGATAAGTGACCTTTGGGCATATAACGCGGCTCATGTTCGGCCCACCTAATCGGGGACATTCCTCCGGCCCCAAAGACAGAGGCCCGTTAGGGAGGTGTGTCCCCTTTCCTCAGCCATGAGCTCAATCGCCCTCGGGTTCGGTCAAACTCGGCGCTTCGCGCCTCAAACAGTTCCCTCACTAACCCTCGGGCTCACTCGCTCTTTGAATTAGGCCTCAAAATCGCCGCTTATGTATGCCCAAAGGTCGCCGAATGCGAATTTGTTCTTATATGAGCCGCGTTATATGTCGTTTGAAGGAGTGTTGTCATGGAACCGCTTGTCAATCAGGTTTATGCTTTTGCAGCAACCTTGGTTATTGGGATGTTGGCCGGCTTCTGTTACGATTATTACCGGGTGGTCAGGGGAGTGTTCAAACTGAAAAAAGTGGGTACCTGCCTGGGAGATGTTGTTTTTTGGCTGGCTACCACCGCCTTGGTATCTTTCCTGCTCCTTTTGGCAAACTGGGGAACTGTTCGTTTGTATGTTTTAATTGCCCTCTGTCTGGGCGCTTTGTTCTATTTCCAGCTTTTTAGCGGCATTGTGCGCCGGCTGATCATATTTAAATTTTACCTGTTTCACAAGATCTGGAGATTAACAGTAAAAGTAACGTTGTTTTTGTGGCAAATTATTCTTTTCCCTGTCCGCCTGATTATTCTTATTTTATCTTACCCGTTAAATTTTTTGCGGGGGCTTGCTGAAAAAGCCGGCCGCCGGCTTAAGGGGATATTTTACAACCTTTTGGGGAAGCGGGTGGAACAGGTAATAATCAAATTAAAATCGAAATTGCCGTACTTGGTTTATATAGAAAAAAAGAAAAAATGATTAATTAAATAAACTATTCAACAAATCCAATATCCTGAAACGGAATTCCACTCTGACATGATCATCAAGGGATAGTGCCGTATTACCGGTTTCACTTGTAGCGGCAAGATTTTCCGGCAGTTGTTCTCCTGTTGGCGGGCCGATAGGCGCGGGAATGCCTGAGTCCACTGCCGCTACTCTTGGCATATCGACAAAACAAAGGGGCGGGAAGAGAACGCACCACCAGTTTGCCCCACCGCCTGAGCCAATAATCACTTGTACAGACTCATAATTACCGGCCGGAAGCACAAAAGGACCGTAGTGTTTGGTTGGAAAAGTATGACTGCCAAACTTCACTTCGACCGGATAGTCTTTACCTTCCGCCATGATTTCGCGGGAAGCGATTTCTTTGATTTTGCCAAGATTGGCCTGGGCGATTTCCCTGGCCGTATCAATATTCTGAGTGCCGAGGAAGTCCGGTGAAATACGCCGGATTATTTCGTCGCGCACTTTTCTTTTTAGCGTCTGGTCAACAGCACAGTCGCTATTTGCTACAATGTGCAGGCGGATTAACTGGTTAGACGGATATATTGTTTCCTGAGATTTATTATTCCAGTTGCATGCAAACAGTATTGCTGTCAGTAATATAAGACCTGCCGGTATGACTTTATACTTCCTGTTCAAAATTACTTACCCCCGTTTCATTCTCAGGAGTCAGGAGTCAGAATGAGAGAATGGTTTATCGTCTCGAAATATTCTGAATACTGACTACTGACTACCTGAATAGTAGTAATACTTATATGATTGCCAATTTTAAGAGTTTTAGTCTTTTTGCCATCTCCAGTAACCGCCTCGCCATGGGTTAACAATATGCTCACTGCTTTAGAATTTTTTTTCAGTCAAGCAGGAGTATAAATAATAATGTAGAAAATATGTAATTACTTTGTACACATCATGTGGACAATTATGTGGAAAAAGTACTGGGGCGGGTTATTATGAAAATCGAAATAAGGGGGGTGGAGAGGCTCAGTTTCCGGGAGCGGCAGGTGGTTACGCTTAAGGAAATGGGTTACTCTACCAACCGGATAGCAAAACAACTAGGTTTAAGCGCCAGTACGGTCAATACCCTTTTTAGTCGTGCCAGAACCAAGGGCTACGAGGTGGTAATAATAATTCCTGGTCATAACCTGGCTTTATTCGGAGTGGATGATGAAAACGAAACAGAAGGGGAGAATAAGGCTTGAATCAATTAGCCAGAAAAGAACAAGAATTGTATGTTTCAATACCTGAAAAACAGGAGAGGCGCGCTAAAAGACAAAAAACTTTCAGTCTATCCAGGAGTAAGCTTCCGGCCCTGGTGGTAATGCTGCTGTTAGGGTACTTGGCATTTTCCTTCGGCAGTCAGTTTAGCAGTCTTTCGTCTATGCAGAGAGATGTTCGCAATATTGAGCAACAAGTACAGGAGTTAAAACAAAAAAATGCAGCTCTCCATGATGAGTTGCAACAGGTTCAAAGCGACTCCTTTGTGGAAAAAACAGCCCGTGAGAAGCTTGGGCTGGTTAAGCCCGGCGAAACCAGGGTGGTTCCGGTACCTGAGGGAACCCAACTAAAAAGAATACAGGCGCCTGTCAAAGATAACGTTCCGGCTGATTAGGACTAAGGCGGTAGTACTATGTTTTATACCTTTTTCTATCGTCATGTTTGCGGTTAGTTATCAAGATATTCTTTGTAGTTTGGTTGTTGAAAAACGCAGGTGCTGCTTGACACTCTCTATTTAGTTCGCATATAATTACACTAGGTTTTCAGGCGATTGTTTTTGGTATTTTAAGGAGGAGTTTTGTTCGTTATGCCGATTGAGCTGGGGAGCGTCGTAGAGGGCGTTGTAACCGGAATAACCAATTTCGGCGCGTTCATTGAATTGCCCGGGGGAGAAACAGGACTTGTGCATATTTCGGAAATAGCCGAGGTTTATGTCAAGGATGTAAATGACTTTTTAAAAACAAGCGATAAGGTCACAGTAAAAGTAATTTCGGTAGATTCAAAAGGTAAAGTGGGTCTTTCAATAAAGCAGGCCAATCCGTCGGTAAACCGTGTACAAAAGAAGAAAATACAGGCTTCTTTTGAAGATAAATTAGCTAAGTTTCTTAAAGAAAGTGAAGAGCGCCAGCAGGTTCTGAAGCGGAGCAACGAGTCCAAAAGAGGAGGTCGTGGCTCCTGCCGAAAAATGGATTAAAGGATTTTGAAGGTATTAATAATAACAAAAGTTACTGATAATAACTGCCGTAAAGCGGCTTTTTTTGTTGTTTGGAAATTATGCTTTTCGAAAAATGTGGATAAATGACCTGTGGGCTTACGTTAGCGGCGAATTTGAACCCTTATTCAAAGAGCGAGTGAGTTCGAGGATAAGCGAGGGAACTGTTTGAGGCGCGAAGCGCCGAGTTTGACCGAGC
>JGI12104J13512_1002521_pt1 | contig 11411 bp, 14 predicted proteins | sample TerdegcTABiofilm_FD_13512 | JGI IMG/M metagenome (IMG submission 13512)
GGCGTGTTCGTAAGGGACGAGTATCGCTATGGCGTGAGATATCGCTGCAATGCAGGGTTTGGCTTCTGGCAGCTCGCATACAAGTCCAATGCCGAGCTCAATGATGTCAATTTCAATGCCGCATACACCGCCATGATGCAGGTCAAGGCAGATGGCAGGCGTCCCATGGGGATCAAGCCCACACACCTGGTGGTGCCTCCGAGCCTGCGTGCATCGGCGATCGCTCTCATCGAGGCACAGCTCACTACTGACGGGGCCAGCAATCCAAACTATAAGGCTGTCGAGGTGATAGTGTCACCATGGCTAAGCTAACACGCAAGGTGGATGATGCTGCATCCGACAGCATACTCCTGCAGGTGCGGACTAAGGCAGCATATGGCGATATAAGGCGTTATCGCTCCCAGCTCGGCCCGTTTGGGGCGACCCCAATAGTGGTGCGTGTTACGCCAGAGCAGGCGGATATGCTTCGGTCCGATCCACTGTTGATCGTGGAGGATGTGCAATAATGCCCTATGCCACGCTCGCCGACATGGAGGCTCGATATGGCATAGAGGAGATCATCGCCCGCACAAACCGCACAGATGGAGCGGGAGTGGATACTGTGGTGTTGGATCGAGCGCTGCAGGATGCAGATGCCGAGATCGATGCGTATCTATCCACTCGTTATGCCTTACCACTCCCTGCTGTGCCCAAGATACTTGTCCGCATTGCATGCGACATTGCACGGTATCACCTGTGGCAGGAGATGGCATCGGATGAGGTGAGGAGACGGTATGAGGATGCGATACGACTCCTCGGCAATATCGCCAAGGGTCTCATCAGCCTTGGTATAGATGCCAATCAGCCCAAGCCTGTCCTGTCCAGCGCTGCTGCACAGACAGGCAGCCCGCCTGTGTTTAGCCGAGACGCCACCGGAGGATATTGATGCTGGAGATTGAGCCGCTCATTCGACAGCGATTGCAGGATATACCAGGTCTCATCGGCGGTGTGCATGGCATCGCCGATCTCACCATGGATATACAGACCGCAGCAGGCAAGCGTCTGCCAGCCATATTCGCGGGCTGCGATGGCTATCGCGTGGTGGACGACTCATCGCCTGGGGCAGTCCGAGTGGCGGTGCGCTGGCTCGTGATCGTAGCTGTGCGACAGGTGGCGGATGTGGTAGGAGGCACAGATGCCCGTGCCGCAGTGTCGGATATAGCTACAGAGGTGATGTCACGGCTATATCGATGGCAGCCCACGCCACAGCACCAGCCCATGATGCCCATACAGCCTCCACCACCGGAATATGCGAGCGGATTGTTACTGCTACCGATGGCGTACGAGAGCTATAAGATCATATTGTGCAGACAGGAGTAGATATGGATTGTCAAGGCTATTGCGAGATGTGTGTGGAGTGCACGGCGGATCAATCGGTGTCTGTGCCCCATCGGCGCTATACCAAGGCCGAGGTCGATGCCATGGACGCATGCCCCATCTGCCATAGTCCTGCCCTGGTGCATGCCTCTGGCTGTGCCCACTGTATGTCCTGTGGGTGGAGTGTGTGTGATTGAGGAGGGTAGATGCGCCCAATAGCACGATATAACATCACAGGTGATAGCCTGCTGGCTATGCGATGCGCATACAATGCGCAAGGGCTGATAGAGTATATTGGTTATGCTATACCAGGTCAGTCTGAGGACGATGAGGTATGGCAGATCGCTCGATATACATATGATGCCGCCGGCAATGTGATAAGCCGCACATATGCGGGTGGCACGGCCGATTACCGCTATCGCTGGTCACAGCGTGCGTCCTATACCTATGCGTAGGAGTGGATATGCCATATAGGGTTAATCCGATGAGTGGTCGATTGGATTACTACGAGATCGGCGGCAGCGGTAGTGGCGCTGGTCTGACAATAGTAATTCCGCAAGGCTATCCCGCAGTGATGTCGCAAGGAGATAGTGTCACTGTGGAGCACCCTGCTGTCACCAATGCACGGGTGCTGGTGCAGTGCATGGAGAATATCGGCCAGTCTGGACTGCAGGATATTAGCATAGATTTTGATTTGGCAGACGAGGGTCTATATATCCAAGAGGATGCCGTCAACGGCACCGATATCGTCGACGGCAGAGTGACTCTGCATAATGCCGGCGGCAGTCTTGCCGATCTCACTAGTCCGACGGGCACTGTCTATTATAGCTCGCAATATAACAACACCAATTATGCGGCGCGCAACATATTTGACAACTCCAACAGGGGCGGTACGGGATGGATAATATCCACTGATAGTAATATCAAGGATGGTTGGGTGACCTATGATTTTGAGACGCCCACTATGGTCACTAAGTATCGCAAGGCTGATGGTGCCGTTGGTGCCGGCGGCGGTGGTGCTACCGCCTGGGATATATTGGGGTCTAATGATGCCCAGGATTGGGTGATATTAGACTCGCAAGTGGGCCAGCCATTATACATAGCAGCGTGGTCACCATATTACACCATATCATCCCCCGGCAGTTACCGTTATTACCGCATACATGTGCACAATGGTGTTAGCTGGTGTGGTCTGGAGGAGCTGGAGTATGTGTGTGATGCCAGCTCCCCAGTGGGTACGCCCTATTATGTGATCACGCCTGTATTTGACTGTGGGGTCCGTAAGGCCAAGCGTATCAATAGTGTTGCCGTGGATTATACGCAGCCTACAGGTACACAGATCAAGGTATTGGTCAGTTTTGATGGCGGCACATCGTGGCGTAGATATGATGGTAATACATGGGTGTCTGTCTCGGGTGCTACCCTGCGGGATATGCTGAATGCCACCGATATGGATATACCCATGATGCAGCGGGGACTAACTAATCTCATGGTCTCCGATGCACGTATCAGGATAGCCATCGATTTACTGACTGCCGTGGCATCTATTACTCCTGCTATCAGCGGCATCACGATCAATTATGACCAACGGGCGTTCTACAGCCCCCGCAACGATAATTACAATATTGAGGTCGTGGATGCCACTCATACAGTTATTACACGCACTGCTGCTGGCAGTGCGGAGGTGATACCACAGGTGATTATATTATGATAAGGAGATGTAACTATGGCACAATCATTCGTAGACGCTGGTGATGTGTATCTGGATCGTTTAACCGATGCTGGCGTGGGCCAGGGTTTTGTCCGTATGGCACTAATACGCAGGCGAATGGATTGCCTGCCTCAATAACTACAGCACAGACCATAGCTGCAGGACTGTCCATGCCTGCAGTGTATTTGGTTGAGGCATAATCAACATAATAGGAGGATATCATCATGTATCAGGCAACACCGTTTATCGGCTCGGGCGAAATCTATATCAATGGTAGAGATGTTGGTAATGCGTCTGACTTTACAATCCAAGCACCAAAAATTGACACTAAAGACATGAAGAGTATGAGGCGTGACAGTTATGGCACTATTGTTAAGTCAGTGCCGATATCATTTAGCCAGTCGCTCAAGTTTACACTGACTGACATAAACAAAGACAACTTGATACTCGCTATGTATGGTGAGGGGTCAGTGATTAGTCAGACATCTGGCGCTGCTAATGATGAAGTGGTGGCAGTAACTAATGGTCGTTGGTCACCATTGGCTCACCGTAAGGTTAAGTCGTCACCTGCTGTGGTCGTGACTAACAGTGATGGCACTACCACATATGTTCATGGCACAGATTATGATATTGACTACGATGCAGGTCGCATATTAGCGATTGAGTCTGGTGCGATAGCTAATGGCAATATCAAGGTGGACTATAGCTACGACGCTTATACGGGATACAAGGTGGATGCGAATAAGCAGCAGATTATAGAGGCAGAGGTGCGATTTGTGGGACGCGATATCGCCATGTCTCGTGCCGTGGAAGTCGTCGTCTATGAGGCGAGCATACAGCCGAGCAGCGAGGTGGATTTGTTGTCCACAGACTTTATTAAGCTGGGATTTACCGGCGATATCCTGTCCACTGCATCTGGCACATGGACTATGACAGTCATATAGGAGATGTGATATGAGGCGAGAAAAGATTGTCATCATTGGAGATGTAACGCTCACAGTCAAAGAGATGAGAGTGTGCGATATCATCAGGCTACAGCACGATGCACCTCATCTGCTGGTGGGCATGGCGATTGGCGATCCCGAAGCTATCATGCAGGCAATGCGTCTGTGTGTAGAGCCTGTGGAACAGTTGGATGCAGTCACAGATGGTGTCAATGGCTATGCGCTGCTTGAGCAGGCATGGCGGGAGGTGAATGCTGATTTTTTGGCTGTTTTACCCGCCCGTCTGGAGGTGCTCAGGAGCGTCACAGAGACGCTTGGTCGCTCTTTGACTGGCGCAACTGCATGATTAGACAGGGGTATGATATGGATGTTATGGGATACTCTTGGGCTATGAGACTCATTGAGTCAGACGCCAAGATCAGCGCCTTCTTATCCAAGAGTCAATGATAGCTATACATGCCAATATCGACCCCAAAAAAAACACTCCAAGGATCAATCCCCATACCAGTGCAAGGGTAGTCTGGCTTATCATTAACAATATGATCCCGAGCATCCATAGCCAGAATGCGTATTGGTACTTGCGAATTGGACGTGGCAGCCGCCCGTATGTGTGATGGGCGAGCACGCTCGATAACACAAAAGCCACCCCAAAGCTTACACAGGCACCGAAAACTATAGATATGTCTGATAAATCTGCCATAAGCATCGTCCTCCAGTTTGTAATCCAAGGCTGGGATGCTGTCAAAAACAGCTTATCTGGGCTGATCGGTAATGTCAAGCATGCTGGTGATACAGCATCCTCCAGCATGGGCAAGGTGTCTCAATCCGCCGACGATGCGGCCCAAAAGACCAAGCAGGCAGGCGATGAGTTAGCCGAGGCTTTCCAGAAATTGGACATGCCTGACTTTCGCAAGGTCAAAACGGAAATCGCAGACCTGCAGCGTGCATATGACATTATCAAGCGATCAGGAGTGGCGTCTCAGCAGGAGATATCCAAGGCGCAGCTCCAGCTCGCCGTCAAGACCAGAGAGCTGCGGGAGAGTCTCAATGGCTATGGTGCGATGCTGGATGGCATCAAGAGTAAGTGGCTGGAGATTATAGCAGTCGGTGCAGCCATGTCAGGCGCGTTCCGAGCCTGGGCTGAGTTTCAGCAGCGCATGGCGGAGGTCAACACACTGCTGGATGTGAGCCGCGATAAGTTCGCTGCGCTGGGTCAGAGTGTATTAGAGTTATCTGGCCGGGTCCCTCAGACCGCCCAAGAACTGGCTGCTGGCTTATATGACCTCCTATCATCAGGCGCTCAGTTAGAGGACAGCATGCAGGCGCTGGAGGCAGCCAGCCATGCTGCTGTGGCAGGCGTGACTGACACCAAGACCGCCATACAGGTGGGCATGGGCGTTATCAATGCCTATGGCATGCAGGTGTCTGAGCTGAGCCATGTCTATGATGTGCTGTTTCAGACCGTTAATGTTGGTGTCACGACATTTCCGGAGCTTGCTCATCACATTGGTGATGTGTTGCCCACTGCGCGGGCAGCAGGCGTGGGTCTAACAGAGGTGTCTGCTGCCATTGCGGAGCTAACCAAGGCAGGCATTGCCACGCCAAAGGCAGTGACTGCGCTGACATCCGCCATCAGATCGCTTGCTGCACCATCCCCTGAGGCTGCACAGAAGATGCGGGAGTTAGGTGTGTCATGGGAGGGTCTTGTCAAGACCTTGGCTAAGATCAAGGGGCTGGGTCTGGGGTTTGCTGAGATGAAGGGCATCATCCCAGATGAAGAGGGCATCAAGGCAGTGCTTGCCCTGACCCAGAATTATGACGGGCTAATATCTACTCTCGGCAAGCTGGATAATGCTGCTGGCTCAACGGAGGCTGCATACGCCAAGATGGCACACACTCCGCTCAATGAGCTAAAGCTGCTTGGCAATGAGATTACCAAGCTGGCGATAGAGCTGCTCAACTCTCTGAGCCCTGCAATATCAGCCATCACCAAGGTGCTGCATCTATTTGTGACAGCTATAGAGGCTATACCGGGCTGGCTCAAGACCGTGATTGGCACAGTAGCTGGTGTAGCTGCTGCTCTGGCTGCATGGCAGGGCATCATAGTCCCTATCATTGGTTTCCTGCGCGGACTGGCAGCTCAGGCTACACTCACCGCAGGAGCGCTATCACTGATCGGCAAGGCAACGCCTTGGCTGTTAGGTATCACTGCTGCCATCACGGCAGTCAGTATGGTCTTGGACGCATACAATAAGGATATGCAATCGCTGTCGGATACAACGCTCAAGCACGCCCAAAACATAGCCAAAGAACAGGATGAACTGAAACGACTGGAGCAGACACTACTGACAACCAAGGCTGGCACTGCGGAGCATGTAGCTGCGGAGGAGCGGTTAGCCAGCGTGTTGCCAGGCGTCAATGTGGAGCTGGATGAGCAAGGGCGTCTATTGGCGCGTGTGTCAGGGGCTGAGAGCGACAACCTTCGGCTATTGCGGGAGCGCATTGCGCTGCTTGGGTCGCAGCGCACTGATATGTTAGCAGTGGCGCTGGATGCCCAGGTGGAGGCACTCAACAGGGCTCGACAGAGTCTAATTGATTATAGTGATAATCTGAAGATATGGTATGGCTTTGGTAATCAATCTAAGGGATTATTACAAGAGTTGGTGTTATGGATTGGTAAGCATACTGGGTCTTATGATATGGCAATCCAAAAAGGTGAACAGTATAAGCAATCACTGTCAAACACCAACAAAGAATATAAAAACTTGATAAATGAGCTTGCCAAGTTATCTCAAGAGGAGATGCGGGCAGTGCTCAACAAGTCCAGCCTGTCACAGGCAGAAAAGCAGAGGATATCAGCAGAGGTGCAGGCAAGGAGAGATGCCATCAAGGCAGCCGAGGAGCAACGGCGAAAAGAAGAGGAGCTTGCACGTGCCAAGGAAGTGCTCGGAAGGGCTGTGGATGCGCTTAAAGACAAGATTAAGGAAGAAGAAAAGGCATTCGAGGGCAGCATCAAGGCAATGCAGGAGGGATATGAGCTGCAAAAGAAATACGGTTCTGAGATGTCCAAGCAGACAGCAGCCAAGCAGTATTACGAATCCCTGACGCAGGCAGTCAAGAAGTATTATCAGGAGCAGATGGCTGGCGCAAATAAGGCAATGGCTGATGTGCAGGCTCTTGCAAATAAAGAGAAGTTGTCGTCGGAAGTAGTCAAGAAATACCAGAAGGATATACTCGAGACAAAGAAACAGGTGGCAAAGGCTGCAACAGAAGCTCTCACCAAGGCATTGGATGATGCCTTGTCTCGTGAAAAGGCTTATAAAGATAAAGTCTTGCGGCTGCAAGAAGAGATATATGATGCCAATAAGTCGTTCGCCGACAAATTGCGGGATGTGGAGAGGGCCCGCATGTCAGACGCGGAAGCCATGTCGGACAAGATGCGTCAGGCTGCCGAGAAGGTGGCAGAGGCACAGCGGCTAATGGCTCAGTCGACTGACGAGAACAGCGCTGACTACAAGCACGCTATGGAGCTGTATAAAGAGGCTGAGAATATATATCTCGATGTGTCAAAGGATTCGGCATCAGCAGCCAAAAAGCAGAAAGAGAGTCTCGCAGACCTGCAGGCAGAGATGGCAAGTGGCAAGATAGATGCCCAGAAATATGCCGAGAAGTTACGGGAGATCAATTCTGAGGCCAAGGATAGCGGCATAGATCTCTATGCCGAGGCCATAGCCAAGGCAAAGGATGTACATAAACAATATATATCAGCACTGACAGAGCAGGAGAATGCAGCCATCAAACGCTGGCAAATAGAGCAAGAAAATGTCAAGATGCTGGCGCAGTCGATGGAGGATTTGGGTGTCACTGTGCAGGGGTTATCTGAGCTGCTCGATAACATGGCCACCGAAAAGGAAGTGATAATCAAGTTCAACGCCGATGACTCCCTGAAACAGATTGATAAACAGATCAAAGATATAGAGACGCCAAACCCAATCACATTCATGTTCCACGAAGATGGCCTCATAGAGATAACAAACAAATACAAAGACCTGAAAGACAAGGATGTTGAGGCTATATTCCGCGAGAATGGATTGACTCAGATACAACAGATGTATAACAGCATACGAGATAAGCATGTAACTATATATGTCCACGAGGTCGTGCAGAAACGATGGGGAGGTCCTATCATCGGGACGGTGCCTGGAGGATATGGTGGAGGTGACCGAGTCAAGGCCATGTTGGAGCCTGGTGAGTATGTCATACGCAAGGAGGCGGTCAAAAAATATGGCGATGACCTGTTATACGCCATCAACAATCTGATGCTATCTCCAGATGCTATCATCCCCCGACTGGATATGCCGGCGCCTGCAGTGGTGGTGATGCCTATGGCTGCCACAGATGCGGGGCAGCAGACATCGATTGATCCCCCAAAGCGGTTTGTGCTTGAGATTGGCGATGCCCAGTTAACAGGCATATCGACAAGCCAAATATTGGCAGATTTTGAGACCAAGTTGCGTAGGAGGCAATTATGTCGCATGAGAGAGTGATATCGCACTATGATCCTAACAAACAACTACAATTTACCCTCTTTGTCTGTGAGGATGGGGCTGTGACAGGGTTCGAGGTGATTTTCGATAATCCACAGTCCCTCGTAGATTTTAGACCGGAACGTGTGTTTATGCCGTATGGTGTCATGGTGCCACCCCCTGTGAGCCAGCCGTATAGTGCATCAGTATCGGATCGGACATCCACTCCCATAGCGGGACGTGCGCCATGCAATGGCTGTGGTGGTAAGAGATGATCCTATTGGGCAATCTCGTCCTATCCGATGACCTAATATGCACCACAGACTATGCGCATCAGAGTCATGTGGCAGTGACAGATATGGCTGTGGATGGCACGGAGATATCGTTCATCCAGCGCAGATCATCAGGCCGCAAGATCGACTTGGAGGCTGGCGATAATTACGCATGGCTGACACGCGAGCAAGTGGATGCGCTCTATGCCATGAGCGAGGCAGGCGGAGAGTATCTGCTCACATGGCGTGGGCAGCAGATGATGGTGCGGTTTCGTTATGAGGACGGCGCACTGGATTTGCAGCCTGTCATTCCACGTCCTGATTATATCGACCAAGATTATTTTCGAGGCAAAATCAGACTAAAGGAGGTCTAATATGGCAATAGATGTATCTGATATCAAGTTCTATCGTTCTGCTAAAGTTACAGACACTGATGTCAATGGCGGTGTTATAGATGTATCTGCACAAGTGGTGGACAACGTTAAATACAACCTGTTCCCACGTGTCAGCCATGCGGAGCGCATGAACGGTGTGACGAGGTATCGAAAATTGTTCATGGCGAACCGTAATAATCTGGACGAAAAGGCATACGGCGCTTTTTTTGGATTGCTAAGCCAATCTAATGGAGGCGACAGATTTTACGTGGCGTCAGCTGGTATGGCGGACACCCAGCAAGACATCATAGCGCAATCGCCCAAGTGGTATGGCGCAGGTGTAGTGGCTGCACCTGTGTCAGCAGGTGCGACATCTATACAGGTCAATATGGAGGCTAATGATTATAATTTCTACGGTGGCCAGCTACTGTATATAACCGACGGTACTAATGATGCGTGGGTCAATACTATAGGCGGAGTGTATTACACAGAGACCGTGGCGACTGGTAATGGCATAGACTATATATATAATTATATAGTGGCACATCCTCCTATTGATTTTGCCAGTGTAGGGATCACCTATACGATAGGAGGCGTCACATACGATGCGGATGTCAGCGCAAACGGAATTATCACCGGCACTTATATCGATTCTGGTGATATCGATGGGCAAACAGGTGTGGTCAATATAAACTTTAATGTGTCCAATGCACCTGATAATGGCACGGATATAACAATCGATTATGAGCAGCAGTGCTATCAATACACCGGTAATGTGGCTACCATTGCGCTGGCAACCCAGGTATCACAAGCGTTTGCTGCCACCACCACCAAAGTTGTGGCGTGTGTTTCGTTGGGAGACTTGTATCCTGATTTGTATGGTCTTACCAAGACCAGCGCCAATGGTAATATCGATGCGCAGCAGATCGTGTTGCATAATATCGGCGCAGTGTTTGACACTTGGACACTGACCTTCGTTAGCGGCATAGAGTATCAGTGTGTAGGGCAGATCACAGGGGCACTCCCAAATGGCTTGACCACAGCCACATATAGTCCCGCCAATCCTTATGATGGTGGGGCACCATATTTCAGCATCCCTACGGCTGCTTGGAGCGGTGTGTGGCAGGCCGGCAATACAGTGCAGTTTGGCACTCGCCCAGCCCATGCCGCGATATGGCTCAAGGAGGTGGTGCCTGCTGGCACTGCCAGGGAGCCAAACAATGTGGTGCAGACAGTGTGGTTTATAGAATAGAGAACCCCTCGCATGATAACCGCCACGTTTTAGGCGGACACACAGGTCTGCCCATACAGCTCTACCTATCGATATGACTGGCAATATATCAATTATAACAGATATCAGCCCGTCTTTGCTTTCTGGTGGGCTGTATTTGGTCACAGATATTGACCCGTCTTTGCTTTCTGGTGGGCTGTATTTGGTCACAGATATTGACCCGTCTTTGCTTTCTGGCGGGTTGTATTTGGTGTCAGATATCAGCCCGTCTTTGCTTTCTGGCGGGTTGTATTTGGTGTCAGATATCAGCCCGTCTTTGCTTTCTGGCGGTCTCCGCATATCGTCTGCGATATTATTGTCAGGCGGTCACTGTGTTTCGTCTGCCGTGTTGCTGTCTGGGCAGCCACATATTGTGACTAATATCGGCATACCGCTTGTAGCTACCATGACCAGATTGGTATCGGACATCGGCATGCCATTGGGATATGGCCTGCGCCTATCTACTGCCATGTTGCTGGCTGCTCGTCCCGATATCATATCAGATATCGGTATGCCGCTGCCCAATATCTGGAGATTGTCGTCAGATATCGGTATGCCAACAGCAGCAGGGTGGGTGCTGGTATCGGACATCGGCATGCCATTGGTGCATGTCCTGCGCATCCGCAATGCCTGTATCCTATCTGATAGGGTAGTGGTTGGCTCGTCGCTATGGTCTCCGCTACCACATGTGCTGCGCACATCTATGTCAGCACGTATATGGTCACGGTTGCGCTTGCCGCTGTTGATAGCTGACACAGACATAGGCGTGCATAATATGTCGATGCGCAATGCTCTTGTGGCTGATGTGCATGTGCTTGATGTATGCAATAGCCTCAATCAGGCTGTATATGATAGTCTGCGCTTGCCGCTGTTGATAGCTGACACAGACATAGGCGTGCATAATATGTCGATGCGCAATGCTCTTGTGGCTGATGTGCATGTGCTTGATGTATGCAAT
>JGI12104J13512_1002523_pt1 | contig 11406 bp, 18 predicted proteins | sample TerdegcTABiofilm_FD_13512 | JGI IMG/M metagenome (IMG submission 13512)
GGCTCAGACTGGCCGTTGATATTTGGGAAAAAGGGAGAGGCCGTGGGCATGGTAAAAGATGCCCTAAAAAACTATGACTATTACAGGGATCTTTTAGGAGAAAAGCAGGGCTAATCCCCGCCATTTCAATGGCGGGATACAGCCCGTACCTATCGAAAGATATATAAACTAGTGGTGACCATACGCATATTCTAAGATGACTAAACAAGAGCATTGGGCGAGCACAAGAGGATGCGTATATAACGTGTATTACCATTTCGTATGGTCAACAAAATACCGAAGGAAGGTTCTTGTTGGATCGATAGCTGAAGACCTTCATTCGTTGCATGAAATAATCGCAGAGCAGAAGGGCGTTTCATTGGTAGAACAAGAAATCATGCCGGATCATGTCCATCTCTTCGTCAATGCTCATCCAATATTCGCACCAGCAAACATAGTCAAAATATTCAAAGGTATTACGGCAAAGAAACTCTTTGAGAAGCATCCTGAGCTGAGGAATCAGCTCTGGAATGGTCATCTGTGGAATCCTTCATACTATGTAGGAACATGTGGCGATGCTACCAAAGATGTAATAGAACGATATGTGGCAATGCAGAAGGTCAAGTAAACCATGAGAGTGTTTCGGTATAGACTCAAGCCAACCAAGGCTCAAGTAACCAAGCTGAATGAGCAGCTAGAGCTTTGCAGATGGGTCTATAACGAAACTCTGGCTATGCGAAAGAACTCCTTTGAACAAGAAGGAAAATCAATAAGCTATTTTGAATCTAAGAAGATGCTGCCCCTCTGGAAAGAGTCCAAGCCCGAACTCAAGACCGTTCATTCTCAGGTTCTGCAAGACGTGGTTCTCAGGGTTGACCTTGCATTCAGAGCATTCTTCCGAAGAGTTCAATCTGGCGAAGAAAAAGTTGGTTACCCTCGCTTCAAGGGAAAGAACAGATACGATAGCATCAGTTATCCTCAAAGCGGCTTCTCCATAGACGGTAATATGATTTGGCTATCCAAGATTGGGGATATCAAATTCAAGTTGCATCGCCCTATTGATGGTGTTGTTAAGAGATTGACTATTCGAAGATCTTCAACCAAGAAATGGTATGTGTCTTTCCTCGTTGTAGAATCTGAAAAGCACACTCTTCCCTATTCAAAAGAGATAGTCGGTATAGATATGGGCATCTTGAACTTTGCCGTTCTCTCCAATGGAGAAGTTGTGACTAACCCTAGATTCCTTCTAGCTGATGAAGAACGACTCAAGAAGGCTCAAAGCAAACGTGACAAGCTACCAAAAGGATCTCCTCAGAGACGGAAAGCGAGCAAAGTCGTGAGTCACCTATACGAGAAAGTGACCAACCGAAGAGAGGATTTTGCTCAACAACTGAGTAGGCAATGGATCAACAAATACGGAACAATCATATTTGAAGATCTGAATATAACTAAGATGGTCCACAATTACAACCTGGCGAAGAGCATCCTGGACGCAAGCTGGAATAAGCTGATACAATATACTTCATACAAAGCGGAAGATGCTGGTAGAAAAGTAATATTGGTCAATCCAGCTAATACATCGCAGATGTGCTCAAGCTGTGGTCAAATAGTCAAAAAGGATCTATCTATCAGAATCCACAATTGTCCTTATTGTGGCTTATCGATAGATCGAGATCTCAATGCAGCTCTGAATATTCTCAGACTGGGGCTACAGTCTGTGGCTAAAGCCTAGATGCCCGCGACTTCAGTCGTGGGAGTAGTCACAACCATCCTATTATTTTGGTCCAAAATAGTTGATAGTTTAAATAAACTAATTAGTCTCTTAAAATAATTATATTCTTCCTCCTGTCTGCGTGATAAGGTTTGACTAGGATATCTTCTTTCATTGAAGCTAAAAGCTGAGAGAATAGATCTTTTCTGAGATTCATTTTCTTTCTCGCTTCAGATTCTAGCATCTTCCCTCCATTTAGGACAAGCATCTTAATAAGGGTTTCGCGCCGTTCTTTTTCGCGTGCAGACGGCTTATTTTTCATCGCGTTAATTCGACTAAATAGAATTTCGATATTTTCAGTATTCTTATCCGTGTATCCCTGATGTTCATTGTATTTCATCTGAAATTCGGCCAATTTGCCTTCTATTTCATCTATCTTCTGTGCCAATTTTTGGTTTTCTTCTAGTAGCCGTTGGTTTTCAAGCCACAGACTAACTATTCCCTCGTCGTCTGAGGGAAAAGTATTTGACCTATTAGAGCCATTAGCCATATTGTAGCCTTCCTGGATTTAGGTGTATCCGTCCTGGTTTGGGTTTTTCCAGCCTGGATTTATACGTCCTAAATTTCGGGATCGTATACTAACACCTCGCCTGTTTGGGTCATATGTTGGGTGAAGCATCGGCGGCGGCCAGCTTTATGTTTCTGAGTCATAGGCTGACTGCCAATAATTTGGCCGGTCTCAATTATCGCGTTCATAGATCGGCCAAAAAATCTTATTTTCTCATGAATGTGATTTAGAAGAATGCGATTCAGAAGAAGTTTTGGGATTTTTGTTTTGCTCTGTTTTTTCGCGTTCATGGCCTATTTCTTTCTAGGTATTCCTAGTTAATTATTTCGTTTAATGCGCCACCAGAAGCCTAAAATATGATCACAGCATATTGGTTTTGATGAGGTTTTAAGGTGATTTTGAATGGACCCGCGCCGTGTTAGAATTGGGTATTATTGTCAGGTCAGAGACGATGGGTTTTTAGTAATTCGCGGCTCTGACCCCTTCTGGCTGACTCTCGAAAATGGGGTCTGGTGGTGGACGCCACAGGCAATCGAAAAGAAGATGAGTTTTAAAGAATGGGACGCCGTCATGAAGGATTGAGCCACAGCTAAACGAACTACTGCGCATATTTTTTGTATTAATCGTTATTCAAGCTTCACGGAAAAAATTAGGCTAATTGGCCCTGAAGTAGAAAAGAAGCCAAATTTGAGATTATACTGAGCCTTCCAAAATGGCCTAGAATGGGAGTGTTACTGGTCCGGCTTATAATCCTATGTGGATGAGCCGATTTACGCCAGGCTTTGTTTATCAGTCCATGGACGGATTTTGGGTTTTTAGAAAATAATTATACAAGATTTATTTTAGTGTAATGTATTTTTTCCTTCGATCGGTTTTATTTGTGTTCAAAAGAAATGCGTCACTCACAGCCAAAAGCTCAGAAAAGCGATTTTTCTTTAACCCCATCCTTTTTCTCGCTTCAGACAGCCCGATTTTGCCGCCGTTATCTTCGATGAGCTTTTTAAGGAGTTCGATGCGGTTTGCCTGAAGCGCAGACGGCTTCTTTTTCAACTGATGGATTAGCTGCAATTGAATGAATTGGTTATCGGACAGCACATCAAGTTGGTTTTGCAGGGTCTTTAGCCTAGAATCAACAGCGGACTCCAGGCTCGCAAGCTGTAAGGATAATAGGCAATCTTCTTCTTCTTCTGCAATAATTGGCCGACAGCTTTTTATATTTTGGTCGTCAAATTGATCTTTGACCTCACTAGCGTTCATATATTCCTCCTGGAAAAGTGAGTTCTCAAAAAACCACAGAGGGTGATGAGACTATGGGCGCCCTCTGTGGTGCGCACTCCTTTTTCTTCCTGGTAAAAAATAGCCTTGTAATTCATGGTATTTAGAGTTTTCAATCAATCCACTGGATGTGATAATTGTAATCCTCGTCGTCAAATTTGGTCACAAGGCTCTCCCTGGCCATATTCCTGAATGCCCGATACAGGTTATCGTTTTTCACCCCCTTTTCGCCGCATTCATGATACACCGTGGGGCGCAGGGGCAGCGGAGACCAAGGTCTTCAGACCTTGGAGGAGCGTGCCCCGCCAGGATAGTCTAGTCAGAATTTCGATGTCTTCCAACTTAGCTCTCTGAGTCAATCTTTTTCCTGTAGCTATACTATGAAGCGAAACCCTGCTTTTCAGAGTTCCGCCTATATAAGTCAGACCGTATTTGACATGCCTGACCAAAGTTCCTCTAGATAGTCCCATAGATCTTGTTCCTCCATATGGCCTTCTGATGCCGTTCTTGCCAGGCTCGAATCTGTGCAACTGTCTCCGGTGCAACCTAATTGGTGCCCAATAGAACAGTCCTGACCAGGTTGGCTTCAAAGCCCCCGTTATGCTGGCAGCCATGGCCCAGGCATCTACTGCATGTGAGCTGAACGACTTCTTATTTTTTTGAGAAGTCTTTTTGAGGCCAAATTTATCTCTAAGTTCTTTGGTCTCGTAGCCGTGTCGGAGATGCAAATTGATCCCTAACTTCTCGATTTCTCTGTAGAGCCATTGTTTCCCTTGCTCGATAGGTGAGAAATTTGAGTTCCACTTAAGGCATCCTTTCTTAGTTACTGCCTGAACATCCTCAATAACTACATCGGATATGGGCAGGATCTTGATCAATTGCTTAAGTATCCTTAGCTTTGCATTCCATCTAGCATGAGTTGATGGCGGCAGGGCGTCCTTGTTCCTGAGCCGATTATTGAACCTGGCTTCTCTTCTCCAAAGATTTCTATGCCTTCTAGCTCTACGCATATTCCTTTTGACTTCCACAGCGTCCTTGACATGGGTTATGGCTTCGGACATGCCGTTAAGGATAGTCGTTTTTGTGCCTACTACCGACCAGCCTTCCCATTTCGAGCCAGGGTCTATGCCTGCTGCTATAGTTTGGTTATCAGGTTCTATTTCCTTCTTCAGTATAATGCAGAAGATGCCAAGCTTATTCCAGTAAGCGGATGCTTTGCCTTCTTTCAAGAGCTGCCTCACTCTGGCCGGGCTAGTCGGCATCAGTGGCTTTTTTCTTGAATCTAATACAGGTACTTGCATATTATGCACTCCTGATCGAATCAGGGTAAGATTTCCCTTCGAGGTTGCATTGCAGGCTTAGTCTTTCGACGTCCAGTTCGGCGTGCTGAGAGGCGGTCCAAACTAGGGAAGTATTTGGACGCTCTTGTAGCCCGTAATGCTTCTGCAATTTCTTGCCCTCTAGTCTAACTATTGCTATGCTTTAGCCGTTCAGCATGCCCACGACTTTAGTCGTGGGTAGTTGACCGATCCACTGCCCGATTTTTTCCATATCAAACAGCCATTCGATCGGCACAAAAATAAAGGCTGTTTCTGGCGGATAAAATTCTACAAATTTTTTAAACACCTCCTGAAAAGATCCGATTTTTGCAGGGTAGGGGCAATCTTTTGACTGCCCGACACCGCAATATTCCAGATAATCCGGTGCAAAAAAAACGCCACACGCGGCATTCAGGGTATATAGATCAAGATAGTTTACTCGTTCGAAGGCATCCAGTGCCTCATAGGGATTTAGGATCAGGTATATGTCCTTCATGGTCGCTCACTCCTGTTTTTCTCCTTCCTGCCATTTAGTGCCTTTCATGTTGGCGCCTTCGATTATGGCATTCTGCAGGTTTGCGCCCGTTAGATCGGCATCCAACAGGTTTGCGTTGGTCAGATCTGCACCCGCCAAATTCGCATTCTTGAGGTCTGCGTTCACTAGGAGTGCGCCCCTGAAGGTCGCATTTTCCAGATCGGCTTTTGCGAATCTGACGCCTGTTAGGTCCGCAAAATCGAATGTGGACCCCCTGAAATGAGATTCGGGTGCAAATGCCCTGACCAGGGTCGCTTCGCTGAAATTTGTGCCCTGGCCTTTTGCCTTGAAAAGGTGCGCCTCATACAGGTTTGCGCGTGTCAGGTCCGCTTTATCGAGCACGCACTCCCCTGCGTTAGTCTCTTGCAGTGATGCATTCCACAGGCTCGCGCCTGTCAAATTCGCTCTATAAAGGGTAGCGAATCTCATATCGGCTTCAAACAGGCTTGCTCTTAGGAAGTTTGTTTGTTCTGCTGTTACTTCTCTCAGATCGGCCCCAGACAGGTTGGCATCGGCCAAGTTTGCTAACTCAAGGTCTGCGTCATAGAGTGTTGCATGAGAAAGATGCGCCCCCTCTAAATCAGCATGAGACAGGATCGCTTCTTCGAGGTCCGCATAATCGAGGTTTGCATGAGACAGGTCGGATTTGAAAAAGTCTGCGTCTTTCAGAAGAGCGTTAACCAGAACCGCATGCGACAGCTTTGCGTTTGTGATATCAGCAAACCGCAGGTCCGCTCCGGTCAGGTCCGCTCCTCCCAAATCTGCGCCGTGCAGGTTTGCGCTTTTCAAGTCCGCCTCCTGAAGAAGTTTAATATCCCACTTGGGGATCGGGTTTTTTTCCAGGTATTCGGCTACCCGCCTGGATGCAGACGGCGTTAATTCCAGGGTGCCAAATTCGGATGCAAACACCATCCCTGTAGCCAGAGCTACAGCCCTGCTCTGTGGGTCTGGCGCGTCCACCCGAAATCGGTTTGGATAAAGCAATTCCAGACGGGCGTAATAGTCTTGCTTCAAAATCGGTACATAGCGCTTTAACAAAAGATCATGCGACCCATTCAGCGGGTCGCAAAAAATATGATCGGAAGATATGATCATTGCAATTCCCTGACACATTTCCGCTCACTCCTGTTTCTCCTGGTTTTCGTCTGGAAGGGTCCACTCCAAGGGGAAGCCCGCGTCCCTCCACGCCGCTAACAGCGCCTTTATATTTAGGGCGTAGGCGATCCACGCGTTAAGGATCTCACCCGTCTCTGTATTTTTTGTGGCGTCCACTTCCACTCTTGGTTCTGCGAACCGATTGAGGCTTCCATCCTTCACAGCTACGTTTATTTTGTTTATGTCTGCGAAGTGGCCGCTATCTCTGGCGGTCTCTTCCTTCAAGGCAATGAATGGGTCTTGCTTCAATGCGACTGACACCCCCTGAATGCGATCTAGGGGAAGTTCTACACCCAGCGCATCGCGAATTTTTTTTACTCCATCCAGTCCAATTTGGGCGCTGTGGATCTCCACAGCATATCCATTTAAACTCCGGAATTCTACCTCAAATCTCATTTTTTTTCACTCATTTTTTTCCTTTTTTCTTCTTTTTCCCTTCTTTCCCTTCAATCGCTTTTCCCGTTCTTTTCGATATCCCACTCCAAGGGGAAGCCCGCGGCCTCCCATTCGCTGACTATCGCTCCTTTGTCCAATACCCAGATACATTTCGCGGACATTACTTCGCCTGTATCCGGTTTTCTCTCAATTATCGGAAATAGCTTGAAGAATCGCCTCATGCCGTCCGAGTTCGACACCATGATTTTTACGATCCCTCTTTCTGCGAAGTGCCCGCTCTTTCTCGCGATATCTTCGTCAACTACCCACGACTGAAGTCGTGGGCTTGTAGCTAGTGATTAGTTAGCCCGCTACGATTGGCTGGTTGACGGCAGCCTGCTACGGTCAGATCTACTGAAGGTAGCGATGTTCCTGGATGCATTTAAGTCTGCGTCGATCTGGAAGCCACAGCTTTTGCATTTGAAGGTTCTACCATTGCGGTTTTCCTTTTTCTGAAACCCACATTTGGAGCAAGTGCGAGAAGTATATCTTGGATCTATGGCAACTACTTTCTTCCCGATAGCAGCGGCTTTGTATTCTACGATGCTTCGCAGTTCTGCAAAGCTCCATTTCCCAAGTTTCTTATTCTTCTTGCCGTCCCTGATATGGGTTAGATCTTCCAGAGCGATTACGTCAAATGGTTTTGATAGTATCCAGTTTGCGATTTGATGATTTGAGTCCTTGATGAACCGTCTCTCTCGGCCCGATAGCTCTTGCAGCTTTCTTTTAGCGGATCGAGTGCCTATGGACTGAAGTTTTGATCTCAAATATTGATATTTGCCTTTTACGGCTTTGACTGGGCCAGATTTCCAGAATGTATTATCGCTACATACGGCAATGTTATTGATTCCAAGATCTACTCCAACCCTCTTATCTCCAATGGTTGTCTCTGGATCCGGTTGCTCTACTTGAACATTAAGATAGCAAGCATTCTTGGTTATCCTCAACTGAGCATTCATGACTTTCCAGGTAGCATATTTCTTGTAGTATTCAGCTAACTTGAAGTCGTACCTCAGTCTACCGAAAGCAGTAGTGAGCTTGCAGTAACCAGATTCTAAGAACACCTTCATGGTTCTAACGTCAAATCGCACGGCACCAAAAGGATGCTTGAAGGGCTTAGTCTCAAACTTGAGCCTCTTGAGCATATCACTGGCCTGATCCCTTGCCGTTTGGATGAGTGCGGAGGGTAGTGTAGGATATTTCTCTCGGAGGTCTTTGTATGTCGCCTTGTTGAGTCTGGTCTTGTTGTAATCATGTGCCGCAAAGCCGTAGTCTATGACATCCTGACAGGCGGCATTCCAAAGCCGGACCGTTTGGATGAGTTCGTTAGACCTATCGAGCTTTATCTTAATGGTGCGGTACATGTTAATAGATAGTTAATACCTTTATTAGATTTATAGTTTTCGGTAGTTATACAAGGGGTACGATTCATCCCACGGTTAAAACCGTGGGTTTTCTCTACCCCTTGACCCCGTTCTTCATAATCCTAAAGGTGCTGTGGGGTTTGTAACGGGCGATTAGCTCACGCCCGCATCTCGTACAGAATCCCTGCGATTCTTCTTTCTTTTCTGGCATCTATTCCGCCTCCAAAAAATTTTTACGCAGGCTTTTATCAGCCTCTTTGAGACGCTGGATAATGTTTTCTGCGTCGTCGCCTACTATGGATATTTCCCACCCATAGCCGCCCTTCTGCCCTCTTTCGATTTTAATTTTCACTGGGTCGGGCGTCGGCTGGTTTACGTGGATATGTTCTATTCGCTCTGTCATCTTCTAATCCTCCATTTTCGTTATGCAGCACTCGCACATCCCTGCGTATCTGCGATATAGCAGGTATGAGATCGCCCCAATAATCAGACAGGCGATCATATAGCCGATTACAAACGCAATCATATTGTTCATGGATAGGTCACCGTGCCTTTAGGAGTGACATCAGACGAATCGTTCCATACCAAGGGAAATCCCGCCGCCTCCCACGCGGCAATTGCCGCCGCTGCGTCAAATTGGTTTTCGCATTTAGCAGACAGGATACAGCCTTCTTTTTCATCGCGAGTAATCATTGTAGTGGTCTTATGGAACCTGTTTAGCGCCCCGTGGCAGACTGTCACCGTTAATGTATTTTTGTGGCGGAAATGCGGGCACCGCCTAGCGGTTTCTTCGTCAACTTCTACTTCGGGATTCATGGCTTTTCCGCCAATTATCCCGCTAATTTTTTTTAGAGGCAGGTTACAGCCTGCCTCCTTCCTTATTTCGTCAAGCAATACCGTTCCGACTTCAGACGCGCAAGTCGTAAATGCATATTGTCCATATGCGGGCGTCGCAAATCTCACAGTGAATTTCATTTAAATCTTCTCCTTATTTCTCCTATATCTTTCTGGTAAATCTCCCGTGTCGGCTAGGGCTTTTATTACCCAATGCGGCATGCCCTTGCTCTCTAACTCGTGTATTTTCCACTGTCCCTCGTTGTATCTCTCTAAGAATACAATTGCGTTCGTTATTTCTCCATTCTGATAAGAGACTAGCCACATCTGCCCTGCCCAGGGCAATTCAATGGCGATAACTGACCCTGGGTGCTGTTCGAGCCATTTGTCCCACAGGTCCGCATCCACGCGATGATCTGTGGCTGTTTTCGATGCTACTTTTTCGTGATCGGTCGATGTGCTTATCCACATCGTGCCAATCCACCTATGGGCTAAAAATGTTTTAGCCTCTCCTGGTGCGGGTTCTTCTCGCACAGGCCTGCAAATGTCCTGATTCATTTTCAACACCATACTCCCTATCTCTTTATTTCGGCCACAAATTCATAGTTTATGTTTGCGGCTTCTATTTCATCCTTGCGGCTTCTATTTCATCCAGCCACCGCCGAATTCGGGCAAATTTTGTTGCCATGAATTGACTGGCGGTTTTTTCGTCGGCTATATTTTCAAGCCCAGACGCCAAGAACGCGGTGAATTGGCGAAGATTTGTAATTCGCCATCAGACTCGGCAATCTCCACAAGATTTCGCGTTGCCCGATTTATTTTAAGCATAATATTATCATATTCGTTTTGCATCTTTTCCCCTAGGGGATCAGTGCAAATTGCATAACTGGGCTCTGGCGGCGTGTAGCGGTCACCAGGGTAGCCCTCATCGATCGATGCCCACCGGCAATCAAAGCAAGTCCTATTTCTCATGATCAGACGCCCCCTTTTGGTCGAACATCGGACAATATCTGGCAAAATCAAAGCGATTCGTAAGGTCATATGCGATTTTTGATCTAATTTCGAATGTCAGATTTTTAGCGTCTTTTGGGTCACAGTTTCTAAGTTCTAAGCAATTTGCCCAAACAGCTTTCAGGATGTGACTATTGATATTTACCAAAAGCGTTTCGAACTCATACGCCAGTTTTCCTGCCAAGGGGTCCATGCAGTAACAGACATCGGGATCGTCAGGATATCCAGGATCTCCATTGGGCAGAGTGTGACATCCTGGTATTCCCAATTCTATTTCTGCCCACTGGCAATCGAAGCAGGATCTATTTTTCATGATCAGACACCCCTTTTGATCAGACGCCTCTTTTTTTAAACACTATTTTTTTCTTAGGCGTCTCATTTCCACCATTCAAATAATGAACTCTACACGCCGCATCCTCTGGGTTGTCATAATCGCTTTCAGACACCCATTTACCGTTCGGGCTGTAAAATCCGACTGTCCACAGGCTCTTTTCTGTTCGCATATATACATACATTTTTGTTTCACTCCTTTTGAAAAGTTAAAAAAAAATGGTCTCTCACCCCGTAATTTTTCGCAGGGTGAGACAGTTCCATTCTTTCCACCCGCTCTTCGCGGTGTATTCCTTGTGGTCCACCACTATCGAATATTCGTAGGGGTGGTCTGTGTCGAAGGGAGGCTGTAGGGCTTCACCCAGCTCTCCTACTTGGGCTTTTTTAGCCTTTTGGAGCTTTTCGATCACTGCCAATACATGGTATTCGCGCCAAATTGGGCAAGCGACACCTTCTTGCTTCATGAGAATGGTCATCATGGTTTTTGTCACTCCTTCTTTTTCCTTAAGTTTCAGTAATAGCATATAGGCGCTCACCGAATAAATAGTTATCGATGGCACTGGCTATCGATCACAGCATATCGAAAAGGCCATGATCCATAGCTATACTGATTACTCCGCATATTTTTTGTATTAATCGTTATTCAAGTTTCACGGAAAAAAATTAGGCAAATTGGCCTTGAAGTGGAAAAAGCCCTAAAAGAGAATATATACATGGGTCTCTGGACAGGCCCAGGATACGAGTGTTACTGGCCCTGCTTATGATTCTATGTGGATGAGCCGATTTACTCCAGGATTGATTTATCGGCCCTTAGACAGATTTTGCTATTTTTTGGAAAAGTGTGGCATGTTAAGGAGGGTAATCTGACTATTTAAAAGAGTTTTCGGGCC
>JGI12104J13512_1002529_pt1 | contig 11381 bp, 11 predicted proteins | sample TerdegcTABiofilm_FD_13512 | JGI IMG/M metagenome (IMG submission 13512)
GATGTCCCTACGCGGTTGACGAGTGCAGGGAGAAGGAAGAGCCCAAACTGCAAGAGATAGAGAACGGACACTACCACGCCTGCAGAAGATGGAAGGAAGTTCAAGAGGCGGTTTAAGAGCTAGAGCGTTTGATCGCACCAAAATATTCGAGGTAAGAAAGATAGAGATGTGACCGAATTCACGACAGAAGACACGATTAAAATAAAGGGTCAGGGTTCGCAGAGGAGAGGGAGGCCTCTCCTCTCGTTTTCTCAAGATTGCGTAAAACCCGTACCGCGATTATCTCGAGCTGGGCCGATCAAGTTGTTTACGGTCTTGGAGCTTTAACCACCAAAACTCTGAGAGTTTCGCTACCGGTGTTTTTTATTCCATGCGGAATCATTTTCGGACTATCGACTACATCGTTCCTCGAAACTTCGTAACTTTCTTCCCCTATGGTTATAACGCCTTTGCCTTCAAGGACGAGTATGAACACATCGACGGGGGTTCTGTGGGAGGGCAGTTCGGCATCCTTTTCTATCTCTATGACTGCAGCGTGTGCCGACTCCTTGCTGTAGATAACTCTACCCTTAAGCCCCGGTTTGTCAAGAATCAACTTTCCGTTATTTATGCTGCTCCTGTACACGATCTTCACCCCCTAGATTTGTAAATATATACTAATTTATCTGAGCGGAGAGGTCGGTAACATATGTTACGGCCATCGTGTCCCAAGACCCTGAATCGAGGGAGTGCTTGGAAATCCCGGAAGATGCTGTAATATAGAATAATATGGAAATATATCGATCTGGAGGTGGAGGGGTTGATCCATAAAATAGGAAGGGACAGGGCAATATACGAGATGTCTCCCGCTAACTGTCGGGCCATCGAAGTCTCCCCGGGAGACACGATAATCGTCGAGACCGAAGATTGTTTCGGTCATGCGATTGTCTCGGAACTTCAGACGGTGGGCAGCGGTTTCGACTTCTCTCACATAAATCCGGCAACCGGACCAATCGGCGTAAGGGGAGCCTTGCCCGGCGATACTCTGATCGTGAACATAGAAAGCATAGAAGTCGATGAAAAGGGAGTTGTGGAAACCTGCCCCGGTTGGGGCCCGGTTGGAGAGATCGTTAGCGATTGTGTCACCGAGATGGTGCCTATCCGCGACGGTCACGCCTCTTTCAAAGGAACCCGCTTCGCGATTAAACCCATGATAGGCGTCATAGGGACATCGCCCGCAAAGGAATCGGTATCTTGCGGAACGCCCGGCTTTCACGGTGGTAATTTAGATACCAACGATATTTGCGCCGGATCGAAGGTTTTTCTCCCGGTTTTCGTGGAGGGAGCTAACCTCGCGCTGGGCGATGTGCACGCCAGGATGGGCAACGGTGAAATCTGCGGAACGGGAATAGAGATAAGGGCGACCGTCAGGATTAGCATCGAGCTGGATAGAAGCACTATCGACGGTCCGATGGTAGAAAATGATAACGCTTTCTATATGGTGCACAGCGCGAAGACCTTCGACGAAGCAACCAGGGGAGCGGTTGAAAGGGCCGTCCGCTTCATAGCCGACAGGAAATCGATTTCAAAGTCAGAGGCGTATATGCTGACCAGCATAACGTGCGATCTCACAGTTAGTCAGATCGTCAACCCGTTAGTTACCGTTCGCGTAAAGATACCAAAAGAGATACTTTGATGATATTTAGCTCTCTCCCGTTTAAGTTGAGAAAGTTGCTTCCGCTACTCGGGATAGCGCTGTTCATCGTTTCCGTGGCCGTTCTGATAAGAGAAATTGGGAGATACACTATAAGCGACATAGCCGACAAGATAGGCGCTATCCCCCTGTCCAGGTTTTTGATGGCCGTAGTGTTTACGTTCCTCGCTTATGCGAACCTGACACTTTACGACTTGATCTCTTCACTCCATCTGGGTGTGAAAAAGGGTTACGGAAGGACGGCCCTTGTTTCCTTCATCGCTTATACCTTCAGCAAGAACATCGGTTTTACCTTTCTATCCGGCACCAGCGTAAGATTCAGAATGTACGGAAAGTGGAAAGTGGGTTCCGGGAAGATTCTTGGGATAATCGTGTTGAATTACCTGACTTTCTGGCTGGGTTTCTTCGCGCTCGCCGGAGTTGTCTTCACTCTATGGTATCCGCTAACGCAGGCGGTGATAAGGGTGCCTTTCAACTCTCTTCAGATCCTGGGAGCGGTGGCGATAGCGATTTACTGTCTTTATCTTTTTATAGTGATCATCAGAAAAAAGCCGTTCAGATTCAAAAACCTCAGAGAAACCTCAGATTCTCTCTTCCGGGCAAGACTTTCACATTATCACAGACGGCGATTTCCACGATGGACTGGCTTCTTTCGGCCGGGGTTCTTTACTTCCTCCTCCCTCCAGTCCAATATATACCGATCCTGGCCGTCTTTCTGCTTTCACAGTTCGCCGGTCTTTCCAGCCAGGTACCCGGTGGGTTGGGCGTTTTCGAAGCTATGACACTGGTTATTCTTTCCCCTTCATTAGAGGCGGATGTACTGATTGCCGCTCTCTTACTGTACAGGGTGATTTTCTATCTGATTCCCTTTCTGGTTGCCTTGATACTTTTCGCTCTGGAAGAGTTTCTCTGGAGCCGCCCCGCTCGTCAGTGACTCATGTTGATGAATCAAGCGCTTAAAAGGTTAATTTAAGGGGCTGCCCCCCTTTTTCCTTAATAGGGTCAAGAGCGCCTGCACCATTGATTCGGCCGTCGTTCTCACGACCTCTAGATCGACATCTGGCGATAGGGCGGGCGATGTGACTATCATATTTTCCTCGTCAGTGCAGACTTCTCCTTCCTGGCAATCCCGGTGGTTAAATCCTGTTCTCTCTATCGCGATCCTGCCCTCCTCCGATTGACCGGTGGCCGTTATCTTCAGATTGTTCGCGATATTTTCGAGCGATTTGGCCAGTAGAACCACCGCGCCACACATGGCTCCGATGGGTTTACCCGACCGATTAGAATCCGCTATTATTCTCTGCACAGAGCTGTTGACGCGAAATTCCAGCTCTTCGCTCATGAAGGTCGAAAGATTCTTTAAAACTCCCTTACCACCGGGAATTATCAGTATATCGAAATCTACGTTTTCAGCCCCGTCTAGGTCGACTATACCACCGCGGGCCAGCCGTGCCGATTCGATGAGCATGTTCCTCTTCTGTCCGCTCATCTGTGTGCTGTCTTCGAGATGATTTACGACTTCGAATTGATCCTTGTCTATCGACATACATACGGTTTCGACACCGGCTCTATCGAGTGCCAGAAAAAGCATCACCGCCTCCGTTATATCGGTGCCATCTTTCTTTCCACACCCCGAGAGAATGACCCCTGCCCTGTACATGGAGCACCTCCTACCCTTTTAGAATTGGATCAAACGCTGGATCTCATATTTCTTTCATCTTCACAAGAACTCTCCTTCGGATGGCAAAAGATATTACGACAGCCGCTGCCGTTGACAAAAGCGCTATCAGCAAAGCGATCCATATTCCCGGACTGCCAGGTGTTCCTTCCATGATAATCGTTATTGGCATTATGGACCCAAAGCTCAGACCCATGCATATTATCTGGTTCAGTAACACGAACTTGGTTCGCATGAAGGCGTTCGGGTTGTCCATACGATCGGGAGGACTCTCGAGAACTCCCTTTATGCCGAGTAAAGAGGAGGTCACGTATAGTACGAACACGATCGGAACAACTGCAAGATACAAAAACGTAGTGTGCTTCACGAGAATGCTTGTCAGAAGAACTCCCGTGAAAAGAAGTATGCCGAGCAAAACGGGCAGGATAGTCTTGATGAACACTACCCTTTCCAGCGAAAGCGGGAGAGCCTTGGTAGTTTCGATGAAGGGATATTCCCGTCCCATGAGAAAGGCCGACTGGATCGTGGTGAAAATCGTGCTGATGAGAACCATAGTGAAAATGGAGGTCGTGAGATTCTCCGAGATCAAACCGAAGATCAAGCCGAAGATTACCGGATAAAAGAGATAGTAGATGAGCTGTTCGTATCGCCTGTATATTTTTAATTCCCTCCGGATCAGCGCGCTGCCGCGTTTCTCACTGAACACGACGCGTTTTCCTCTACTCCGCGAATAGGATAGGGGCTCGAATTTGAGCGAGCCGGCTATCCTGTAGAAGATGGCTCCGAAAACCGGGATCATCACAACGCTCAGAAGAAGAAAGAGCGGTTCGTTAGAGGCCCTGACACTCCAGGTGAAGAGGTTCGCCGGATTGGCCAGGATCTTCCAGGCATCCGCCAGTTTCTGGAGATACACCGGTATATTGTCGGCGCTCCTTGGGACGAGCTGCACTATGATGAAAAACATGAATCCGCTGATTATCTGCACAACGAACATCAGCTTCCTGGCCGCGGCTCTGGACATGAATCTTCCAAAAGCGACGGCAATGATCGAGGCCAGGAGGACAGTGTCGATTAGCAGGGCCAGGAGCGCAAGGATTCCGACGATTGGTCTGGAATCGGCCCTCAGGTGATACGAAAGAGCGATCCCGAGAAAGACTGAAAGCGTCAAGCCCTGATAGACCGTGGAGATTGCTATCTGGTAGATAGCTATACTTGTTCTCCTGACGGGCAAAACCAGGAGCATATCGATCTCGCTGTTTCTTATGAAGAGATACGAAGTGGTCGCGGAGAAAGACATTAGAAAGAACAGACCGGAAACGGTGAGAAAAAATCCGGCCATAACAGTGGCGATAGGAGTGCCATCGATCTCGACGCCGCGTATCGAGGCAAATACGTTCCACAGAAAGATGCCGATCATGCATGTGAATATGAGAAAAACCATTAGCTGAGGCGAAAAGCCGCCTCTGGTTCCGTTCTTGTTCGGGAAGACGAACAGCCTGTATTTGAAAAGAAGTTTGAGATCGTTCAAGCCACTCACTCCTTCATAGGGCGTTCACTATATCCTGAATGTCTTCGTTCTCTCCGGTGAGCTGGAGGAAGATGTCTTCCAGACTTTCCCTCTCCCCTGCGCCCATAGATTTGCGAATCTCTTCCATAGTTCCCTGAGATATTAGCCTTCCCTTGTTGATGATCCCGATCCTGTCGCACATCTTTTCGGCGATTTCGAGAACGTGCGTGGTCATGAAGATCGTGGAGCCTTCATTTTTGTATTTTTCCAGAAGCATTTTCAATATTTTGGCGCTTCTGGCGTCGAGACCGACGGTCGGTTCGTCGAGAAATATGACTTCGGGCCTTCTCATGAGGACTGAAATCACCATTATCTTCTGTTTCATACCGTGAGACATCTCGGAAATCATCTTCCCAAGATAATCGACTCCGAAAGCCTCGCACAGTTCGCCGACTCTCTTCATGGTCTCTCCCTTTTTTGCTGGAAAAATATCCATTATGAATTCGAGAAACTCCATTCCGGTGAAGTACGAGTAGATTCTGGGCTCGTCGGGAACGACTCCTATCCTGCTCTTGATCTGGAGTTCGTTCGCTGCGAAGTTCATGCCGAGTATCTCCACCTCTCCTGAGGTCGGTTTCAAAGTTCCGGTCAACATCCTGATCGTAGTCGTTTTTCCGGCCCCGTTGGGACCGAGAAACCCGTATATCTCTCCGGCTTTCACCTGGAGATCAAGATTATCGACAACTGTTGTCACATCAAAAGTTTTGGTTAATTTCCTGCAGATAATCACAGTCGTTCCCTCCATCGTTCTGAAATTCACTCAAACTACATCAAAGTCTCCGACCTCTGTATATTCTACGTCGTCCGGTCGTAGTTGTGTTCTATCCCGGGAGGTCTAGACAGAAACGAGAATCTTTCAAACAACCCCTTTCAACTCTACCACAGATGATATAATATCCAGAGTTTGCGAGGTGTTGAATGATAAAGCTGGTCTCCTTCGCCACGCTGACTGCAGTCGTGGTAGTCCTGTTTCTTGGTATAGATGGTCTCTATTTCGAACCGTCTCCGGGATCCTTTCTCAGCGAGGATGATCCCGAGCTGATGGCTTTTAGCCGTGTCGCGCGGGAGTTTGGAGACACGGGAACGGTGATGGTGGTGCTGAACTCGTCCGGTCTCTCGCTCGAGAAGTTGAAAGAGGTCACTCAAAAGATCGACGGACTCGACTGGGTCAACACGGTAGCCTCCGTGTTCGATGCCGTCGAGTTGGGAAAGCTAAACCTCCTGACGTTGCAGATACCTAAAACGGAGTATGTCTACCAATCAGGCGAAAAACTGGTTCTGAATATGGATATTCTAAACGATCCCTTCTATAGAGACCTGATAATATCTTCCGACGGCGAGTATTACGGCGTTCTGATAACCGTTGCGAGTGGAAATGAATTCAAGAGCGGTTCAAATATACTCTCACTGAAAGCCACTTTGAAAGAACTGGGTATAAATGAATACAGATTGATAGGCGAGAGCGTCGCCAATTCGACGACCTTCAGGTCGATAATGGACCTGACCTTCGTATATCCACCTTTCATCTTTCTCGCAATCTTCACCGTTTACATGGTCAAATTCAGAAGGATCTCGCTTGCCCTCCTCACGCTCGTTCCTCCTGCAGGAGCCGCCGTTCTGGTCGTCGGGATAATGGGTTTGATCAAGACGCAGATCAACAGCCTCACGGTGATGATACCGTCTTTCATTGTGATAATCGGAAGCGCTTATGGCATGCACTTCCTATCGAGATTCCAGGAAAACTGCGCTAAACAGGAAAACCCTATAAGGCGAACCATTCACGAAGAGAGGGTGCCTATCCTTTTTTCTGCCCTCACAACGATGGCCGGTTTCTCTTCGTACATCCTTCTGGATATGCGGGCGTTCCGTGATATGGGGATACTGGTCTGCGTAGGAATCTTCTCCTCGGCCGTTTTCACGTTGATCATACTTCCAGGACTGGTATCGACTAAATGGTGCGCCAGTGTCGTTCTCACGGCTTCCCCGGTGGAGATCTCGCCGAAGATCAGAAAGGCTTTGATGTGGGTGATTGTGGTGATGTCGGCGATATCACCGTTGTTGATAATGACGATTCCTATGAATATAGATCAATATGCCTTCTTCAAAGAGAATTCCGAAATTCGCAGGAACGCCGAGAAGATGAAAGAGGCCTTTGGCTGGTTAACCAACTACACGCTTATGATCACACCCAAAGGCGGCGGGAAACTGGCCATAACCGGAGAGCAGGCAAGTCAACTGGTCGATTTCCAGAAAGAACTGGAAGCGCTGGAGGGTATATCCAAAGTACTCAGCCCTGTCGATATCTCCCGACAGACCAACATCCCACTGCCTTTACTTATAAGGGTTCTGGACAACACCGGCGTTCTAGGAAGCGCGACCTCGCTTATGATAAGCCAAAGAGCCATGAGGATAAACCTCTTTTCTCCGACCAGCGACAGCCTCAGCGCGGAGAAACTTAAGGACTCTGTGAAAGAGCTGATCGCGAGGTACCCGCTTCTCAAACCAGATACAGAGCCTGGTGGTCTCTTTCGCACTAATACTCCTTTTGCTTTTCACGATCTTCAAAAGCGTAAAATCCACTTTTATCGCCACTATACCTATCGCGCTGACCACTCTTTTCAACTTCATCTTCATGGCCCTATTCAGAATAAGCCTGAGCATCTCAACGGCCCTTATTTCCGGGATGCTCATGGGTTTGGTGATCGATTACGCGATACACTTCACCATATGGCTCCGAAGATTCGGAGATCCCGAGAGAGCCTATCATCAGACGGCGGCTGCCATATTCACCAACGGATTGAGCCTAATCGCCGGCTTCTCCGTTCTTTTACTGACCCCACTGCTTCTGTACGTGGATGTTGCCAAATTGATGGTGAGCGGACTGGCGGTGGGGATGACATTCACTCTGATTCTCCTCCCGGAGATAGCGGCGAGGCGATGGAAAAAAGACAAACTGCAAGGTGACGCTTAATTCAGGCCCGATGGCCGGTGTCGGAGAGTCCTATGAAGGCGCTGGTAACTCTTTTGCCCGATCGAATAAGCGAAATGGTTCACCTGATATGGCACGAGCTGGAGAGAGATTTCAATTTCCGCTCCGTGCTGGTAACTCCCTATCCCCACTTCACATACTGCGTCGTCGAGGATTCCACCGAAGGGCTCTACGAAAAAATCGAAGCGACTATTGAAAGCGTCGATCCCTTCACCGTCAGGACAGAGTACCTGGGCGTTTTTTCCGGAGAGAGCCCGGTGGTCTATATAGGTATAGCCCGAATTCCCGAATTATCCCGTTTTCACGATGCGCTGTGGAGAAGGTTTTTCGGTCCTGAAAGAGATGCTCAAGATCTGTACGGAATTGCGCACTGGATACCCCATATAACGCTGATTTTCGGCAGGGACCTCAACCGGGAAAACTTCTGCCCGGCGATGGAGAGACTCGTCTTCCGCGATTTTCACCGGGAATTCGAAGTCAACAATCTGGCGATTCTGAGCGGATCGCTCGAAGGTGGCATCGAGATCGAAAAGATATTCTATTTTCGAGGAAAACATACCCCGGACCGATAACTATCCAATCGCCGGTCGTGTTAACCTGTGTCGTCATTTGTTATCATTAGAAATAGGAAGGAGGTATCTTGATGCGAAAATTGAACTGGAGGGAAATCGATCTCAAAGTCACTTTGCCAAGAAAGGTGAAGTCAACTAAATCCATAGATGGACTGGAAGAGTTCATAGGACAGGAGCGCGCTATAAAGGCGCTGGAAACGGGACTTAAGATAAAGGCCAGGGGATACAACATCTTTGTGTCGGGATCGACCAACACCGGAAGAAGGACCTTCGTGAGCCGTTACTTGAAGAAAAAAGCCGAGGGTGGCGAAACGCCCGGCGACTGGATATATGTCTATAACTTCGACGATCCCAGATCGCCCAACTCGATCCCCCTGAAGGCTGGAATGGGGAAGAGCTTTCAGAAAGAAATGGGAGAATTCGTCGAAATAACTATAAACGCGATAAGCGAGAGCTTTCAGAGTGAGGACTACCAGCAGAAAGTGTCTGCCATACAGAGCGAGCAAGCGGAAAACCGATCGAGTTTGCTGAAAGAACTCATAGAAAAAGCCAGAGAAAAAGATTTCACAGTGCAGATAAATCAAACGGGGGTGGCAACGATCCCTCTCTGGAACGGAAAACCTTTGACACAGGAGATATACGAGGCCCTGCCTGAAGAGTACCAGAAAACGATAAGCAAAAAAGGCGAGGAAGTTAGAGAGCTGGTTAATTCCTACATCCTGAGAATGAGCAAAATGGAGAAGGAATACGGGGAGAAGTTCAAAGAGCTGAACCGGGATGTGGCGTCTTTCGCGCTGGAAGGGCATATCAAGGAGATGAAAGACAAGTTCAGCGAGAGCAAAGAGGTCACAGAATTCATCGATAACCTGCGGGGCGACCTTCTGGACAACCTAGGCGTTTTCTTCAGCCAGGAGACAGACGCCAAGAGTTTCTTCGGAAAGAGATACGCCATCAATCTCTTCGTTGACAATTCCGGTATAAAGGGTAAGCCCATCGTCGAAGTGACTAACGCGAATTACTCGAGTCTCTTTGGAAGGATAGAGTACCTGGCAGGATGGGAATGCTGGACACAGACCACTCGATGATCCGCTCCGGGGCGATCCACCGTTCCAACGGAGGTTACCTTGTGCTCGACGCCAAGAGCGTTTTGAGCGAGCCATACGTCTGGCAGACATTGAAGCAGCTTCTCTTCTCCGGTTCGGAAGTCATCGAAAATCTGGAACACAAAATTGGATTGCTCTCGACAGTCAGTCTGAAACCCGAACCGATTCCGCTGGACATCAAGATCATAATGATAGGCGAACCCTGGATATACAGCATGTTGAGCACCATGGACACTGATTTCAAGAAGCTGTTCAAGATAAAGGCCGAATTCGACTGGGAGATGCGATTCGACGGTGACACGGTGGGGAAACTCTGCGGATTGATCTGTTCCATCGCTCGCGAAAATTCGCTCATGGATTTCGACAGGGATGCGGTGAAGGAAGTAATAAAGAAAGCGATAATACTTTCGGGAAACAGGAAGAAGGTTTCAACCCAGTTTGGAGCCCTTAAACAGCTTCTACTGGAGAGTTCGGCCATTGCAGAGATCAATGGCGGAGATATGGTCTCGGCCGGAGATGTTACTCGGGCCTGGGAAGAGATGAAGACGAGGGTCTCTCTATACCAGGATAAAGTGAAGGAGATGTTCGCCGACTCCACGCTTCTCGTTCAAACCGAAGGCGAGCTGATCGGAGAGATAAATGGTTTGACGGTGGTACAGACTGAAGATCTATCGTTCGGAATACCGGTCAAAATAACCGCCAAGGTCGGTCCGGGGAACAGTGGCATAGTGGACATTCAGAAAGAATCGGAACTGAGCGGCAATATCCACGACAAGGCCGGCCTCACAATTCAGGGGTACATGAACTCGAAATATGCGCGGGAATTTCCCCTCAGCCTGAACGGATCGATCAGCTTCGAGCAGGTGTATTCGGTGGTCGATGGAGACAGCGCTTCCGTGGCCGAAACCATCGCTTTCCTTTCGGCGATTGCGGAGGTTCCCATAAAGCAATCGATAGCCGTTACGGGCTCGATAAATCAGAGCGGAAGAATTCAACCCGTCGGAGGAGTCCAGTTCAAAGTGGAAGGCTTTTACGAGCTCTGCAAGTTGAAGGGTCTCAACGGGAAACAGGGGGTGGCGATCCCCGAAACCAATTTCGACAATCTCGTTTTGCCCGATGAAATCGTTCAGGCCATAAAGAGTGGCAGGTTCAACATCTGGACTGTTGAAACCGTGGACGAGGCTATCGAGCTTTTGACCGGCCTGAAAGCGGGCCAACCCGACGGCAACGGGAAATATCCCGAAGGCACGTTCAACAACCTGGTTATGCAGAGGTTGGAGAGGTTCTATGAGATCTCGATACAGGAGAAGAAATAGCGACAGAGCTGGAAACGAGAAGAGGTCAGGAGCCGTCCTTGGAAGGTAAAAAGAGTGGTTCCGGCGCGATGCGCCCAAGTTCTTCGTTCTTAGTTAAGGAGCGCGAGAAGAGGAGAGAGGAAGAGAGAGGAGAGAACGGGAAGAGCGGAACCAGAGGTGAGAGGGTAGAGGTGTAAGGCGAGAAGAGCGGGATTTTGATCTTCTTACCTCTGACCTCATTCCTCTTACCTCTGTTTAGAGACGAACGAGAAGAGCGGGATCCCGTATAGGAACATTACGGGATGACGGGATGGGGGCACTACGGGATGACAGTCTTACTCCCTTCCCGTCATGCCGGACCTGATCCGGCATCTCCGCTCCTTCGAAAGAGCGGAACCAGAGGTGAGAGAGTAGAGGTGTGAGGCGAGAAGAGCGGGATTTTGATCTTCTTACCTCTGACCTCATTCCTCTTACCTCTGTTTAG
>JGI12104J13512_1002532_pt1 | contig 11367 bp, 10 predicted proteins | sample TerdegcTABiofilm_FD_13512 | JGI IMG/M metagenome (IMG submission 13512)
CTGCGCCAATATTTCCAAGTTCCCTCAGTTCATCGGCCTGTTGTTCACTAATAGCCAGATCTCCGTCTGCTATCACATTTTTTATCATCTTTTTCACCCTCCTTCCGCCTGATTTCCGTCCGGATTTCTGTCCTCCTTCCCGAAGGATTGCCTTGACATCAAGGACCGGCACTACTTCCCCGTCACCTGGAATAGTAACACCACTGACGCCCTCACATGCTCCAACAAACTTCGAAAGAGGTTTTATTACCACCTCCTGCTGTCCTTCAATGAGATCTGCAATAATGGCGCCTTTCCTGTTTCCATTCTGAAGAACCACGATGACCTCTTCTGACTTAGACCGGCCAAACATATCATCAAGCCGGTAGAGAACAATGATCTCATCCCGCATCAGCAGACCTTCTCCATTGCCGATGTTCTGTATAGGGAATGCAGCAAGGCTTGCAACCTCAGCAACGTTGGTAATCGGGATGGCACACCGCTTCCCATTGATCCGGATCATCATCACCATCACGATTGCCATCGTGGGAGGCAGGACCAGCTCAAATCTGCTCCCCTGACCCGGAACAGACTCAAGTTTTATTGTGCCCTGTAATGAGGCAATTGTGGTCTTCACGACATCAAGGCCTACACCCCGGCCGCTAATGTCTGTGATCTTATCTGCCGTTGAAAACCCGGGCTGGAAGAGGAGATCATATGCATCCTGATCACTCATTGATGCTGCAATCTCTTCGGTGATAAGGCCCCGCTCAATAGCCTTCTTTTTAATCTTCTCAACGTTGACACCGCCACCGTCATCTTCAATGACAATAATGACATTATCCTTGTCTCTGGATGCGGAGAGGGTCAGCCTGCCTTTCGGGTTTTTCCCGTTTGCTATCCTGACATCCGGTGATTCAATGCCGTGATCAAGAGCGTTTCTGATAAGATGTAAAAGCGGATCATTCAGACCGTCCATAACCGACCGGTCAAGTTCCGTGTCACCACCCTCGACCACGAAGTCAACTTCTTTTCCTTCTTTGGCAGCAATGTCACGGACCGTTCGTGGAAACCGGTTAAAGATATGATTCAGCGGAATCATCCGGATGTCCATCATCATGACCTGCAGATCAGATACCGATCTGCCGACCATGTTGAGGGTTTCATCCAGTTCTTTAATCTTATATTGCTGAGCGATCTGCTCAAGGCGGCCACGATTGATGACCAGATCCTCAACCAGGTTCATCATATGATCAAGCCGGTCAATATCAACCCGGATATTTTTGACTTCCCGTTTTTTCTCTGCCTTATCTGCTGATGATGCACGGATTCCGGCAAAAGAGGTACTATCTGAACCCTCCAAGGCAGCCCCGGGTTCTTTTGAAATCTCGGGTACTTCTACCCTGACTGAATAATTTTTGATATCTGAACCCTTGAGCAGGGCATGGATCTTCTCCTGTGGCTCGACTGTACTGAGGAGAATATCCATAACCCCGTTGTATGTATCGCTATCCTCGATGATCTCACGCTTTGGAGAGAGATGTGAAATGGTTCCGACCCCCTCAAGGTTCTGAAGAAGCAGCATTGAACGAAGATTACGTGAATCAACCGAAGATGAAATCTCCACGTGGATTTCATACCTGACACCGGTATCTGAAGGACCCTTTGTCAGAGGAATGGCAGGTTCATCTTTCGTCAGGGGAACACCAGATACTTCAGCGGGTATGGCAGGCTCAGAGATCGTCCGGGTTTTAATATCGATACACCGAGAATGGTTTCTATTGCACTTTTCCGGCATTTGTCCGAAATTCCAGGGTGACGTTCCCGGTGAAATTCTCATCATCCTCAACGATGGTCCGTTCAGGAGAACAGGTAACAATCTCGCCGATGCTTTCCAGATTCTGAAGTATCAGCATCCCACGAAGGTTTTTGTTATCTACATTGTCAGCAAGTGAGAACGTTATTGAGTATGTCAGACAACCTGACCCGTAATCCTGATCATATGCAGGACCTTCATACATATCACCAGCTGTATCAGATGAGGGAGGTTCTATAAGTGCAGGGGTCTTTGGTGCAGGTTTTACCACCTCCTTCTCTTCATCCGCTGACAGCCAGCGTTTCAGACTTTTTACCCGCTGGTCCTTATGATCCAGCTGTCCATCACCGCCAGCCTCGATATCATCAATCATCAGTTCGATATCATCTGCACCACCGAGGAGATCATCAACCAGTGACTGGGTTACCTCAAGTCGGCCACTCCTGATCTGTGAGAAGACATCCTCAAGAGCATGACAGATCTCTTCCATGTGTGAAAATCCCATGGATGCAGACATGCCCTTGAGTGAATGAGCAGACCGGAAGATCTCATCTATCGCATGAGAATCTGTACCCTTTTCCAGAACTAGAAGATTGCTGACAATACCCTCAAGGTTTTCCCGCGATTCTGCAACATAGAGACTCCGGTATGCATCCAGATCAGACATAATTCACCCGTTCATTGCCCTGATAGTTTCAACGATCTTTTCAGGAATTGCCTGCAAAGAGAGCACATGATCCACACAGTTACGGGATAATGCTGAACGCGCCATCCCGTAGACAAGACAGTCCTCTTCCCTGCATACTATCGTGACTCCGCCTGCCTTTTTTATCGCCTCGGTACCTTCGCCACCATCATTTCCCATCCCGGATAAAATTGCGGTGACACAGTGATTGCCAAACACCTGCGCTGCAGAGATGAACGTCTTATCTACTGCGGGTTTTACATTATGAACCGGTGGAGAGTCTGTCAGGATAATTTTGCCACTCTGACTGCCACCTTTGTCAAGGACAGACGAAATAACGGTATGAAATCCTGCTCTGGAGACGAGAACGGTACCGTTTTTTAAAATATCCCCGTTCTCCGTTTCCCGAATCTGCAATGGTGAGATTCTGTTCAGACGCGCAGCAAGTGCTGCAGTAAATCCGCCTTTGGGCATGTGCTGAGTAATAATCACCGCTGCATTCAGATCTGAGGGAAGTTTTGACACGATTGTATCAAGCATCGGAGGTCCTCCGGCTGATGAACCGATAAGCACAACATTCCTGGCATTACTATCCTTTAGTACAGGTTTTGCCGTAATGTAGGCGATCGTACAGATATTTTTTATTTTATGCTTTAACTCTCCACCAATCTCACGGATATTCTTAATTCCTCTTGGTTTCAGCATAAAGTCATCAGCACCAAGAGCAATAGCCCGCTTTGTCATCTCTGCCCCTTCAGAAGTCAAAGAGCTTAAAACCAAGGTTTTAGGAAACCTGTCAATCTCCTTTTTCCTCTCAAGCATTGACAATCCGTCAAGCCTCGGCATCTCTATGTCCAGGGTGATAAGATCTGGTTTCAGTTCCCTGATCTTATCCAGCGCTTCAAGACCATCAGATGCGACACCAACAATCTGAATATCCGGATCATCGGACAGCATGTCCTGTACTACAGTCCTGATAAAGAGTGAATCGTCGATGACGAGAACCCTGATCATGTGTTAAGCACCAAGGACATTTCCAATTTCTTCCAGAACCTTTGGAGCCTGGAACGGCTTTACAATATAACCTCTCGCTCCGCTTTTAATTGCAAGTTTCACCATCTGTTCCTGACCAACCGCCGTGCACATGATCACTTTTGCATTGGCGTCAAGTGCTTTGATGGCTTTTAATGCCTCAATGCCATTCATCTTTGGCATGACCACATCCATCGTAACAAGGTCAGGTTTCAATTCTCGGTATTTGGTAACGCCGATATCACCATCTTCAGCTTCCCCGACGATCTCGTGTCCCCCGGAGCTGAGTATGTTCTTGAGCAAGGTCCGCATAAACAATGTATCATCGACAATCAGGATTCGTCCCATGGGTGAACGGTTCCTCCTATGAATTAAACGATATTAATTGGTAAAAGGATTGTGGAATATCTGGTCTTACGAGGGTGGCTTGAGTGCGTCGGTGATATATCTGACACCCTTCGGAGTCAGTTGCACTTCCTTTCTGACCATTACAACATCCACGAGTTTTAACTTTAAAAGAGTCTCATATATTGCATTCAGTTCTTCAGGCGAAAGGCTGAGCATGTTTTCAATCGATTTCGTATCCATTCCGCTGTAGATAAGCATCGCGACCTGGGCAGTCTGGGCATCAAGCTGATCCAGCTCAGACCCTTTCATGTCCATATCCTTGGTTGCATCACGAAGGAAATTGTATAAAACCTGCAGAGTTGAGAGCGGACAGAGGATGAAACTGGTGACCACTTCGCCACCCTCAAGGTGGTCGATCTTAATCACATCAAGTTTCTTCTTCTGTAATTCCCGTTTTGTCAGCTCAAGACTTGCGACCTCTTTTAACGGCACGCTAATCTGCTTATCCTGACTTACAAACCAGATGCCGGTCTTTAAAACTGCAATAGCCCCCTTCTCCCATTTCGCATCAGTTACGAGAACGCCACCTCTGATAGCCGGTGACATGAAATGGGCCATGATCCTGTATGCATTACAGGCCATGATGATCTTCTTGGTAAGAATCGTNAGGACTTTTTCAACCGATGCGATCTTGTACGGGCGCTCGGTCTTGTCCGGCATCGTGACGAGGAGCGTGATCATCTGTCCGCGTTTCTGAAGATCAACAATACTCCGGTAGCTGACTGTGACATTCCATGGGTCTTTGAGAACGATACCGTCATTTCCGATATCGATTCGTGAGGTCACCCATGACCCGCCTTTTTCCAGTTTTGCCGGAACCTCTGCCATAGTCTCCTTTCAGATATCTTTTCGTGGTATTTATCTTCTTTTTATTCTTCGGTTGATGATAGTCATGATCTCCTGAAGCTCTTCAGCAAGTTCCTCAGCAGTCACATGAACATCCTTCAAATCCCGCAGAAGTACATCATCATCCTTCTTCTTCAGGTCTTCGATATCAGCCTTCAGTGAAGCGATAAGATCATCATCGCCCCCACCCTTCGTCTGACTGAGTTCAAACTGTTCTTCCCCGCCGGAGTCGTCATCCTCCTGACCATACATATAGGGAGTATCTTCAGATGAACTGTAGGTCGAAAGATCAGAAGAACTGATCGTATCTCCCCCTTCAAGATTGGAGATCACATCACCGCCGGAGTCAGAGCCTATGTCTATGGTACTTGAGTAGATAGCGTCGATCTCGTCAGGACCCTGGTCATCATCCAGGATAATCTCCTCTTCCTCATCCTGGGTTGAGATATCCATCTTTTTCACGTCAGAATCGGAGGGGATCTCAGGCATGACCTCCCCTTCTCCATAAGGAGTCCGGATATTGTCAAACTCCGGATTTACTGAGTCAAGTTCAGCATCGATGTCAAGACTGTCATCAAGATCCAGACCTTCCAGAAGGTCGGCATCAAATGTAGTATCATCTGATTTTACACTATCAGATGCCACGCCCGCTTCTTCGATCTCCTCTTCTTTATCTGCCGTTTTTTCAGGCATTTGAGACTTTTCCTTCTTTTCTCTCCCTTTCTTCTCTTCCTTGGCCTTTTTCTTCTCATCACGGGACTTTTCAGACCGTGCGGGGAGCTTTATTGCAGGGAGAGCGATAGATGGTATCTTTATCTTACCGGAGAGTGATGAAAAGATTCCTTCGCCTTTCGCCTTCTCTTTTCCTTTCTCTTTTGGCTGCTTCTCTTTTTTAGGTTTTTTGGGCCTGCTTTTCAGCCAGTACCGCAAATCCTGAATTAATTCTGACAGGATGATAGTGCCGGTAATGACCAGCAGAACGATGGTAATACCAATGACGCCCATCATCAGATACAGGACGGGAATATCGAAGATAAGAAGAACTGAACCCCCAAGGACTATTGCTACAAATATGACCAGCCGCCGGGTAGAGTCTGAGAGTTCAACCATCGCTTATACACCTTCAAAGACGGGAATCATAAAGAATATTCCGGTTATGATTGGAGCCACTATGTAAAGAAGCCCGGATACAGAACAGATAAGACTTGAATAAAAATATACTAATGCATTATCCCCGCCCGAAACAATCTTCCCGGCCACCACATTCGAGATCGTGAGCATGGTAATGATGATGATGACATAAAAACCGATAGCATCCTTATCAAAATTGGAAAAGACAAACATACTTCCACCCATTGCTCCGGCAATTGATGCACCCTGCCCGGATGTTAATGCCGCACCTGCTTCCCCAAGCGATGCCATTTTTTCGGATATTGCATCAGCCATTACAACCAGAATATGATACAGAAACAGGAAAATGGCAACCATCATGGCATGCATTGGAACAAGAAGAGTCATAAAACCCATGGAAATAGTATGCCGGTGATCCCGCAGCAGAACCTGATCAAGCATGGATGAACTGACGATCTGACCAACCGTGTCAGCCTTACCACCAAGCTTGAGCGCATCCCGGTAAATATTCAGATACTTGTATATCAGATAGCTCCCGCCATCGTTGATAAATCGCTGCCAGGTCCGGTCCTCATCCAGTCCCAGGTTTAATTTTGAAAAGACAGAATTGATCAGGGGCTCGAGATAAGGAAGTGATTTTTTATCAATATCCTGAATAGCCGGGGCAATAGTGGTCCCTTTTCCTCCCTGTACCGCGCCTACACCTTTGATAAACGTAGGGAACTCCGAGTCACGAAGCGTGATATTCCCGTCATCGATGAACGCAATCACCCCAAGAGGAAAGAGCAGCATCCCGATAAGCATCAGGACAAGACCGAAATTCATACCCAGGAGCAGAAGCAGAATGACGATGATACAGAGGATGGGAACCACCTTCTTTTCCATCCGGTGAATCATGTTTTGTTCCGGCGATCCCTGCAAGAGTCGGTGTGTCTTAGGATCGGCCGGAACCGCTTTATACATGGTTACAATGCCCAATATGGAAATTCCACCGATGAGGACATAAGAGGTCATCAAGGTGCCCTGGATATTATCAGGTGCGTAAATGGCAATGGAGACCATGATGATAATCCCGACAAGGGCACCTGAGAAGAGCATCGAAATATATGCATCACCCCATTTTTTGAGCATCTCAATGCCCTGTTCATAACTCGATTTGTAGATATTTCTGATAGTTTCAAGTTCACGTTTCAGATAATCGCTGTCAGGAACACCTGACTCAATTGCATTTGCATACCGGTTCACCATGGAGAAGAGCATCTCATTCTCTATCTTCTTCGCGACATTGGAGAGCGCTTCAACATAACTGTACCCCCATCGTTTCACCAGGAGATCAGCGCGGCGGATATATTTTGTAGAGACATATTCAGATCGTGCTCCGGTATATGCAAAAATTTCAGGACGTGACGCATCGGCACTGATGATCGCTGCCATGTACGTCAGCATGAACAGAAGATCTGAACCCATGTACTTGTCTTCTATGAAAAATTTGTAGAGTTTTGCATAAATCGTCGCATACAAATCCTCAAAGGGTAATTTTCCCTGGTTGGACGCACGCAGTTTATCTAAAAAACCCTCAAATGCCATGGATCAGATATCGATATTGAGAAGTCCCTGTTTTTTCAATTTTGTTATCATCAGAAAGAGTTCGATAAAGTCAGTATATCCTGCTTTATGAAGCCGTTCCAGGATCTTAGCACGTTTTTCTACTTCCATGTACATTTGCGCCTTTTTATGCTCAGGAATACCAAGCATGGTTGCGATCTTGTTTTCCAGAAGATAGCTTGAACCTTTACCGGTAAATTCGTGCGTATCAGTGACCGGGTCCCAGGTAAAGACCTCAACAAAGGAGAAACCTCCACTTTGTGCATCATATCCGACCAGTTCAGAAACATTCAGCTGACGTCTGACCATCGCTCCATCAGGCCGCCGGACTGCACTTTGAATGACCACCAGGTTGAGGTTATCAATGAAGGTCTTGGGGATAAGAATGGGGTCACCGGTAAGACGCTGAATCAGTTTCTCCACCGTTGCTGCGTGGAATGTACTCATCACCGGGTGGCCGGTCTGCATGGCACCGAATGCGACTGCTCCTTCCACTCCACGGATCTCTCCGACCATGATCATGTTTGGACGCTGACGAAGTGCAGCACGAAGGAGATCGAACATGGTAACATCTGAACCTTCACCTTCACCTTTTCCTTTTCCTTTGGATACTTCACGGGTCCAGTTTTTATGAGGGATGATAAGTTCCGGAGTGTCCTCGATACTGACGATCTTTGACTCAGGGGAGATGAAGGTTGTAAGAGCATTCATTGAGGTTGTCTTGCCGGATGCCGTCTCGCCGGACATGAAAAGGGACATTCCGTTCTCAATGCAGATCCAGAGATATGCCGCAAGTGCATAACTACAGGTTCCAAATTCGACCAGCTTGGTGATGGAGATGACATCATCCATCGCTTTACGAATGGTAAAGTTACTCCCCTGCCGGCTGATCTCCGTTGAATAGACGATATTGATACGTGATCCGTCCGGAAGGGTCGCATCAACGATTGGATTCCGGTACGTAATCGGGCGACGCGATTTTTCTGCAAGCTTAATACAGAAATCATCAAGTGCAGCCTCCTGATCAAAACCGACGACAGATTTGAGCCCTTTGAAGATCTTGTGTTCGATAAATATGGGGCCAAGCCCGTCACAGGTGATATCTTCAATAAAATTATCCGAGATAAACGGATACAGAAGTCCTACATCGATTTTATCCCGGATCATCTGGTACTCAATCGCTTCAAACTCCTGGGGACTCACTATGATACGCCCGTCAGAGAGATGGGGCACATCTGCAAAAAGCCGCTCGGCACCCGGTTCTTCTTTGGCGGTCAGATCAGTGGTAAGGAATGATTTTAACTTGTCTCCAAATCCTTTCGGCCCTTCAATCTTCAGCAGGCTGGGATCAATTGCTTCTCCTGCTTTCTTGATATACATGACCTGTCTGAGCAGGCGTTTTAATACCGCTGTCCGCTCTTCCGGAGTAACCGGGTCTTCTTCCAGGGCATCAAGCAGGTCTACCAGCCGGTACTCGATTGCCGGAAGCAACCGGCCGATATTATGCATGAACGATGGTTCGATGGGGATGTAAAAGTTCCTGACATCATTCGGATCAAAGAAGATATGAATGAAAATTGGAGGTTTTGCAGGATAAATGAGATTCGGATCCTTAATCCCTTTCAAATCACGTTTCAGCTCAGAAAAGAATAACGGGATTCCGAATTCATCTACCGGGAAGATATGGAGGTATTCAAGAAGGTGGGGATAGTTCCGGGCATACTCTTTGGCATTTGCGGGCAGCATCCGGTACAGGGCGCAGGACTCAGGGTTTAGTATACACTCTTCAGTATCATGACTCTCAGCCTCCTGAAAAGGTATTTTCCCCTGAATCTGCAGCCGGGACATATTCAGACTTTTGCAACTGATACCGGAATAATCTTCATCCCATATCCGGGATGGACTTCAAAGCTGACAAGGTTACCAGTAGTCTTCCTGGCACCTCTGACCTTCACCACTTCAAGAACCATAACGTACTTATCACCCATGAGTTTTCTCATGAGGAGAAGATGAGCATCACAGATGGATCTGACACGGGTCAGGACTTCATCAGTGAATGCATAACTGTGCATGGTGATAAGAATTGTTTTTCCCTGGTCACAGATGTTTTTTGCCTGGGTCAGAAATGTCAGTACCGCTTCATTCGTTGTATACTCAGTAAATATAGTAAGTGAATCAATGATTGCCACATCGGTATTACTGAACTTGACATGGGTGATGATTCGTTCAAGGATATCGTTCATGGCATCCGGAGTCCATTTGAACTCTACCAGATGGCAGTGAAAGAGGCGGATATATCCCCACGCAAAGAAGTCAGAGATATCAAGGGACATCGATTCCATCTGGGTCAGAAAACTCTTTGTGGTAAGTTCTGTCGAGAAGAGATCGACGCGGAGGTTATTGTGCATACTTCCCCAGATAAACTGCTGGGTAAGGACTGATTTGCCGGTATCGTTCTCTCCTTCAATCAAGGTAAGTGACCCGAGAGGGAGACCATCGGCAATTTTTTTGTCGATTTCTGCGTTTCCAGTCGTGAGGATTTTTCGTTCCTCTTTCCCGAGGAGATCTGCAATGTCTCCCCGGGCATCATCCATGCCCCCGGTTAGATCTAATTCTGCCATATGTTGACTGCCCCTATAATTAATTCATGGTTTGAGATAATAGGTGTTCTCTAAATATTTTGAATAATTTACCCGATGATATTCAGATAGTAATTGATAATTATATTTCAACATTCATTGAAGTTGAAATGCCATTCGAAGTGACAAATTTTACCCATATTGGAGCATGAGCACGTGAAATATTAACGCGAAGGATTTCTGAAGGATCCCACATCCCTTTATTAATTATATCATACTCGTTAACAACACCAAATTCTTTACAGTCATCGTCATCTATTGTAAACCGCAGGATTTTATCAGTAGTATCAAAAGTAAATATCTCCATATTTTGAAAATCCTTTGCGGAAAAGGAGGTAGATCCATTATTATATATATCCATGGAAATCTGACCATTAGCATCATCCCATAATGAATCCATGGAAATTATGGTTTGTCTCATTAACTCCTGATTGTAAGAAACATCAGACTGAGCATACATGGTGGTTTCGGCAATTGTGAGAATACCTGTTGCAATAATATATCCCGCGGTTAGGATGAGGAGAAGACTTACTGCCCCGGTTATGAGAGACGAAGCCATACGTTATTCAGTCTTTGAGAAAGTAATAGTTCTTCTTACACTATTGGGCAGAGAAAACGTATACATCACAGATTTATTTCCGATGGTAGCTGTTGTTGTTGGCACTTTTATCTCCAATGTTTCTCCAATATCCCAGTATCCATCGTCAGATCCACTCAGATAATACTCAAAATCATTTGTTGATTCATTTCCATATCGTTCGTATGAAGAACCAATACCCAGAAACACATCAGAATCTTTGATGTCATACACTGAAATCCGGGTATTACCCACATTTTTCATCCAAACCTGGACTGTCGTTCCTCCAGCCGTATACGTATTCACGATCCGAAAATCAGTTTTAAGTTTCTGCTCGGCTGACGACGAAACGGTCCCGAAGGTATCACCAGCCGAAAAAATAGCTGGAAGGATTGCAGTAATAAGGACTGCGGCCCCAAGGACCGCCCCTATTATCATAATTGACGATGAGATAGCTTCGCTTGCCATATCGGCAGTTACTCACGGGAAGGAATATACTCAAACTCTGAGTCATCCTCTATCAGGTTATCTGTCTCCTCAATCCGGCCGGACGGCATTGCCATCTTTCTCTTCTCAATCAGGACATCAAGCATGTCACGGTCAAGACCCGGATCCTCAGGCTGTAATATCCGGTTGAGTTCATAGAGTG
>JGI12104J13512_1002533_pt1 | contig 11363 bp, 9 predicted proteins | sample TerdegcTABiofilm_FD_13512 | JGI IMG/M metagenome (IMG submission 13512)
ACATAATATAATGCATATAACCTGTCGGGTAGTGATATGAGCAGGATATCATCTACAGCAGGAGCAAACAGCTTCAATAAATAATTAAACCTGTTCTTCCATCCCGTAAGCACGCTAAACTGGTAAATATTTGGCCAATAGTTAGTATATTGACCATTAGACCCCCTAATTTGAAAATCAGCAGTTGACAGGCACAGATTCATTGCCATACAAGCCAGCCGCGACGCCGACCGGTCATGAGTCGCAATAGAAAGTAAATTGGGCGGCACAGACATAGCCAAAATTTGGTTGGCCATTATCAAATACTGATGTAAAAAAGATTGTATGCCAAAACTTCTTGCCAAATATTCTGTTTTTTCCCAGTCAACGTCTCCCTGTTGTGTAAACTTTGCAATATCAATCAGCCAGCGCAGACGATACCACCCATGGCCGGCCCCATGCAAGATCAAGTACAACAGCAACTCCTCATCAGAAAGCACTGGTAAAGGGCTTCCCGCCACCTCAATTCTTTTTATGTTCCTTCCTGCCGGTAGTGGAAGTAAATGTACATGATTACCAAGCTTCCAGTGAATTTCCAAATAGATGTTTTTCTCATTGTGCCGGTAAATAAAATGGTTACTGTGATTAACAGCTTTTGAAATTATCTGTAGTTGCCGGGGTGTTAAAATATGTTCAGTATATATTCTGTAGTAACCTTCATTTTCCAATATTCCAATTGTTTTTTCCAGCTCATCAGTGGGAACCAGTATATCAATATCCTTGGATGGTCTAATGGTAATATCGCCATACAAACGCCAGGACAGGGGCGTCCCCTTTAACACGACGGCACAGATGCCGTGATTTTCCAGACATTTTACTATCCTTATTGTTTCTCCGGTCATGCTAATTGCCTGCATGGTATTCTCCCGGTATTTTTGTCGCAAAAGACTGAGGACATGATCAGGCACAGCCGGGTTGTTTAACCGGCTGAGCGTTTTATAAACCAATGGATAGACCCGGTGATGTACTGCCAACTGCAACAAAATATCCCAGTTAACAGGCTGATACAGCAAGTTTTGCGCCTTGACTGTATCGCCGCTTGCGCTGGCAAGCATCAGCCAAAGCTCAGGAGAAATTTTTTTAAAAGGATTGTTTTGCCTACTATTCCAACTCATACATCAACACCAACCCCTTCCTCTAATCTCTGAAATTCTACCAGCGCAGACAACACAAGGTACTTGTTACCAAGCTGTCCAACCACCATCAACAATGATATTTTGACCATTCACGTATGATGAAGCATCCGAGGCAAGAAAAATCAACGCCCCGACCATTTCGTCAGCTTGAGCCATTCGCCCCATCGGGACTTTCAAACTATATTTTTCGCAAAAAACACTATTTTGCCCAGAGAAAATCCCCCCGGGGGTAAGCGTATTCGTTCTTACCCCTTTGCTTCCCCAGAGAGTTGCCAGGTACCGGGTCATGGCGACAACTGCACCCTTTGTCACCGAGTAGACTAAAGGAGTGTTAATTTGTCCCCCCATTTCTTCGTACCAGGATCCTTCATAGATTCTTTGGTCCGGGCCTACTATTCCATATATAGAGCTTACGTTAATGATGCTTCCTCTACCTCTTCTAACCATTGATGGACCTAACTCCCGGATGGCCAAGAACATTCCCGTAATATTTACGTCTACAACGTGATTCCAATCAGAAAGCGGAAAATCTTCTAAGGGAGCAAAAAAGTTTGGAGACTTTGTGGCGGCATTATTAACTAAAACATCAACATAATCACATTTGTCCAGAACCTTTTTTGACCAACCTATAACCGAATCCTCAATTGAAAGGTCTACGGGGATACCAATTGCCCACCCTCCTGTTTCCTCAATAATCTCTTCTGCGAGCCGGGCACACTTATCTTCATCCAAGTCTGCAATAACGACTTGCGCTCCCGCTTCCACGAGCCGTTTGCAGTATAACCGGCCCAGAATCCCTGTTCCACCGGTAACAACTACGGTTTTCCCAGCGAGAAAGAACCTTTCATAAACTTTAGGTAAGCCTTTTAAATCCCGCATGGGCAACCTCACCCTTTAAATACTGCATTACATTGCCACCATCCTGAATTATACGGATCAATGCGAAGACCGAATCTGAATCTTCTATGAAACGATCAATTATTCTATCCGAATATGCGTAAGTAGTATAAATTGAGGCCCCGAGAAGATATCCCTTTTCAAGCATCTCCTGGGTATAAAGGGTTTGAATAGCCGTTGGATTTTCCCCTTCAAAGGTGATATGGGTTAATGGTGGAATACCGCTGATATGAATTTTCACCCCGTGCTTTTCCGCCAATTTATTCCACCCTTCGTTAATTCGCTCGCCATAGCGGACAAGATATTTCTGCACCCCACATTCTTCCATTTTATGCAGTGTAGTTAACGCCGCTGCAAAGCCGATTCTTTCTGTCCAAAAAGTTGAACTGATAAAGCTATTTTGCGCGTAATCCATAACTGCCCTGCGCCCTATAACCGCGGAGATGGGAAAGCCGTTACCCAATCCCTTCCCCAACACTGCCATATCAGGTTCCACACCCATAATTAAATGAATACCGCCCAAGTTCATTCTGAACCCCGACGTTACCTCATCAAATATTAATACAGCACCGATCCGCGTCGCCAGTGCTCTGACACCTTCCAAGAAGCCCGGCTCAGGGTTAGTATCTCTCTGCGGTTCCATGATGATGGCGGCAATCTCGTTTCCATTATTATCTATTAGATCTTCCAACTCATTTAATCTGTTATAGTTAAAGGGCAACGCCGTATTCTTTAATTCTCTGGGTACTCCTGACGGGTCCAAGCCCGGTAACAGCTGCCCGTCGAGATTTGAGTTATCCCCCAGATTCGCGGACAAGTACCAGTCATGCCAACCGTGATACCCGCAAAAAGCTACTTTTCTCCGGCCGGTCGCCACACGAGCGATTCTCACGGCAATAGCACAGGCCTCTCCGCCTGTCCGGGCAAATCTTACCATTTCTGCCCAAGGGTGAATTTCAGTTAGTTTTTCCGCAAGTTCAACCTCTTCGTAACAGTTGAGCGAACTCATGGAGCCATTCTGAACTGCTTCGCATATCGCAGCGTTCACGTCTTTATCCGCATAGCCAAGGATACAGGACCCTACACCCATTTGCGCAAAATCATAATAGTGCCTCCCATCCAGGTCCCATACCTCACAGCCCTCAGCTTTTGAATAATACGCGGGCCAACTTCCTGGTAAAAACCTTTCACTTCTTTTTGATAGCAGTTGATTACCGCCGGGAATAATTCTTTTTGCCCTGTTCCACAATTCAACACCCTTCATTGCTGTTACCATCCTTTAATTTCGAAAATATCCGATTGTTTAATAATGCCTTCTTTAATTAGAAACTCTGCCCAGAGCCAGTCAATTGTTTCATCGATTTCAAGTCCATGGATATCAGGCACTAGATAGGGTAATGTCTTGTCTGTATAGAAACTTTTATTTGCCTTGAAGCTGTTCCACTTAGCAATATAGAAGCCACCGCTCGGTGTAATTTCAGGCTTTTCGTCTTGCCTTCTAAGAATCCCATGTTGCTTAATATTGTTTGCCAAAATGTCAAGATACCTGGTCTCTTGTTGGACGTAAAACGTGCTTGGCCTAACTTTACGTACAGCAACGATATTCTCAGCTTCCTGATCCGCAAAGAGCTGTTTGACGGCTTGATATAACTGCTCAGCGGTTATAAAAGGAGACGTGGGCTCTAATAAACCAATTGCCGCATACTTTTTATCAACCTTTTCGGCCCGGTCCATCGCATGCATAACCACATCTACCGATTTGGCATTGTCAGTAGCCAGTTGCTCCGGACGGATAAAAGGTACCGTTGCACCGAAGCTTTGAGCTATACCGGCATACTCTTGGCTATCCGTTGATATCCATACGTCCTCTTGTCCGGCAATAGCCCGCGCCGACTTGACTCTGTAGGCAAGCAGCGGCAAGCCTCCTAACATTTTAATGTTCTTATGAGGAATGCTTTTCGATCCTGATCTGGCCGTGATTAACCATAATACCCTATACATCCCTAACACTTTCATTCCATCATCTCAACCATCTCGCAGGGTTTCCAACCGCTGTAATCCCATCCGGAATGTTCCTCGTCACTATCGCACCTGCTCCGATAGTACTATTTCGCCCAATTTGTATTCCTTGCAATACCACAGCGCCCGTACCAATATGAGCGCCCTCGCCAACTTCTACTTCACCGGATATCGTTACCCCTGGCGCAATATGTACATGATTACCAATTCTACAGTCGTGATCGATAGAAACTTTTGTATTTATAATCGTATTTTTTCCAATGATACAACCTGACTGTATAATGGAACCTGCCATTATCTGCACACCCTCAAATAACTTTATGTACTGAGAAACGATTGCCGACGGATGAATTACATCGGCAAAATTGTAGCCCACCTTCTTAAAGCGTTCATATATTTTTTTCCTTTCAGTACTACTTCTTACTGTTCCCAACCCATTTACCAGACGGACGGCATCAGGGGAATGTTTAAATATTTCTCTGTCGTCTCCTAAGACCTCAACTCCGGGAATATAATCTATTTTCTTTTGGGGGTTTTTATCGGTCAAACCAATAATCTCAACATTTTTTATTTTAAGTGCATCCAACAACACCTTTGCATGACCGCCGGCACCCAATATAATAACCGGCAAATTCATAAACCCACCTTCCCATCCTGCTCGTAATCACACTCAGCACGTTTCCCGATCCATTCCCAGTAATACAAAGGCGAAATTCCATCACCCGGTCTTTTTACGGTCAAATTACGTGGTGTAAACAATTCCCCTTTTTTAATAGTACAAGCCGCCACTAGGCTTTTACGCACGATTGGTCTGTTTTTTATCTCTGATACAGCAGGCCTTTTTACAGAAGATCCCAAGGCGACTTCTACCTGCCGGATGCCGGTTACCATGGCTTTCAATTCATCCGGATTAAGTGATGCTTTATGATCAGGTCCGGGCAAGGTCTTGTCCAATGTAAAATGTTTTTCAACAACCTTCGCCCCTCGTGCTACCGCCGCAATCGGTATTGCAATTCCTTCAGTATGATCAGAAAAGCCGACCGGTAACCCGAAAGCCAACTGTAAAGTCTCCATCGCCATCATGTTAACATCAGAAAAAGGGGCCGGATATTCGGTCGTGCAGTGAAGGATTGTAACTTTTTCCCCTAGTACGGTTATTCCGGCTTCAGACCAATATGCGTTCTGAAATCCCTGTATGGTAGGCTCTTCATCCCGTCGGGTGTATCCAAATGCCAACACGCCTAAAGCTGTCTCTATTTCAGCCAGTGTTGCCATCCCCGCTGACAGCAGGATAGACTTACCTGTCCGCGCGGCGGCCAACAGTAAAGGGCAGTTTGTTATATCGCCGGAAGAAATTTTAAGCCGTCGCAGATTAAGCTTTTCGCTAAGAAAGTTCAAACTATCCTCATCAAATGGCGTTGATATAAATTCAATACCCCTTTGACCAGCGTAATTGAAAAGAGATTTATGCGCGTTTTCATCCAGTTCCAGTTTCTTTAGCAGATCAAACTGGTTTTCTTCAGCGCGTGTCGTCTGTTTTTGATATTCAGCTTTTTCCGCTGTCCGGCTTACGAGTTTTTCTGCTTTGAAAGTCTGGAATTTTACCGCGTCGGCGCCGGCCTCAGCCGCCGCGTCAACTAATTGCTTGGCCAACTCAAGGGAGCCGTTATGGTTTACTCCAGCTTCAGCAATTATAAATGTTTTACCCAACGCCAATTACTCCCTTTCATAGTTTTCATAATCGTAAAAGCGTTTAGTAAGAATAGAACTCAAATCGATATTTTTTAATACTTTTACAATCCGTGAGGACGTATCTCCCTCTCCGTAAGGAGATATAGTATGTTTAAGGTTCTGCCGGAAATCCTGGGAGAGTGCCTTGTTAATCGCCAAAATAATGTCCTCTTTATTCTCTGGACAATCGATTACCGAACTGGCCTTCAATCTTCCTTTTTGCCTGTCACCGATATTTACTGTTGGTTTTTTAAAAGCGGGAACCTCAATCAGGCCACTGGAGGAGTTACCGATAACAACATCAACATGCCGGATGGCGCTGAGATACATTAGCTGGCCTAACGATATAAAAGCCGCCGTCCTTTCAGGACGTTCCGCCACATACTGGTCGATCATCCGGCTAATGGTTCTACCGACGGCGTCCGAATTAGGCTTTGTAAATATCACCTTCGCCTGTGGAAAGCTGTCCAGTGCTTCAAGAAGGGCGGATACCGGCTGTTGAGGGTCAGTTAGCTGTAAAGTCACAGGATGATATGTTACGAGAAAATTCAAGCTCCCCATGGTAAATCCTATACTTTGCTCAAACTCCTCTTTTCCCAACAGGTTTAGTTTTTTAATATTATCAAGGCCGATAGCGCCAAAATTAAATACTTTTTGCGGCTGTTCTCCCAACTGAACAACCCTTTTACGGTATATTTCATTCGCAACAAAATGTATATGAGACATTTTTGTAACCGCATGTCTAATACAATCATCAATTGCGCCTTCCGTAATCTCTCCTCCGTGTATGTGCGCGACAGGTATATGTAAAGCCATCGCGGCCTGCGCCGCGGCAAGAATTTCATATCTGTCACCTAAAACGACAAGGATGTCCGGCTTTAACCTTTCTAAAGCGTCAGTAAACCCTAAAATACCTAAACCAATGGACTTTGCCATGCCTACCGGCGAATCGCTGGACAATAACATTTCTACTTTTGCGCTAATCGTAAAACCGTCATTTTCTATTACATTGTAAGTAAGCCCGAATTCGGGTGACAAATGCATTCCCGTCGCAACGACCTGCAGGATCAAACCCGGATCATTCTGGATTTCATGCATCAGCCACCGTAATAAACCGTACTCCGACCGTGCCCCCGTCACAACGCATATTTTCCTACGGCTCATATAGAACCCACCTTCTATAATTCACAGTTAAATCCATTCCCGGAAACGACCGGCATATCGGTATTTATCACCTTACACCTACAACCCCAGCGCCTTGCGCATCTCTTCAAGTTCATCTATCTGCCCCATATCCAGCCAGCATTTTTCGTTGACAGGATATACGCCGACATTTTCACCCGCTCTGCGGTAGCGATCCATGATATCTGTAAAACCTATCGCTTCGCCGTCTTTCACCTCTTCCACCACGCGAGGTTCAACCAAATACATTCCGGTGTTAGTCAAAAACGAATACTGCGGCTTTTCGGACACTGCCTTTATCCTGCCGTTGCCGCAAAGCTCCACCACGCCATAGGGAATAGTCAAAATTTTAAACGCACAGACCATTGTGATAACGTTGTTTTGTTCCTTGTGCAAACGGTAGATACTCTCATAATCAGCATCTATTAATACATCACTATTTGAAAGGAAAAAAGTCTCATTCAATTTGCCTTTTAAGAGAGAGAGTCCGCCGCCTGTACCCAAAGGCTTATCCTCGTCCACAAAATGAACGCGGTATGTATGCTCAGTTTCGGAAAAGTAGGATTTAATCATTTTCTTTTTATGGTTGACTATCAAGTAAAAATCAGTACAGCCAAAACGCACAAAACGGTTGATGATATGCTCGATAATCGGCAAATCACCTATCGGAATAAGCGGCTTCGGCAGAATTTTTGTATATGGATAAAGTCTCGTGCCAAACCCGCCCGCCATAATGACAACAGGTGCGCAAACCTTCTTTTCTTGGACTACTTCCAAATCATTGGCAAAAAGAATCCCGGTTAAAAGTCCATCTTTGTTTACCACCGGCAGCGCGTTTAAAGATTGCTGTTGCATCAGCTTTTTGGCCGTATCCCTTTCGCACTCAAGGATAAATTTGGGCTTATAGTTCGCAATACCGCCAACAGGCGCTTCGAGCGAACCGCCACTTACAATATGACGGCGTATGTCGCCATCGGTTATAACAGCTTCCAGTCTCCCTTCAGGGGCAATCAAAGCAATCAGCTTCCCTGTGGCGTTGAATAACTGCATTACATTTAATATGGTTGTTTCTTTGGTAACGATTAATTTAGAAAGCTCCATATTTTCTTCACCTTATATATCTTTCAAGCACCTGATTACACACAACACGTCATCTTCTGTTTAATTGGTGCCGCACTTGATTTCTATCATTTCGGTTACATAATTTATTCCGTTGCATTTGCTACTTTACAAATTATAGATGTCTGCCTTATACTGGTGCAGATTTTCACGCAAAAATGCAATAGTCTCGGCAATGCCTTCTTTTAACGTGTATTTGGGCGACCAATCGGTCAGATGCTTGATTTTCTTATTACTGCCGAGCAATCGCTCCACCTCGCTCTTATGCGGGCGCAGACGCTGTTTATCACAGATAATTCTTGCCTGCGGATTTATTTGGTCGATGAGTTCCTGTGCAAGCTGCCCGATAGATATCTCCTGCTGAGTGGCAATATTAATTTCCTCACCGATGGTTTTACCGGATCTTGCAATCGCTAAAAACCCGGCAACGGTGTCCTTTACATAGTTGAAATCACGGGTGGGCGTGAGAGAGCCGAGCTTAATCTCAGTTTGTCCGCTTAAAAGCTGGGTAATAATTGTCGGAATTATAGCCCTTGCCGATTGACGCGGTCCGTATGTATTAAAAGGGCGCACGATGGTTACAGCCAGCTCAAAGCTGCGGTAAAAACTCTCGGCAATTCTGTCGGCACTGATTTTGGTCGCCGAATAAGGCGATTGACCTTGATAAGGGTGCTTTTCATCAATGGGAACATATTGCGCCGTGCCGTAAACTTCTGACGTTGACGTGACCAATACTCTGCTTGTGCCTAAATCCCGGGCCGCCTGCAGCACATTCAACGTACCCTTGATGTTGGTATCCACATAAGAATCGGGCGAGTAATAACTAAAGGGTATGGCAATCAGCGCGGCAAGGTGGAAAACAATCTTCACTCCGCGCATCGCTTCACGCACCCCGTTCGGATCACGGATATCCCCCGCGAAAACTTCTATTTCGGAAAGCTTGTCCTTTGGTAAGGTATCCAGCCAGCCCCAGCTGTTGAACGAATTGTAATACACAAAGGCTCTCACGTCATAGCCCGCTTCTAACAGGCTTTCGGTTAAATGGCTGCCGATAAACCCGTCGGCACCCGTTATGAGGACTTTATCTGACATGGTTGCCTCCTTTATAATATATCGATTTATTAGATATAGATTTAATCCTAATACGTTTTACATATTTCAGTGACATATCCCATAAAGTAAATGCTTCCCTTGTACGCAACACAAACAACAAACCTATATATGCAATTGCTCCAACTGCTAAATAACACAATAAATATAGCAATGAATTACTCACTGATACCAAACATTCAAATAAAATAAGTATTACAATCATTCCAATAGTGGCAACTATGGCCTTAATTAACGCAACCTTCACATCTTTCAAATGATACCCTGGATATTTATTCTTCAAATTAAATAATAACAAACCGCAAATAAAGGCTGATGAAATACTTGTCGCCAAAGCTAGTCCCGGCGCACCCATCAATCGGCTAAGTAAAATGTTTAAAACAATGTTGAGAGCTACACCAATACTGGCGTTTATCATAGGAGTCTTTGTATCATTAAAGGAGTAATACACCCTGCTGATAATTTCCCGTACTGTAATAAACAAAAGTCCAATATTAAAATAAATAAGTATATTTCCGGTCAATATAACCGCATTATTATCAAATACACCTCTACCAAATACTATAGACACTAATTCTACGTTACACAAAATCAATCCAACTGTTAGAGGCAAAATCGTTAATACTAGAATAGAAATTATAGAATTAATTAACCGGTTAAGTTCATTATAATCTTTCTTAATTACAAGCCTCGAAAACGATGGAAACACCACTGTCGCGATCGGATGAACTAGCAAGGTACTGAATATTCCATTTAATTTCGATGCGTAATTTATAGACGATATGCTTCCGACACTTAATCCTGATGCTATAATTCTATCTATAAAACAGTTAATTTCAGCGACTCCGATTCCAATAACAACAGGAACTACCATTTTTCCCGCTTGATGAATATCCGCATCCTTTAAATTTAAATACGGGCGGTAACAAAAATATTTTCTTGATAAAACCAGCATATATATGCATTGTACTATTGCCCCAAGCAATGTTCCTATTATTGCTGCGTAAATACCCAAATTATCTATTAGTACAAAAACAACCGCGATCAGCATAATGTTCTGAAAGTATGACGCCATCTGCGGCCAGGAGAACACTCTCCAAGCGTTCAGTACCGCATTATATATGTCCGTTTGAATTGTAAAAAACACTACAGGAAATGATATTTTAAGCAGCATTACCGTTAAATTATGTGTTTGATCATCAAAACCAGGAGCGAATAAATACACTATCTGGTCAGCAAGTAATATTCCAAGAGTGACAAAGCACGATGATATAATCAGTGTAATCGTCAAAAGATTTCGCGCAAATATTGCAGCGTGCTCTTGACCGACTTCAACCAGCCTTTTTGTATATATAGGCAAAGTAACAGTTCTAATCCCGACTGCCACTAACGCAAATAAAACCACAGGTATTTGTATGGCAACAACAAACGCATCAGCTTGAAAACTAACTCCATAATATGCTGCAAAAACAGCTTCTTTAGCGAATGATAGTATATATCCGATTATCACAACTATTGTAATTCCAATAGAAGATTTAATTAACTTATCAGTATCCGACATTATTTTTAACTTATCCCTATTATTCGATATATTTTTTGTATCGCAAGATTTAAAGGTTTTGCAGGCGGATACTTCTTGACCAACTCCTTAATGGACATATTCCCATAATCAGAGAAAAATGCTTCTCTTTGTAATGGTATTGGATAATTTTTTATCAAGTACGGGTTTTTTTCAATAACCCAATCAAATGGACACTGTTCCAAATATAGCTTTTCTTTAATGTCATTCAGACATCTTATTCCTTTTTTACTGTTTGCCAATACTAATGAAACACCTTTATCCCTATCAATATCAGAACGGTAATTCTCGATTCCCCAAAAATCACCTATCGTTATATCCGCTTCTCTGTTCATTCCTCTAAAAAAACACTGATAACAAGACGGTCTTATTGAGAAATGTTTTCCAAACCAAGTATGATAGGGACAATATCTCGCTTTGTACGTCTTTTTCTTTCCATTAGCGTACTTTACACAAACTGTTAGATTGCTCCATCCATATTTTTTTGACCTGAACTGATAGGTATTCACCTTGCTTCGCATTTTTGATTCCAGATAACGTAAATAGTCTTT
>JGI12104J13512_1002534_pt1 | contig 11360 bp, 7 predicted proteins | sample TerdegcTABiofilm_FD_13512 | JGI IMG/M metagenome (IMG submission 13512)
TTTTATTTTTGCGGCGGGTACATAAGAAAAACGCCGGTTAATTGAGGTTGTTTGTTTTGCGTTACCTACCTTAGCTCTCATTCCGGCAAATTCTTTTCCGGTTTGTTCTTACGCGTAAATATTTGATTAATAATATTTTTTTCCTTAAAGTTAATTTTGAGTTGGTGTAATATTATTTGCTTAAACATTAGGATCGTTGAAAAAGTCTTTTTTATTGTCATTGCGAAGCTAAGAATGAGCTGTGGCAATCTCAGCTCTGATGATTTTGAGATCACCACGTCGTTTTGTTTTCGCAAAACTTCTCGTGATGACATAGAAAATTAAGGTTTTTCAGCAATCCCGTATTTTTTATGCACAACCTTTTATAAATTATACAGAATATGACCGAATCGACATTAATATCAAATTTCAATTTGAGTTTTCCTTATAAAGATACCTTGAGGCGGCTTGGTTATGCCGGATTAGCCGAACCCGATAAAAAAACCGGCTTGTTTATAAAAAGTGTCGCCGATGAATCGCTGACAATAATTGAACCTCGCGGATTATACCGGATTTGCGAAATCGCGCCGGGCCGGGATTCGGTAAAAGCAAACGGTTTTATGCTCGAAAGCATTTATTTGCGAAATCTGCTGAAAAATTGTAATATAGCCGTTTTTATGGCAGTTACTGTCGGCAATGATATTTGCGCGAAAATAGAAAACTATATGAGTGCCGAACCGTCAAAAGGGGTTGTGCTCGACGCATCGGCTTCGGAACTTGCAGAATCAGCTATGGAAAAACTCCATAACATGATAAAAAATATAGGTTTGCAAAAAGGATACAGAACAACTATACGCTACAGTCCCGGCTACAAAGATTTTGGTCTGCATAACCAGCTTGTATTCGATAAGATACTGGATCTGAACCGGATTGGAGTGCAAATAACACCCAGTTATATGCTTAAACCGGAAAAATCTATAACCGCAATCGCCGGATGGGAAAAAAACATATGAATAAGAAAGAATTGATGGATTTGATAAATAAAAAATACGTTGTGCTGGATGGCGCTACAGGCACGTTTCTGCAGAAAGAAGGTATGCCTGCGGGCGCATGTCCTGAAATGTGGGCAATAGAAAACCCCGCTGTAACAAAAAAAATACATAGCGCATATGCCGGCGCGGGATCGGATATAATATACACCTGCACGTTCGGGGCAAACAGAATTAAACTAAAAACATATGGGCTTGAAAACAGGGTCGAGGAGATAAATTATAAATTGGTACGGCTCGCTAAAGAAACCGCAGGCGAAAACGTGTTTGTAGCGGGTTCAATAGGACCGACCGGAAAATTCATCGAACCTGTAGGCGATTTGCCGTTCGATGAAGCCGTTGACGTATTTGCCCGGCAGATCAAAGGTATGGCAGACGCCGGAGCAGATCTGCTTGTAATAGAGACCATGATGGATATTCAGGAAGCGCGCGCCGCTCTTATTGCCGCAAAACAAACCTGCGGGCTTGCGGTTATGGTTTCTATGACGTTTGCGCAAGACAACCGGACTTTAACAGGAACCGATCCTGTAAGCGCTTTGATAACGCTTCAGTCTTTAGGAGCCGATGTTGTGGGCACAAACTGCGGGTTCGGGCCGGATAAAATGCTCGATATCATAAAACTCATGGTACCTTACGCGCAAATACCCCTTATGGCCAAACCGAATGCGGGTCTGCCTGTTTTAAGAAACGGGGAAACTGCATATAATATGACCCCCTGCGAATTCAGCGAATTTGTGCCGGAATTTATTGAGTGCGGAATCAGGTTTATGGGCGGATGTTGCGGTACATCGCCGGAATATGTGGCAATGATACACCGGAATTTTAAAGATAAAAATCCCGATAAATTCAGTGTACAATGCACTGTAGAAGGGATAAGTTCACGGTCTAAAACTGTTTTTTTTGAAACCGGCAAACCTCTGGCAATCATAGGCGAACGGATTAACCCCACAGGCAAAAAAGTATTGTCCGAAGAACTTATAAACGGGAAAATGACCGAATTAAAACGCCTTGCTGGAGAACAGGCGCAGGCCGGCGCCCAAATTCTCGATGTCAATGTGGGTGTTCCTTCAATAGACGAGAAAAAAACTATGCGCGAGGCGGTTTTCAGTTTGACTGGGTATACCGATTTGCCGTTGTGCATTGATTCGTCAAACGCAGAGGTTATCGAAGAAGCCCTCAAACATTACCCGGGCAGGGCTCTTGTGAATTCGCTGTCTGCGGAATCCGAAAAAATAAATAAACTGATACCGGTACTGAAAAAATACGGGGCAATGTTTGTGTTACTGCCCGTTGACGATAAAGGAGTGCCGGAAACAGCCGCAGAACGGATAGAAATTATAGAAAAAACTATCGCGATATTAGAATTAAACGGCATACCGGCCCGAAGAGCCGTTGTGGATGGAATAACAATGACGGTTTCTTCTATGCCTCAGGCTCCCGAAGAGACGCTTAAAACCATAAAGTACTGCACGGGCAAAAAATTACTTACTACCGCAGGGCTGAGCAATGTCTCTTTCGGACTTCCTGAACGGAAATGGGTAAACAACGCGTTTCTGGCTATGGCTGTATCACACGGGTTAAGTAGCGCGATACTTAATCCGTGTGACGAGCAGACAATGAACATTTTAAGCGCGTCATGCGTGCTTGCCGGCAGGGATAAAAACGCTCTTAGCTATATAAAAAGGTTTCAGCAGGGTACAGTAGAAAAAAAAGAGGTTAAAACAGTTCGGCCGGTTCGGCTTGATTGCCGGCAAGCCCTGATTCAGGGCGATAAAGATACGCTTTTAGCCCGCCTTGAAGAAGAATTACGTTCCGGCAGAGAACCGTTATCGATCATTAACGAGTCGTTAGTGCCGGCAATGCAGGAAGTAGGCATTAAGTTTAACCGCAAAGAATATTTCCTGCCCCAATTAATGTTATCCGCCGAAGCGATGCAGGACGCTTTCGCGTACCTTAAACCTTATCTTGGCAAAGGCAGTTCTCATAGTATCGGGCGCATGATTATGGCGACAGTCAAAGGCGATATCCATGATATCGGCAAAAATATGGTAACTCTTATGCTCAGGAATCATGGAATCGAAGTTATCGACCTTGGCAAAGACGTATCTGCAGATACTATATTGAGTACTGCCCAAAAAGAAAAAATCAATGTTATCGGATTGAGCGCTTTAATGACCACAACCATGACAGAAATGGAAACCGTTATCAAAGACGCGCGATCTGCCGGCCTTGACATTAAATTTATGGTAGGCGGAGCGGTAATTACCGCCGAGTACGCTAAAAAAATCGGAGCGGACGGTTACGCTAAAGATTCGGTTGAGGCTGTGGATATCGCGAAATCGTTTTTCGATTAATAATTTGCGGTTTGCCCTGTAATCTTGGTAGTTTGGGTTGTCGTGATTTAATCTGATATACTTAGGATCGCTGAATAATCCTTTTTTATTGTCATTGCGAAGCTCCGAATGAGCTGTGTCAATCTCAGCGCTGGCGGTTTTGCGACCACCACGCCGTTTTGCTTTCGCAAAACTTACAGTGATGACATAGAAATTTAAGGTTTTTAGCAATCCCAATCTTAACCAGACAAACGGAAAAAACACGATATTATTTTATTAAGCGGTTTTTTACCTGCCTGAATAGAAAAAATATTCCAGACATAAATAAAAATACAATATTAGGTTCAGGCACTGGAGACACACTTATCTCCAGAATTTTGCCGTTGTAATAAACGCCTGAATTTTTAAATCCGGTTCCTATAATCCCATTTACTTCGTCGCCGTCTCTTAAATAATAAATGGTGCTTCCCTGAAGATCGATATCCGCATCGCTCATAATTCCTAAACCGTAACAGTATATTATACTGTTTGGATCAAACAGAAACAAGTCTGAACCCGGATTACCAAGATTATCGCCAAAAATCAATTGCCCGACGGCAAGGTTGTCTATAAGGCCTTTTACATCGATACCCATATCTTGCGCTTCCCAATTAATGTTATGCTTATCCGGTGAAATTGAATGCGGATTGAATATACTCATCCTGATATTATCCATATCAAATGAAGACTGTGAACCTTGTTCTTTAGAGACATTACCATGAATTTCTACAATGGAGTTTGTGTTGTTATCATTAATATATGATTTGTCTGACATTGATAAATTGGTAAATTTAAGTATACCGTTTTCAATGGAATAATTACCGTTGCCGGATGCTTGTCCCAGATATATTGATCCTGAACCGTTTCCATTAGAGATTTCCACAGTACCGTTATTTATCAATGTGCCGATGCTTATCGACGCGCCGTTATTACTGCTGATAAGCCCGCCGGTATTGTTTGTAAAAACGCTATTAATTTGCAAAATGTCTGTTCCGTATGCATTAACTGATCCGAAATTGATTACATTTCCTTCAATAACTAAATTTCCGTTGCGAGTTTCGATTGTTCCATAATTTTGAATTGTTTTTTCCAATCCGGCTCCTCCAAGCAAATATCCGTAGCCGGAAATTGTTTTGTTATAAGCATTTGTCATGGTTCCTTTTCCTACGGTTATTCTTCCTCCGGCAACTTGCAACGCATTATCTCTTGCCAAAGTTTCATTGGAAAAGTTTTCCGTAAAATAAATTGTGCCGCCATAAGCAGTAAATGTCCCGTTACCGGTAGGATTAGTATCGCTAACGAATATTTCGGAATTTGCACCGGATGTATAAACAGAACCATTATTTGTAAGGATATCGCTGATATTCACACGGCCTCCGGTAGAAGCATAAACCGATCCTGAACTGCCTATTTCCAGCCGGTTTTGAATATTGACGGAATCGGAAAAACCATTTGCGAATATATTTCCGTTATTCAAGATATTGCCGAATATATTCAATATGCCGGTATCGCCTTCGATATTGCCGAAATTAGTTAAACTGCAGGAAGAATTTAGCAGTGTGCCGTATCCTTTAATTGATTTTCCGGAATCGTTGGTTAAAGTTTGATTATTATTTAGCGTGATTAAGCCTCCTCTCGGCCTTAACCCATCAGATAAATACAACAATCCCGTTGAGAATCCGTCCGGCATTGTTATTGTGCCTGAACTATTGGCGGTAAAAATGTTTCGCGACCCGGATTCAATCGTTGCGCTAATATTCATTTGACCGCTATTTACATAAAATTCTCCTGTTTCCGAAGTTCCGGCCTTGATAGACCCCGATATATTCATTGTTCCTGAATTAACATAAATATTGCTTCTGTTGAATATGGATGAGCTCAAGTTCACCGTTCCGCCGTTGGAATATACATTACCGCTGTTTGTCAGGGTGTTGTTTATATTTACTATACTGTTGGAATTCGCATAAATGTTTCCCTGATTAGTTACTGTATTTACGGCAGTAAGAGTTGCCGCGTTTGAGGAATAAGCGGAACGCCCCGATCCTACGTTTAAAGTTCCGTTTACAGTTAAAGCATATCCGCTGGCATTTGCGATTAAAGATCCGTTATCGATTACATCGGGATATATTGTGCCGTACCCTTGAACGGTTGCGCCTGCATCTACTTTAAAAGTACCTCCCAATCCGCTTGCGCTTATTGTCGCTCCCGATAATGTGCCGGTTCCTGTAATATTTAATGTAGCTGAATTGCTTATGGTATTTTTACTGCCTGAAAAGAAGTTAATATTCTGGATATTGTTTATTCCTGACAATATGTTTAATCCTGTGTTTCCGTTACCCTGTCCCATGGTATTTCCGGTAATAGATCCGCCTGTCATATTTATTGTGGCGTAGTTTGTCCACGCCAGAGGAATGTTAAGAGTAGCGCCTGACTCTATATTAATTGTTCCTGTAGCCTGGCTGTTAGTAAACCCTTCGTTAAAAGTTAATGTTTTTCCATTTCCGCTTGCTGTCAGCGACCCGGGCCCGATATTGACTCTAAAATCGTCTATTATGCCATATCCTGAGATGGAGTCTCCTTCGGCCGCATTTATTAAATTGTAAATGCCGGAGTTTCCTTTTAATGTGCCTCCGGTTAATGAGATTGTTTCACGGTTGGCAATATCATGCGCGTTTCGGATATAAAGAGTTGCGCCCAAATCGGCGCTTAATGTCCCTTCGCTGTCATTGCCTTCCAGATCTATGGAAAGCTGTTGTCCGGTTCCCTGAGCTTTGATTGTACCCTGATTATTTGAGAATGACGGATTTATCGTACCGTATCCGATTACAAGAGAATTCGATCCAGTAGATATGTTTGAACTGCCGGAATAAGTTGAACCTGCAAGTTCCAATGTTCCATTAATGTTGCCTCCGTCGTGAACTGTCAGATTGTAATTTCCAAGATATGCTTTTGCATTTTGTTCAACATGGAGGTCATCTATTTCCCAATTCGCGTCTAAAGTAACGGTATACGGAGTTCCATAATTTGGCAATATGGCATTGGCTGAATATCCCGGTATTTTTTGTACAAACCATCTGGATTTATTGGAAGCGGAATCGCTTACTGCAGAAGCCCATTCAATATCAATTGCGGCAAGGGTTTCTCTAATATAACTGTCGCTTTTTGCATCGCTGTATACTCTCGTTTCGTCAAGATGTCCGTCAAGTTCCCTCTCATTCGTATTCAGGTTGCCAACACCGTCATAATTAGTTCCAAGATAAAATTTAGGGGTGTTGTCATAAGATATTATGCCAGAAAGAGTGTTTGAAGTTACAAGTTTGCCGTCTAAATAGAGTTTGAGTATCGCGTTGCTTCCGCTTTGAGTATATGTTGCGGCAACATGATACCACGTGTCGGTTTGCCAGCCTAAATCGGTAAGCGAATAACTTATGCCTCTGTCGGGATAACTCGAGCCGACTTTCGGGCGGTACATAAATGCGACGCATGGATTTGTGGCATCCGCAAATAAAAGCTGATAACCGCCGCTTGCGTTGTAGGCACCGATATTCGATATCATTACGTCTTGAGCATCCGTGCTTCCGGGTGAACCGAAATCCAAACTGTCAAATTTTACCCATGTGCTCAATGTGAATGCTGTTGCCGGTTTTAGTTGTGAATAATTTGTAATCCATGCATAATCGTTTATCCCGTCAAAGTCCGCCGAATAATCACTTGAACTTGTATGATGAGGGGTATCGCTTGAAAATGAAGGGTCGTTTGCGTCGGATGATAAAGTTGAACCGCGAGTCAAATCATAATTATTTGGTGAAGAATCGTCGTAAGTCTGGCTGGATAAACTCTCGTTAAAATCCCAATATCCTTCTAATCCGGCAAAAGCGGCATTAATTATGAATAAGGAATTGATTACAAAAATCAGGCTTTTGACAAAAGTTTGTTTCTTCATGATTCGTTGCTCCTTAAGTTGGAAAGATATTAAATAATTTGCGTTTCAAATTATTTAACCTGCCCCAAACGCAAGTTTTTGATTGTTGTCCCAAAGAAAAACAAATAAAAATAGGGGGGGAAATATTATTTCCCCCCCTCTGTATTAAAAATGTATTGTTCAGATCAGCAACAATACATGAAATAGTTTTTAAACATAATTTTTCCGAATATTCAATAATTTTATAACATAAAATAAAATAAATGTCAATATATAAACATGATTATTTTTTAAAAAAACCGCATGTTTTTTGCAATGGCAGTATAAATCAACAATAATAAAAGAGATACGCGATAAAATAAAAGTGTTTTTAACTGTTGAAACTTTGAAAAAAGCTGGTTTTTTAACGGATATTTGTAAGTTAGGATCGCTGAAAAAGTCTTTTTTATTGTCATTTTGAAGTTCCGAAGGAGCCGTGGCAATCTTATCTCTTTTGATTTTGCGATCACCACGTCGTTTTGCTTTCGCAAAACTTACAGTGATGACATAGAAATTTAAGGATTTTCAGCAATCCCAAGTTTGCCAGTTTGAATTTTATATAGAAGTACTTGATGGCGAAAAATTTGCGGGTTTAGCAACCGTATCCGGTCGATGCGAGATTCAAACTAAAGCACCCAGAAACAATGTATTATCGTAGGATAAATCAAAAATATTTTAGTGTTTTACCATGTAACCGATTCCGTTTAATTCAAATACCTTTTCCGGTTTATCCTTCAAAAAGTCATCGCAGGCTTTTTTTACACCGGGTAAATTTTCGTTGCTGTAATCGTGGAAACATACAACGGCGTTCTTTGTAAGTTTGTGGTATACTTTGTTGAAACTGTCGATAATAGATGTATAAAAATCGCCGTCGAAAAACGCAAACGCTATTTTAGCGGGATACTTTTCATCCGGTATTTCCTTAAACCATCCTTCATTGATAACCGGACACAGGAGATTTGCTTCGCGGAAATTCCTGATAAAGGTCTCTCTCGTTGTTTTGCATTCGCCTTTATACCGCTGAATTTTCCCGATATCATTTTCGGTATGTTCAGGCAACCCTTCAAACGAGTCATAAACATGAAATTGTTTTGGGCTTTTATAAATATTAAGCATTCTTCTTATAAAAAGCGATGTGGAACCGGCATTGCACCCTAATTCAACTATTTCGCCTTCAATGTCTTGCTGTAAAATTTCTTCAAGTTTGGCAAGAATTACATACAATTGAGGTTTACCCATCATTATCTGGGAGTTTATAGGGTAAGCGTTCAATAATTGATCTGTAATTTTTGGGATTTCCAACCGTTCATGCGGAAATTTAAATATATTGACGTTTTTTATATTTTGAAGCCGGTGATAGATTTCTTTGCCATGAGATAAAGATGCTATTACGATATTATTTATTTTATAATCTTGCAGTTCATCAATCGATATAACCGGCAGTCCAAGATATGAATTGCCCCACATCGTTTCATTTTTTTCAACTACGGCTTTCAGTTCTATACCCGCAAAATCTTTTAAAACCGCTATCAGGACTTCGCAAAAATCTCCCGTGCCGTAAACAGCGGTATTTCCCTTAAGGTTTAATCTGCCGGCATAAAACCTGATCGTATCTTTAAATAAATTATACAAATTCAAGCCGACTTTATACATTGTTTCTTCACATTCGTAATCAAGGTTGCCGGCATTGGCTTTTACATAGTTTGAAAGCATAATCATTTTATTCTGCGCAACCAAATAGGGTTCTATGTCGTTTTTATGAACCGTGAAATTATCTTTTGCGGTAATCGTATCATCATTTTTCCGAACTCCGGTTTTTATTCTCTTTAGAAAACCGTTCATGCTGTATGTAAGGATATACCGTTCTCTGGTATTATCGACAATAAAATCGGTATTATTTTTTAGAAATTCTTCTACGGCTTCAAAGGGGCCTTCATATAATGGGTTGTTGCTCATAAACTCGTTTGCGGTATCTTCGACAATAAAATAGCTGTTGAGGCTTACTAAATCCGCATAAGCTTTAATATCCTTAAGAACCTGAACTTTTGAATGTTCGCCATCGTGAATTATCAATACGGATTTGTCTTTGCATATTGAATAAACCTGTTTAACAATTTCTTGCGAGGCACTGTCGCCAGTAAGCTCGATAATCCTGCTATGTTTAGCTTTATAATAATGCCTTTGAATATCAATAGAAATTACATTCCCTTTACCGATGGATTCGAGAAGATCGGCAAAGAAAAGCGTGCTTCCTCCATACATACTGCCGATTTCTATAATAATATCGGGTTTTATCTCATTGACAATTTCCTGATATATCCACATATCCAGAGGGTTTTTGAAAGTTTTTATTCCCCTGTAAGTACAGTTTTTCATAACTATTTCGGAATGATGATACCGCATCCAGCCCGATAAATCCATTTTGAACTTTTTTTCGTATTCATTCAGCTTTAATGCTTTTGCATTCTTTATTTCAGTTGATGAATTTTTCATTTAAGCCTCTTTTGGATATTTATATTTTGAAATTTAAAAAGTTATCGTTTATTAAAAAGAAAATTGTGAAATATTGAAGCATTTATCATGCCATTAACAGTAAATGGATTTCATTTTGGAAACTATCGTGTAATTTCTTTTGCAAACCGTCATAAAAGGAGTTTTGCGCTTTTTTAAATACACCTGATTTTTAATGTTTAATTTGATATCGAATTGTGTTAGTGTTTCAGTTATATGTTTAAGATTACTACAACAACATAAATTTCAATACATTATGGTTATGAATAATCAGGATTATAAAAATAAAATCGCCCTGAAAGCGCAGTCTATCAGAGAAAAATATTATTTTGAATATAATGAATTTGTCTCTTTAAAATTATCGCAAATATCGAACTTGAATTTCAGAACTATTTCATTTAATGAAAATAAAATTTTTTTTAGCAACAGCTCGCCAGATAAAAAACAAAAAGAAGTTGTCGTTACGGATAGGGAATATAATATTTTAAACAGATACGACACGAGCAAAAATTATCCGTGGGAAATAAACTGTATTACCTCATACAATGAATATTATATAGTTTGCGGTGTAACAGGCGATGTCTTGACATTTTATCCGAAAATCTTTGCCTCAGATTTTAATTTTTTATGTGAACTGCCCGATATGATTCCTTTTTTCAAAGATAAACAGATAATATCCGCTCAAAAAGACGATAAAGGCGGAATGTATTTCTGCGAACCGCATACAGGCGTTCTGCATTATATGAACAACAACGGGCAGGTATCATCTTTTCAGAGCGATTTTAAAATGCCGTTCCAGATATCGTATTTCGACGGCAAACTGTATATCACCGACCTTTTTAAAACACTTAACCTCAAACAAGGGCATAACGTATCCATTTTTAAAGACAATACTTTTTATCCAACCGGTATTACCGGCGAATCTATCTGCTTCAGTTCCGAAACCGGAACTTTTTTTGTATCTTCGGGACTGATAGAAAAATGTATACGCAAATACGATCTGAACTCAAACCTGATTTTCACAAAAGACTTTGAATTCGATGAAGACAGCTTCACTCCTTCGGTAATAGCGATAAACAAAAATAATCTGATCGCATGCATGAGAAATGCGAGAAGCCCCATAGTTTATGACATATATTAGCCCCCCAGTTTACCGGCAGAAATATTTTTTTGTTTGGAACAAAACGTGCTATATAATCCAATTGTAAAAAATTAAAAAGATTCTCTTCTTTTTGAAATAAGAGAAAAATGAGATTGCTGAAAAAGGCTTAAATTAGAATGTCATCACGAGGAGTTTTGCGAAAGCAAAACGACGTGGTGATCTCAAAACCATCGTAGCTTAAGATTGCCACAGCTCCTTCGGTCTTCGCAATGACAATGAAAAATACTTTTTCAGCGGTCTTAAACTTGTTCGCAATGTTTTGCATTGCGGAATAATACCTTAATGAAGTTCTGAAAAATTATCCTATAGGCTTGTGTCATTGCGAG
>JGI12104J13512_1002561_pt1 | contig 11254 bp, 13 predicted proteins | sample TerdegcTABiofilm_FD_13512 | JGI IMG/M metagenome (IMG submission 13512)
AAACCCTGTCCGAATACAATATCCCGGACAGGGTTTATGAGCAATACTGATGGCCATAGAATGTGATCAATTTGCGGTCAAATAGTGCGAGTAGCGACAGGAAAGAGATAAAGAGGTGTTTTGTTTATGATTAAACGAGAGTTACATATGAGTCATATTCGTCCCTTCATAGGAAACGATCTCATTAAGATTTTAACCGGCATCCGGTGTCTTATTTTCGATGCCAGTTGCAGTCAGCGAAATTCAATTGATATTCTAAAGAAATTCGTGTATAATATCTTTAGAATTGTGTAAGGAGGTAAACGCTATGCCAAATATAAAGTCCAGCACTGACCTGCGGAATAACTATAATGAGATATCCACCTTCTGTCATGAAAGCCGTGAACCTGTTTTTATCACAAAAAACGGGCAGGGAGATTTGGCGGTTATGAGCATTGAAACCTATGAGGCACTCAGCGGCAAGCTTGAACTGTATCACCTGCTTGACGAAGGACGATCGGCCGTTAAAGCGGGTAAAAAGCGTCCGCTTCAAGATGTCATGAAGGATATTAAGCGAGGCATCGCCGATGGCGAAATATAGGGTAGATGTATCTGAACCAGCCGAAAACGATCTTAGGGACATTGTTCGGTATATTGCTTCTCAGCTGTCAGCTCCCATATCGGCAACTCGTATGATGGAGCTTTTTGAAGAGGCAATGCTAAGTCTGTCCGATATGCCGCAGCGCTGTCCGCTTGTTTCAGACGATCGTCTATCTCAAATGGGATACAGGAAACTAATTGTAAAAAATTACGTTGTGTTTTTTTCCATAGACGAGAAGAACAAGGTGGTTGACGTTGAAAGAATTCTGTACGGCAGACGCGACTGGATCAGATTTTTATAATCGATACAAGAACAGGGTGACACTATGCAAAGTAGTCACCCTGTTTTCATGTAAATGGATGCGCCGAGCATTTAGGGATTTCGATACTGCTCCAGCAGCTCTATATGCTTTTTGGACTTCTGATGGATGCGGCAAGCTTCTGTTGCCATATAGTTTATCAAGCTGTCCTTTGGCACTAAATACTTGGTATAATACCATACCCCCGTTATCTTTTCTGCCTTGATCCATTCAGATACTGTGGTTTGGCAGTATCCCGTTAGCTTTGTGACATCATTTACCGTGAGGGCATCCGGAAAGGTGTGCCACTTGTTCTTAAGCATTGCCATAAACTTCTCGGAGTTGATTGCCTTCGCCGTTTGGCGCTTCGGTTTATATTTTATTCCGCTTGAAAATATCCCCGGTGGTGTCAGCAGGGTTTCAGGAGATTCTTCCAAGCGGGTAAGGTATGCAATAACGTCGGTTATTTGGATTTTAAACCTGCGGGTCTTTTTGCCGGTATCCTCGCAGGGGATATATCCGTTCTCCAAAAGCCATGTGGCTTTTCGTTTGCTTATGCGGCAAATTCTGTAAAGCTGGTCTTGACTTATCTTCTCCGGATATTCAGCCAGAAGGTAAGAGTAGTCGGTTGCCATCATCGTTCCTCCCATCACATTGATCCTTAGGACAGAGAATTATGCTCTGTCTGCTGCAGGATGTTCTGTTAAAAATCAATGTCAATGGTAGGATACGCTTGGTTTTGATTTTTCAAATCGCCGGGAAACTAAAGTATCTTAAGGTTATTTCGCCGGTTGTTTTTCTACGGTTTTTCTACACTTTTTCTACACTTTGCCCTGAAAACCGCTAAATCAGGGCGGTGTGTTCATGCGCGGAAATATCAGCGTTTGTGCCTGAAAAGCCTTTATTTATGCGGGTTTGCGGGATTTTATCTTCTCCTAAAGTTACTCTCGTAAACTCATAAGAACTTGCCTTCAAATAACTCGAAATGCGGTTGTCATGGAAGTGGCACGTGGGTTCGAATCCCACCTCCTCCGCCACAATTCGTCTGAAAAGTCTTGCGCCGCAAGGCTTTTCAGCATTTTTGCGAATAAATTTTAGTGCGTTTGCGGGTTTTTTTGGATAAAAAAGGAGGGATTTAATGCATTATCCCTGCATTACTTCTATCAATTTCCTTGTCCCTCCAGGTTGATTGCTCTTTTCAAGTTATATGCAAGAAAAATAAGTGCAAATGTTAAGCCATTTTTAAATGGATTAACATCTACACTTTGATGGTACTAAACTAAGCCCCAGCTCGGCTGTTGCGTTCTCTTTACCCAAGTAAATTTAGCGTTGTAGAAGGGCATTTCATTCTCTCAGATGAAGAAAAGATAGATATACCGAAAGGATTCGAAAATGCAATTTTTGTTTATGGTCGTTATCTGGATAACAATACGTGGTACAGATTAGATAATGGAATCTTAAATCTACAATTCTATATTGTTAATGATGAAAAGCGGGAAGTCCATGTGTTGCGAATCCTCTTTAATCGCAGAGAATGGCAGAGTATTTTGGCGCATTGAACCCCTTTCGATCCCCCTTAGCTCCACCAGGAAAACAAAACCCACCAAAGGTGGGTTTATTTTTGGGGATCACCGACAGAGCCATCGCCTTTTAGTTTATGGTAAACCTTAAGATTTGGAGAGGCCGTACCGGCAATAATGGGGCGGGCATGCTCATTACCATGTTTTGCTTTGCCTTGGATTTCGGGTACCGGAGGAGCGTCATTGCGTGGCTGCGTATGTGTCCGTTCAGGTCGGGCCATTCCCTTTTTCGCCATATAATCACCTCAAACATCGTCATTGGGGATGGACTTTTTCTTCGCGTTGGGATTTTGATTTTGGTTTTCACGTGTTATTGGAGTTTGTCCGTTGCTTTTTTTCTTCCGTGCGCTTTTATTGTCTGGCTGGCTATCCTTTGGCATTGTAAATCACCTCCTGGATAGTTTGCCGTACAGAGGCATCTTTTATTACTTGACTTTTCATAACGTTTTGTCGAAGTAAGTTAATTATTGTTATTGTCTAATTGACTTATTTTTTTTTGCCTGGTTTATATTTTAAGTTTATAAAATTGCAGAAAAAATACTTCTTTTCTCCTCTCAGGCGGTCGACGTTCGTGTTTCCACCGGAAGAAGAAGACTTCATGGCATCAGGAGCTTTACGCCTGGGTATGGGAGAAATGACAAGATTTGGTTTTGGTAAAAAAGAGTTTGAACAGCTGGCTGGAAGAGTACAAAGAGAGTACAAAGGGTCAGCCCTTGACATTGGACAGCCGGGAGTCAGGTAAGTATTATGCCATTGTCCAATGTCAAGGGCTGACCCCATTAAAACCATTAAAACTTACTATTTTACGTAAGGAAGAATCTTCGGCCAGAGAGAGGGTATTGTAGATCAGCAATATTTCCTTGAACTTGTATTGCTCCAGATAGGGCTTAAGCTGCGCGTTGAAGTAGCGCAGGTCGATAAGATAAATTTCGTCGTAGTGATTGGCGAGAAAAGGAACTAAAGTGTTAGCGTAGGAGTCCTTGATAATCAAAAGTTTCCGGCCTGTTTTCTTGAGCGTGGTAATCCTCGTCAGCGCGTGGTTGCCATCAAGAAAAACGGCGTACTGGTCTTTTTGCAGTAAATGCTCTCTGGCATACAGGCTGTTGCCGGTTCTTTGCTCATTGATGTAGCCGACTTGGCAAGCAAGCTCTCGCTTGGGGTGGAAAAGATGGATGGAATCAGGCTGCAGAAAACGATGACCGCTTTTAGAATAAAGGGTGCCGTAAAAATTGTCACTGGCCAGCTCAAGGTTAAAATCATTTAAATCCAGGGCTGGAAAATCCATCACGCTCCCTGCCTCCCGGTAGGCATAATATGCTCCCAGGGAGGTCCAGTGGTGATCGGTTTTATAATAAATATATTCTTGCTTGTGCGCGGCAAGGGCCGGATAAGTGTCGATCAAGCGGATGTCGGGGCCGAGTTGCTTTTTGATCAGCGCAAACAGGTCGAGATTTTGCTGAGGTGCCGCAAACCGCGGCAGCTTGTCGTCCAAAACTTGCGCGGAGGTCGGGGCCCAAAGGAGATACACCGGAGCCGGAAGGGTTGCGGCAAATTGGTTGAGGGCCGCGATATTTGCCGCCAAGCAGGCCGTGTTGAGTTTTTCCGGCTTCTGCAGCAGGTAGCCGTCTCGGCCAAAGTACACGCCGTTGTTGTCCTTTTTTTGCAGGATAAGCTCCGCGGCGGATTTGAGGCCGACCCACGTATCCCGGAAAACAAAGTGGTCGGTGAGATAATCTTCAGCGGCATGGCTGAATTTGCCGGAGATCAGATTATCCCGCGAGAGGGCAGGCTTTTTTTGCAGCATACGGTTTTCCCTTTCTGAAAAATCCCGGTGGGGCAGTATCATAAACAGCAAGAAGAAGACGGCCAAGAAGGTCAGCATCATGACGGTTAAGATCTTATTGAAAAGTTGCATAAGGCCACCCCCTGCTGTTTGTTTAAAAACGAAAATAAAAAAACGGGTTATAGGTTGAATCAACCAGATAAGCTGTGGAAAGGAGCAGCACCATCAAACAGGAGAGCGTGGCCGCGGTATAATAGCATGCTGCTGACCTGGCGAGCAGTTTTTCTTGCACATGTTTACTGAACGGTGTCGAGGCCAGGGAGGCAATAAGGATTAAAACGACCTGAGTAGAAAGATAATAAAGAGCCTGCTGATCGCAAAATCCCCTGCCGTGGAGGCCAAACAATACTTGCAGATAGGCAAGGCCTGCGGGTAAGTGAGCAAAGGCGAACAACACCCACCCCAGCAGGATCAGCAAAACGGCGTAAGCATGGCAGAGACAGCGGGGGGCCAGGGAGAGCCATTTAAAAAGGAAAGTTTTCTCCAGCGCTAGAATAAGGCCGTAGTAAAGCCCCCAGAGCACAAAATTCCAACTGGCTCCGTGCCACAAGCCCGTCAGGAACCAGACCAGAAACAAATTTCTGTAGAGCGCCAGCTTGCCGGAGCGGTTTCCTCCCAGGGGAAGATAGACATAATCCCGGAACCAGGTTCCCAGGGAGATATGCCAGCGCCGCCAAAACTCGGTGATACTCTGGGAAATGTAGGGATATTGGAAATTTTCCGGAAAGGTGAAACCGAACATTTTGCCTAAACCGATCGCCATATCCGAATAACCGCTGAAATCAAAATAGATATGCAAAGCAAAAGCAATAATCCCCAGCCAAGCTGTGCAGACGGTTAGTTCAGAGGGCGGAGCTTGCTGAATTTGGGCCCAGAAGAAGCCCAGATTGTTCGCCAGTAATACCTTCTTTCCCAGTCCGGCCACAAACCGCCTGACCCCTTCCCCAAAACCAGTGAATCCTTCCCTTCTCTGCCTTAATTGTGCGGAGACCGTTTGGTACCGGACGATGGGACCCGCGAGCAGTTGTGGAAAGAGCGAGACATAAGTGCCGAAATCAATGAAATTTCGCGGGGCAGGTCCGGCGCCCCGGTAAAGATCAATGATGTAGGAAATCGCCTTAAAGGTATAAAAGGAGATGCCCAGTGGCAGCGGCAACCCCAGAACCGCCAGGGATGTACCCAGGACACTATTGATGGACTCCAGCAAAAAATCATAGTACTTATAAAAACATAATAAGCCCAAGTTGGTGGCCAGGGCTGAGATCAGGACCAACCGGGACTTATTCTTTTTCTCTCCGGACCTGGTCAGCAGCAGACCGTGCGCGTAGTTGATTAGAGTGGAAAAGAACATCAATAGAATATAGACGGGTTCGCCCCAGGCATAAAAAATTAAACTGGAGACGAACAAGATGAAATTTCTGTAACGGCGCGGAACGGTATAATAAAGTAACAAAACGAGTGGCAAAAAGGCAAAAAGAAAGAATAGACTGCTAAAAACCATGGTATGGTTGTCCTTTGTCGCCCCGGGATAGTTTTTCCCCCTGCTTATTAAAAAGCTTGTTCAACTCCGTTTTTACTGCTTCATTGTGGCCCGAAATACAAAGGATGACATATTTGCCGTTCACTGAAAGAAAAGGGTCGGCAAGTTTGGGCAGCTCCGCGGGCACGTAATCCTGAAAACTTGTTTTCTGGTCGGCGACTCGTTGCCAAACAGCAGTTTCAATTCTTTGGGCGGCGGCAACATCGACAGCCTCAAAAACCGCAATTTCTTCTGCAGTCGCACCGCTGCTGACATACACCTTTTGTTTGACGACATCCTGCGCGTCGATGGGATAAATAACGGCGATCATCTGGTCGCTAATGGCGGTCAGGGTATCTTGAAAGGCAATGGTCTCCCGGAGTGTTTCGGCACATGCATCCACATCCAAAGTAAAATCAGTATCGGCCTTGTTGCAGCCAGGCAGAGCCATCATGATCACCAAAAACACCATAAGCAGCAAGCCACCCGTCCTGTGCATTTCCACACCACTCTCCCCCAGCAAAAATTGTTATGGAGCAACATAATGAAGCTTAAGATAAGCGAGCCAGCGATCACAATAATCTTTATTCAGGTGGATCCCGTCGGTGGAGGCGTCACTGGCCAGGTTTCCCTCTTGATCAAGAACACATTGGGCCACGTCCAGATAATAAAGGCTTTTTTCCGCGGCCATTTGTCGAATTAACCCATTATACTTGCTGATGTTGGTATTATTAAAAACTTGATCGCTTTGGGATTTTTGCCCGGAGACCGGGAGGATGGACTGGAGGTAAATTTCCGCCTCCGGCTCAATTTTTTGGATCTCCGCAATGACTTCACCATATTTTTTGATAAACAAGTCGCTGTAAGCCCAGCCCAGCTCGTTGATGCCCAGCATAATATAGACCTTCTTAAATGATTCCTGGCGCAAAGCTTCCATAATGGTCGTTTTTTTGCCGTCGGCAGCTTTCACCACCGGCTTGGTTAAGATCGTATCCACCTTTAAGCCAGTAGAAGTATAGTAGGTGGCCTGCCGGGGACCGCTGAGCATTTGGAAGCCTTTGGTCCGGGAGTCGCCGATAAAAACGCTGTCCTGGAAGTAGTCGTCCGTAACGGCAACTTCAGCTGCCGGCACGGGTCGGCTATAATCATAGGCACCGGCCACCGGGGGAACCGGAACCTCATCCTGCCGGTCTGGCGCTGATGCTGTAGGCCCGGTGATGGGCTGCTCCGCCGGTGGGGACCCGGCCCCCGGGGACATTGCCGGCGTATTGCTGTCCTGCATTCCGTTGGTATAAGCCGGACGGAAAAAAGCAGCCAAGGCGCCCAAGGCCACAGCAAGCAAAAGGAGCACCAGCGCAAGGCGAAAATACGCCGGAGGCGAAGAAGAATATTGTCTTCTGTAAGAACTGCTTTCCACAGCGCGGGAATCTCCCTTCCGGAAAAAATTCAAAAAAACAATCTGTTTTCTCTTTCATTTTATTCCCTTTCATTCGACATTGATTTACAAAGTCATTAAGATTGGTTACAAAAAAGTTACAGTTTAGGCCAAAAAAAAAATTCTTTGGAAAATGGCTTTAAATTTATAGTACAATAGCCTGGAAAAGAGAAGTGTGGGAGTGAGCCTCCATGCAAGCAGACCAGGCGAAAGTATTGATCGTGGAAGATGAAATCTCTATCCGGAAATTTATCGCCATTAATTTACATAGAAATAATTTTGAGGTACTCGAGGCTGAGGACGGGGAAACAGGCCTGGAGATGGCCAAAACCTTTACCCCTGATGTGGTCATTTTAGATGTAATGCTCCCATCCATGGACGGCTTTGAAGTATGTATGCAGATCAGGCGGCTGATGCCGCAGATCGTGATTATCATGTTAACGGCCAAAGGGGAGGATATGGATAAAATAATGGGGTTGGATCTGGGAGCCGATGACTATATGGTCAAACCCTTTAACCCTTTGGAGCTTATCGCCAGAATTCGAGCTAATTTGCGCAAACTGCCCGGTCCTCCTCCTGCAAAAACAAATTGTATTTTTTTTCGGCAGCTCATGCTGGATCTGGAAGGGCAGCATTTCTATAAAAGTGGCCGGGAAATAGAATTAACGCCCACGGAATTTGCCATCATGAAAGTCTTCCTGAGCAATCCCAAGAAAGCATTCAGCCGGAACGAAATCATGAATGGCGTTTGGGGACGGAATTATTTTGGTGATCTGAAAACAGTGGATGTCCATATCCGCAGAATACGGGAAAAGCTGGAAGAAGATCCCTCTGCTCCCCAGTGGATAGAAACAGTCTGGGGAGTGGGCTACCGGTTGAAGGGGGAGGGGAGCACCTATAAGTATCAAGAGTAGAGTTATCTTGAATTTTATGTTCATCATCGTGATTACTGTGCTCGTTTTGGAATTTTTTTTAATTTCGAGCATCCGGCAGAACTATAATAAAAATTTGGAAAACATTTTGGTAAACCGGCTGCAAACCTCTACGGATCTCTATGTCCGGTACTTTTCCGATGCGACCCTGCAGGAAAATGTCCTCAATGATATGGATACATTTTGGAAACAAGTAACGGCTCAGGTAGAAATCATTGATATGGACGGCCGCGTCTTAATGAATTCCCTGGGCTACCTAGCCGACTCTGTTACGGAAATGGATGATGTCCGGCAGGCCTTGAAGGGAGAGCAAGGGCTTTGGGTGGGGCACGTTCCCTACGATACGGAAAAAGTCATGGCTGCCGCGTGCCCGATCGTGGTGGCGAAAGAGCAGGTGGGGGTCTTACGGTTTGTCGCTTCCTTAAGGGAAGTAAACGAAGAAATCAGGAACATCGCTTACAGATACTTGTCTTTTGGTGGGCTGGTCATTCTTTTCTCCGGGTTGGTGAGTATTATTTTAGCCAAGACCGTTACGGATCCGCTCAAGAAAGTAATCCTAGTCGCGGAAGAAATGGCCAGAGGGAACTTTCAGGTGAAAAGCGCCCATAAGTCACAAGATGAAATCGGGAAACTCGCCGCCACGCTAAATTACCTGGCCAGTGAGATTATCAAAAAGGAGGCACTAAAAAATAATTTTATTTCCTCGGTTTCCCACGAATTACGCACACCTTTAACTTCGATTAAAGGGTGGGCTGTCACGCTCAGACAGGGTTATGAAAACAAAGAGCTCTTACAGGACGGCCTGGACATTATTGAAAAGGAAAGTGACCGGCTAACCCATATGGTGACCGAGCTTTTGGATTTCTCCGGATTTGTATCCGGGACGATTACCTTAAAAAAAGACAAGGTGAATATTGCGGACCTTTGTGAAAACCTGCGGATCCAATTAGCTCCCAGAGCTTTACGGGAAGAAATAGATTTTCAGGTCGGGTATGCGGCTGATAACCCTTTCCTTTACACCGATGAAAACCGCTTGAAGCAAGTATTGCTGAATCTGCTGGACAACGCTTTCAAATTTACAGCTGCCGGCGGGCAAGTCTCCCTGACCGCCGTCTCCGATCACGAGTGTTATTACTTTTATATTGAGGATAATGGGTGCGGGATTGCCCCAGAGGAGCTCCCCCGAGTGAAAGAGAAGTTTTATAAGGGGAAATCCAGTAAATCGCAGAATGGGATCGGCCTCTCTATCTCTGATGAAATTATCCGGCTGATGCAGGGAAAACTGGAGATCAATAGTAAGGTTGGCCAGGGCACACGCATTACCATTACGTTACCTCTCCGGGAAGCGGTGAACGTAAAGTGAAGAAAGTATGGGGAGCTATCTTTCTCTTATTGCTTCTGGTAGGGTTTCTAGGCCTCCAGGCCGGCGGCTTTATCGGCCGGAATACAGATTTTACCCTCAGGCTGGTCCCTCCCCAAAATCGACAGCCACCCCTGCAAGGCACCTGGCAGATCGTTTCCCTCCTGAAGGAGAGTACGGCCGCCAACCAGGAACTTGCCCAAAATTGGGTAGGTAAAAACCTTTATTTTGCGGAGAGCAATGTGTTGTTGGGTGAGTATCTTTTGCCCCATCCCCGCTATCGAGTAAAAAGAGTCGAGGCGAAAACTTACCTGCTCTCTCAGCAGCATGCCTTACCGGAGGAATTCCGTTTTGGAAACCCGGAAATTGAGGTAATCACCCTTTCCGACAATCATTTGTTTTGGTGTGAATTGCTGCGGGAAGATGACGACAAATTGTTACTGACTCTTTTTAACAACAGCTATCTGGTCAAGAAAATCTCCGACGATGTGGACGCCACGGTCTTCTCTTCCTCCGAGACCACGGATATCTTGGAAATCGGCAACTTGACAGAAACCGCCAGTAGACATACAGGTGTCCTGCTCGGACTGCGCGCTTCTGATCAGGACCGGCAGGGTCGTCAGGGTGAACATTACCGCACTCTTTGGCTGGCCCTGGAAGATCAAAAACTGGCCCCTGTGTTAGCGACAAACGTGATTGTCTTCCCTCGCAAAAGCGGTTTTTATGAGCTTGAGGTTGTCAGAAAAAAAGAGGAGAAAAAAGAGGAGGATTTTTTAATCGTTGAGCATATTTTAGGAGAGGAAAAACAGAAAGATTTCGAACCGTCCCTGGCTTCTTCAAGCTGGGAGGAAAAGGAAGGTTATATTCACCGCCGGATTCACTATATCGGTAATGATTATGTTTCCATCGAAGAAACGGTAAAACAAACATCCGTGAGCGACGGCAGCATCAAGGAGGAAAGTAAGCTGCACATCTTCACCGTTGATAGTTTGCCTGGCATGAAAGCGGTGAAGATTACCGATCTGGCCGGACCAGGTGCGCTTACGCCCATGGAACAGGGGAAACAAAACCTGCTGGAGCAACTCCAGGTGAAACAGGCGGGTTCGGCGGATGAAGAGAATTTTGGCCTGGCCAGAAAAAAGGGATATTGGATCCTTAAAGGCCGGTTAAGTTATCCCCAAAACAATGTCTTGGTAACGGCGGATTACGATATTGATCTCCTGGCGCCGAGCCAAGTCGTCTTCTATAATCAGCTAAATATCCCCTGGTCCCGGGTGAAAAATCATGTTCCCAATGCGATTGATGCCTTAATTTCACCGAATAAAGATCTGGCTCTGGTGGTCACGAACAAAGAAATTATTGTTTATGGAATGTATCAGGAGAATCTGGAAGAACACCCTTTGGAAAGGATCCCCTTGCAGGAGGGCGAAGAAGTCATCATGGCTGAATGGGCTTTGGGACAATATTATGTGGGAAATTGGTCCCTGACCTTCCAAACCTATCTCGCTCAAGTCAAGTAAACGGGAGGACAGCCTTGCGCCTGCATAGAAGACAAAAAAGGGTTCTGCTCAAAAAACAACCCCTTTCTTTAATTTCATGATATGCTCCCTCGTATAATAGTTTTAGAACCACCGGACAGCCAAAATTCCAATTAAGGAACCATATGGATGGGGTGGTGATTGGGAACCGGTTCCCTTAAACTACGGG
>JGI12104J13512_1002565_pt1 | contig 11244 bp, 9 predicted proteins | sample TerdegcTABiofilm_FD_13512 | JGI IMG/M metagenome (IMG submission 13512)
GACGCAGCCACTTGCCGGGTCGCAGGTATCTGCAGTACATTCGTTGTCGTCATCACAGGTTATCGGGGTGAAGACGCAGCCACTTGCTGGATCGCAGCTGTCTGCGGTGCAGGCATCGCCGTCATCACAGGTTATCGGGGTGAAGACGCACTGGCCGTCAACGCAGGCATCGGTGGTACAGGCATTATTGTCGTTACAGGTTATTGGATTGTATACCTCGGTGTCGGAATTGCTGCAGCCGGTGGCAGAACAGGTGACCTCCACCTTGTAGGTACCGGCATCAGTAGTCTGGTAGGTGCTTGATGTTGCAGATGGTATTAGGACATCGTCCTTGTACCATTTATAGGTTAGCCCTCCAGTGCAAGCAGTTCCAGTCGTGTTTGCAGTCAGCGTTGTCGTCCCACAGACAGCTGATGAGTGTAAAGAGACCTTAGGCAAAGGATCGACCGTCACAGTCCCGGAGGCTGTGCTTGTGCAGGCTCCAGTTATACAGGTGACCCCCATGCTATAACTATATGTGGCTTCACATCCGCTGCCAGCGCACCCTGCGCCTTTGTCGATGAATAGTTGATTGTCGATGGTTGTACCCTGGCAAATGCTAAATGAAGGGGCTACTGCCCTGCATGGCGAAGGAACCTCAAACGGCTGCATGCATGTGCACTTGGATGATGGGCTACAGGCATATTCTGTCCACAAATCTGGATTACCCTGTGGATTATTGTCCCAATGGAAGACTGGTCCTCCACAGCCGGTTGGGCCTACAAGATACAATGGCTTATCACATGGCCAGGATATAGGAAATTTCGTATGATATGTTGTGCCACTGTTTATCATCCTTGAGAGCTACCCGATACTGCTCATTTGTACAGGATCCGATGTCAGGGTAATTACTCCATCCCCGTTTTTATCGAGTCCAAACAGGAAGAATATGTTGTATCTTGTGGTGGCTGTGCTCACAAAGCCCACATCAATGTAGGCTGAAGCAGTCTCGCCGCTACATTCCATGCATTCGAGAGGATTTCCGCTGCCGTCCACAACAGTGAAACTGACCCCTTGGACGTCATTGGCCGTGCATCCATAGGCACAGCCCGTATAATAATTCAAGGGGCCTGGATTTATGTCTCCTTCTGCTGCTGTGGCGAAACCGATTAGCAAATTCAGAGATGCTAACAACAAAATAAATAGCAATGTACTTTTTCTGAATAATATAGACCTACACCTCAATGCAGGCCTTCGATGAGCATATTGAGTTCTCAAATCTTGTCCTATTATGATTCTCATATCCATCACCTCACATGTCAAAACATGAGCGTCCTTTGTTGGATCGATATTGGAACCCCCAGTGAGATAATCCCCAGGAACTTAATTGACAGAATTATGTCAAAGCAGATTCCATCGATAAGATGACTATGCAAAGAAGCAAAATAATCAAATATTTGCTTCTAGGCCAATTATCTTTTTTTTGTTTTGCGTCTCATATCCACCTCACAAGCATATTATTGATCGATACGTTATGACACTCCAAGGTTCAAACACTAAGATACTCTGAATATCTAACCGCTTTCTGGCATTTCCTCCAATAGATTCGCATAGAATAGATGAAATGCTTTTAACTCATAAACTTTAGCGCACTTTTTGTAAGAATCAGATATAATTGCTATTAAGTCTAATGATCGGTTCATACATTAATTCCGTATAACCAACCCGATCATTCGGTCCAGGGTAATCGTAAATGCGGATAGGTTGCTGCAAAAAGAGATGAATTTGACTATACAGATATTAGAATCCAAAAATTAATACCTATAGGTGGAAATATTTAAGTTGTATAAGATTAAAAAATGGCTTCCGCGCGATTTTCTTCACCCAGGAGAATATGAAATAAAATATTACAAATAATATCGATATTGAGAGATTTATGAAACTACTCCGAGATGACATACATATAATTGTAGGCATCAAGAGCTTGACCCATCGCAAACCTCCAGATATGCTAATATAACCGAAGATAAAATAGAACTGAATCATGCCTCTTGAGAAGAGCCATAAAATCGCTATAATTGCCATCATTGGCCTGTTGATCGTGTCTGCCGCCCTATTGAGGTTCATCCCGGCAGATCCTTCAAACTCATTGAACACCATGACAAATGCTAATCAGCCTGCCGATCTGCATGAGTTCACCGATGAGAATATCGCTCAAGCCCTGAACAGCAGCTCTCTTTTCGTTCTCGATTTCTACTATCCAGGGTGCGGCCCCTGCCGATTCGTGAATAATACCACTTCGGAGCTGTCTGAAGAGCTGGGAGGTCAGGTCCAGTTCGGCAGAATGAACGCTAAGAATGAAGAGAATAGCAGGACCATAAAGGGCTACAAGATATCTTCTTATCCCACTTTACTAATCTTTAATGAGGGGGTTTTAGTCAGCAGAATGAAGGGCAACATAAGCAAATCCGAGCTTCTAGCAGAGCTGCAAGATATAGAGCCAGACCTCAACTGCGACAAGGTTAAGCTTCCGGCAACTGACCATGAGGCAGAGGGATCAAAGGCCACGGAAAAGCCCGCCATACCCGAATCCACCGATCAGAAGGTGCAAGGAAAAGCGATTCCTCTGATCAATCCCGGTCGGAATGATCCCAACCAAGCTATGCTACTTACCGACGATACAATAGCCTCAGCGATATCACAATACAAGCCAGTGCTGGCGGTAGTGGCATTCAGGGATACCTGCGTCTTCTGCAGCCGACTCAATGTGACCATCGAGGAATTGGCCAGGGAGCTTCAGGGGCAGATGGCCTTCGGAATGATTGATACGAAATCAAACCCCGATACAAAAGCCAAGTACAACACCACCAGTGTGCCAACCATGCTCATTTTCAAGGATGGGGAGCTGGCAGGAAAGGTGGTTGGTGCCAAGAAGAAAGAGGTAATAGTCGCAAAGCTAAAAGAGATTCAGCCCAATCTGAACACCAGCAAGGTCACTCTTCCACCACCCCCGCCCAAGCTGACGCCCCAGCAGGTTTGCGCCAATATGAGCAAATCTGATCAGCCTCTGCTCCAGGCCTTCGTGGTATCAAGGTGCCCCTTCGGGCTGCAGATGCAAAGGATCATGGCCGATATCGTCAGCGAATCAGCGGAGACGGGTAAGTACCTGAAGGTGAGGTACATCGGCTCTGTGGACGAGGAGAACAATACCATAACATCCATGCACGGCGCGGTGGAAGCTCAGGAGAACCTGATGCAGATTTGCATCCGGGAGGAGCAGGCGGATAAATATTGGGATTATGTGCGCTGCTACATGAAAGAAGGCAAGACGGCAGAATGTCTCGAATCAGCCCGGATAGATGTTGACGACCTGTATTCATGCACCAACGATTCCTCTCGCGGCCTGGTCTATGCCCAGGAGGATTTCGATCTGGCGGAAGAGTTCAGGATCACCGGCTCGCCTACCATGCTCATGAACAATGAGATAGTCAAAGAGTCCAACTTCGCCACCAACACCACCAATGCTCGCAGCCCCGAAGCGGTTAAGGAGCTGCTCTGCTGCGGCTTTGATGAAGAGCCATCATTCTGCTCGATGAAATTGAACGAGAGCAGGGCAGCCACAATGTTTTCAAAAACATAGGCCTGAGAGACATAGGCCTGAGAGAGCAGCGAGCACACAGATAACGGACCTGGAGCGGAAGCAGATGCAGGAGCTGCGTGGGATTCCCCTGCAGCGATATCTGCTCCGCTTTGGCGATCGGCGAGGAGATAAATAGGAGATAAATGCATGGGAGAAAAATGCTTCCTCATCAAGATAATCTTTAATAAGAGAGTGATATCATCATCAAGTTAAAAGAGAGGGTGAATAATGATATGCCATTCCGATTGAGATCCAGATTCACCAAAGTATATCCCATATGCTCGATGATAGGTGCTTTATGGTGTGTTCTGTTGGCCTTGGCAGGTGCGGCCCTCGCCGCCTCATCCGCATCGGCAGCTGATGCAATGGACGCGAGTGGATTGATCCAGGAGCTGAACGACAGCACAGTGAATGACAGCATAGCGCAGTATCCTTTCTTTGTCCTGGATGTCTACAAGCCTATATGCAATCCCTGCGAGAGGATGAAGGCAGCCATCGATGAGCTCTCCACGGAGCTGGGCAGCCAGGTTGTCTTCGGGACTATAAACGGGAGATACAACCAGTTGACAGAGCGCAGATATAACATAACCGGCCATCCTACCCTCCTGATTTTTAAGAATGGAACCTTGGTCGATGAGATGCAAGGATTTGCATCAAAGAAATATATTGTAGACAGGCTCCAGTTGATAGATCCCGGACTTAATACGAGCGCCGTCATCTTCCAATGAGACTGCATTGGACAAAGCATGAAATCTGGACTTGGACAGGACAAGAGCATCTGGCCATGATAAGGGGGAGGTGGAGGAGGTCTTCTCCAGAAATTTGAAAATAGCTCGAGCCTCGGCGTCGCGATCCCTTTGATATGCCAATTCAGACACAGCTTTCGTTTCTTGCCGGATTTTTCCCTGCAGGCGAAAAAACCATCCAAAGCAAAAGGGAGATAAGGCATCTAAAATCCGAGCAGTTCGGGGGACATATTTTTTTAAGTTTATAAAAATACTTGTAATGTTGTTCCTGAGTACTTATAATAAATAAGTACATTGATTACTTTTAAGGAAAATTAAGGCGGTGATATATGAGAATCACTGCAATGCTTTTGATTGTATTGTTTGCAATCATCGGAACTACATCGGCGATCGATATCGAGATTCTCTCTCCAGGAGACGGTGATACTTTTGGGGAGGGGGACATAGTACCGATCAGGACTCATATTATTGATAATGATGGAAATAGCGATTTCCGGTTTAGGACATATATAGATGGAGTCCTCAACAAGAAAAGCAATTGGCCTGCACCTGACGTTGACGTGGCTACGGAATTTGAGATTAAATGCAGAATCATCATGCTCGATGAAGACTACAATCCCACCGGAGAGGTTATTTCAAAAAGCGTGAACATTACAGTCCTTCCAAAGGATTAACAAAAATAGATCCTGACAATTTTGAATATTTAAAAAAAGAAAAGGGTTGTTAGCCTTTTATTTTAACTTGCATACAACCTGCATCTTGGCTGTTCCCGGATACTTGGCCTCACAATATCCATTTGTTGCTCTGTACTTGAATTGCACATAAACGCCATTGTATAGGCCTGTGGCTCCAGTCGGATCGTAGATGAAGGATCCATCCTCATGGACCTCAATAGTTCCATACTTGGGATCGATGCTTATTGATTCAGGTTCCAACACCGCTACCGCTGCATGGTCATTTGCCAGAATACCCTCGCTTGCTGAAACAACCTTTACTGCTGTGCAGGAGGCCACATATAATTCGTTCTTAATGCTCCAGGGACACTTGGAGGGGCAATTGCAATTTGTTATGGGTGTATAGACGCACACACCATCGACACAGGCATCGGTGGTGCAGGGATCATTGTCGTTGCACACTATTGGTTTATAGACGCATTCACCGTTTACACAGCTATCAATGGTGCAGAGATCGCCGTCATCGCACTCTTTCGGTGCATACTGGCAGCCCAGGACTGGATCGCAGGCATCGGTGGTGCAGGCATCGCCGTCATCGCAGACCAATGGCGTGCCATCCTGGCAGCCGTTCACTGGATCACAAGTTTCGATGCCATTGCAGACATCACCGTCTTCACAGTAGCTGTTGTCAGGAGTATGGTCGCAGCTGTCGGTCTGTTCGTTGCAGGAGTCAGCGGTACAGGCTATACCGTCGTCGCAGTTCGGTGCAGTGCCGGGCTGGCAACCTAGTTCTTCATCGCAGGTCTCAGCGCCATTGCACCAGGCTCCGTCGTCACAGTTGACGGGTGTTCCTGGAGCGCAGGAGTCAGTCGCCTCATCGCAGGTCTCGACACCGTTGCAGTAGGCACCATCGTCACAGCTTACCGGTGTTCCTGGAGCGCAGGAGTCAGTCGCCTCATCGCAGGTCTCGACACCGTCACAGTAGACTCCGTTGTCACAGTTGACGGGTGTTCCTGGTGCGCAGGAGTCAGTCGCCTCATCGCAGGTCTCGACACCGTTGCAGTAGGCACCATCGTCACAGTTGACGGGTGTTCCTGGTGCGCAGGAGTCAGTCGCCTCATCGCAGGTCTCGACACCGTTGCAGTAGGCACCATCGTCACAGCTTACCGGGGTGCCGGGCTGGCAGGTTACTCCATCCGAGGTCTCCGCACCATTACAGTAGACCCCATCATCGCAAGGCACATAGTAATAGGTGACACAGACATTTGCACCGGCAGAAGTTAACACCTGTGCATTAACATTGCCAGCACTTTTCATTTCAGTATAGCCAATTGCCTCAGTGGGCAATTCCCTGGTCTCTCCCGCCCCTATGTAAGCGGCAAGATCGGCCTGGGCGAGAACAGAGTGACCCTCCGTCCCGCATCTATCCAATATGTAGTTGAATCCAGAAGGCCCAGCATAGTCCACAACTCCATCATAGGCAGACAGTGTGTGCCACATTGGTCCCTCTTTGACTATAGAGATGATCTGGGTCGAACCATCTAGCAGTGTGGTATAGATTTCTGCGCCTGTTTCGGTAGAAAATGAATCGGATGTTATTGCCCTATTCTCAAATCCTGCCGTCTGATAGACGCAGTTCTCAACCGTTATATCGACCTGTTTGAGCACTCCAAGGCTTGGATCGAATAGCGGAATTTCTATGGGATTAACCCCTGGCGTCGTGCCTGCTATCCAGTCCGTTTCCTTAACAGGAATATTATCACAAACGATCGTTGTGCTCATCCAGCTTGGGTCCGGATCCACAAGTAGGGCTGATGCCGATTGGCTGCAAATCAACCCTATGAGGATGGACCATAAGATCATACTTATTTTCATCGAATCACCTTTAATTAAAGCTTCAAATCATTCTGGCTCGTATGCTCGTATGTGTAGATCACACACATTTTAGACTCGGCGATAGTTGACAGCATGAAGGCGGCATTTCCTCGGACCGCGCTGTTGATGTCCATGCTCACCGGAAGGGAGAGAGTCTCATTCTGTGACGAAGCCACGAAGTCAGACAGCTCCAGGTACTTCTCCATAGCAGTGCCTCTGGATTTAGCTCCCTCGATCTTCTTGCCTGAGGAGCCTGCGAAGTCGGTTCTGCTTTTCGGCCCCTCATTCTCAAGGCTGAAGTTCTGGAGGACTTCCAGCTCGACGGCCAGATCGATTCCAACAAGATTGCCAAGACCGGGATCGAAGAGCGGAAGGGTGTGGTTGCCTCCAGAGCTCGAGCTGCTGATTGTCATTGTATCGCAGTAGGTTGCTGTTTCGACCCCCCCGCCGAGGAGGAGAGGAACGAACAGAAAGTGATTATAATTAAGGTCATATTATAAGTGTTTCTGCCCATATACCTCCCAATGATATGATAACTGTGACGAAGCAAATCCAGTCACAGGAATTTTTAGATCTTCCATAAGCGTAACATCGTATACCATACCAGCCACCAAACATCACCATTTTTTTAATTGATTCCTCCATTTTGATGCTCGAAAGATTTTCCAGCAGCACCAGTTTACATATCTAACTGACCGCCTTCAGATTCATAAAGATAGACGCATATTTTGTAAGTATTTAAGTCAACGAGCATAGAATCTTATAATAAGTATATATCTTAAATCAGAATCTATAATCCAATCCTTTTGGTTAAAAGTTTTCTGGAAATGAGAAGGTTTCGCCATGAAAACGAGGAAGATGTATTCTATCTAAATCAAACCAATATTTTATTAAAAATAATTGCTAAGATATATACAATGTAAATGACTCCTTGATTAGCCGGTCTTCGCGATATCCTTTTGCTAGCAACGATGTGGCTTCCAGTTCCTTTTGCGCATTTATTTAGGATAGAATATGAAATGAATCTATAGCCTATGTTTAAATATATTATCGCCATCATCGACATATTGGTAATATCTGCAACTGTATTGAGATTAATCACTGTAGACTCATCGGATTCCCTGAATTTCATGTCTCTTGCAGATCAACCCGTTAATCTACAGGAACACAAGGGCGACGGCGTTTCCTCTGCCTGAACAACAGCACTCTTCTTGTTCTGGACTTCTATCATCCGGGATGCTGTCCTGTGGATTCCTGAAGAAGATCTCTTCCAAATCAAATTATTTTGACGTACATTTTTAAAATAGAATACCCACCCACCTATCTTTATTACTTACGTTAAGTACTTATATGAGATACGTAAATATGGTTTCAAGAAGAAATTTAAAAATGGGAGGATAGGAGATGAAAAACATAGTACTGGTTTTGATTGTGTTGTTCGCAATCATTGGAATGTCATCTGCAGCGAGACCGCCAATAGCCAAAATCTACAGCCCGGAAGATGGTGGGATATACTATACAAATACCGAGATAGAATTGGATACAATGTACCGTGGCAGCGGAAATGAGGAAATATATGCCCGGATTCTGCTCGATGGTGAGCTCTATTTATCCAGTACATTGATGTTCGAAATACCCGGTGAACATACAATAACCTTCGAAGTAGCCAAAAATCCAGAATTTGTCAATCCCACATCAGCCAAAGCAAAGATCACAATTGTTGAGCCACTATAGAAAAGGGTGAACATCAACAAGCAGAAAGATTAACAGGGAGTGGATGTTGGATCACCTCGGGTGAGCAGGGGTTTTGATTTCAGACGGACTGGGCGGGGAGAGGGATCCCTATTCGGGATGGAAATTGGAGCAATCCCAAAATTATGTTATGGAGCACCAGGGAAGAGAATGAGAGCCAAATGGGACATATAGGCAGTCTTCGTTGGGCCTGCTTATGATCTCGAAGACGTCTTTATCTAGAAATCGAAGGCTGCTATGCCCCCTTGATCGCCGTTTTTTCTCCTATTTTCCAATGATCTCATTGAGCTGGGAGAGCAGAGAAAGTCCCTCGGGAGTTATCTCATAAAAACTGCCCTCTTTTTTTAAAAACTGATGGACAATCAGCCAGTCGAGATAGCCTGCAATCTTGAGGAAATTCATATTTGACCGGTAGACTATCTCCGTCTTTTTGGCCTTTTTCTCGCTGCAAACTGCCAGTATGTCCCTCAGTAGATCCAGCTTGTCTCGCCGCATGGTGGAGCCTGATACATATTCTGTACTTTCATTTGCGTCAATTTATGCGGAGTGCAAGATAAGGTCTACCCGTTATACATATGGAGATAAATAACTTTCGTTATATCCGAAGAAAAAGTCTCGAAAATAGAACTTGAATAAAAATAAGCCCTCCCGAGATCCTGGGAGGGTCGGGCATCGGGGTGCAGCCTACACCCCTGGCCCATCATTTCACCATTCTGCTATAGCTAGGCCAGAGGGCTTCAGCTAAGGCAACAGTATGCGCCATGAACGGCCACGTAATATGAGCCGCTCAGTGGCTGGTCGAAGGTTATTGTGCTTCCCTGGTACCAATCACCTATTGCTCTTTCATCTGGAATCGTCTTGCCCACATAGACGTGCATGTCACTTGGCTGGCATCCTCCAGGTGCGGGGAAGGTGGCAGTCAATGTGGTTCCGGCTTTATCCAGCTTGAGGGTCACCGGCCCGAGGTTAGTGCCCTTGGCAGGATCGCAGCCCCCTGCGTCAGCGATAAGAGACGCAGTGGACCCCTTCTTCAGATCATTGGCAGACAGCTGGGTATACCAGCCCCAGGATCCCGCAAAGCAGACGCTGCCCTTCGACCAGTAGGCGAAGGCTGTATCGCAGGCGCTGGTGACTGTGACAGGATACTCACAGTGATAGGTGCAGCTGCTGCCTCCTGTATCGGTCACCGTTACCGTCACGCCAATGATATTGGTTCCCGGCCTTCCCGCCATCCAGGTGATATCGGATGTTCCCTGTCCGCTGGTGATCTGGGCATTGTTATCTGCTGTCCATGCATAGGACACAGTCACGCCTGCAGGCACTGGCTCGTAGGGTGGTATCACTGAAGCGGTGTAGCTGGAGCGCTCCAGGAACAGTCCGTCTTCTGGTTCGGGTATGTCGATAGTGCAATCAACGAACTGCTGCACAGTGATCTCGCAGCTCTGCTCCGCTGAGTTGCCGCAAACGTCTGTCGCCCTGAAGGTGCGGGTGATGGTCATCGGATCGTACTGGCAGCCGGTCCCAGTTCTGGTCTCTCCCAGGTACTCCACTGTAACCATTCCGCCGCAGCTGTCTGCGACATCCACCGAATCGGTATAAGGTGCTACAGGGGTTGGCACCTCAGAGAGGAAGTCGTACGGTCCCTGCGGGACGCAAGCGATGCTCGGTGCAGTGGTATCAACCACATTGATGGTCTGGCTGACTGGCACTGCCTCGTTTCCGCATCCGTCAACTGCCGTCCAGGTGCGGGTCACACTATAGCTCTGCGGGCAGTCGCCCGGTGTGGTCACCTCCTGGTAGTCCAGCACTGGTGCCTGATCGCAGGCGTCGGTCACCGTGGGGGTGACGAACTCCGGCTCAGCCGGGCACTCGATGGTTGAGGGTGCGGGCAGTTCGCTGATCACTGGCGCTTTCGTATCCTGGACAGTTATGGTCTGGCTGCAAGTGGCGGAGTTGCCGCTGGCATCAGTTGCCGTCCAGGTCCTGGTGGCCTCATATGAGCCTGCGCAGATCTCCACAGTCTCATCGCTGAAGGTCACATCGGGGTTCGGATCGCACTGATCGGCCACTGTAGGCTCGGTGAAGGTCGGCGTGTCAGGACACTCGATTATCTCCGGTCCGGCACAGGTGATCTGGGGTGCGGTGGTGTCCTGAATGGTCACGATCACTGTGGCAGTATCGGTCAGCTGGCCATCGGTTACGGTGTAGGTGATGGTAACTGGGCCGCAGCAGCTCAGATCGGGTGTATAGGTTATGCTTCCCATTGAGCTGATTTCTGCCACTCCGCAATCTGCCGAGACGCTTTCCACGGTCAGATCATCGCCATCGATATCCTCGTCGTTATCCAGGACGGGTATATCGACCGGCATATCATCTTCGGTGGTTGCGGTGTCGTCGGCGGCTACGGGTGCGTCGTTGACTGGAGTCACGGTTATGGTGACTGTAGCTGTATCAGATCCACCGTTACCATCGGTTATGGTGTAGGTGAAGCTGTCTGAGCCGTAGAAGTTCTCGTTCGGGGTGTAGGTTATGGTTCCGTCCTCGTTGAGAACTGCGGTGCCGCTTGCAGGTTGGGTGA
>JGI12104J13512_1002568_pt1 | contig 11236 bp, 8 predicted proteins | sample TerdegcTABiofilm_FD_13512 | JGI IMG/M metagenome (IMG submission 13512)
AGGCCTTTATNTATCTGATTAATAAGTACGCCCCTTTTCACCAGTTCATCAGGATGGATTTGCCCAAAGATGCCACAAACCATCGCCTGCCTTACCCATGGCGACGAGAATTGCAAAAAAGGGTAGGTCCTCAGGATTTTTCCCCGGGACATTAAAAGGACACAGATAATCGCTCAGATAAAAAATCGGAAAAATGTAGGGTGTCCCGATTTTTCTGTGCTAAAATAAAAAAAGATGCGCCCGCGAAAGCTGCCCGTCTTAATTTTCCTGCTTTTATTTTCTTTGACGCCGGCTCTTTTCACCCCAGCCTCCGCCCGCAACTCTATCAAGCCTGATTACCGCGGCCTGCTCGCTGGCTGGGGAACTTATTCCCGTGGCGATACCACTCAGGGTCAGCTCGGATTCAGGTTTTTGCCTGAATTTGCCCTGGATGTCCGGCTCGGAACTCAAAACCTTTCCCTCCCTATGACACCTTCTGCAGCAAAATATATCAATAGCCAGACTAACCCCCCAGCTCCCGGAGCAGATAGCTATCAGAGTCCAGATTCCCTGTCGCTGGCCGCCTCCCGCACCGGCCTGTTTGATAAGCAGGACAGCCAGGCAAATAAAGCTGCCATTAATTCATATCTTTACTCTCCGTCAGCTCCGCTTACCCTCGCCCGCACTTCAAATACCAAGACCACGCATAACAATCATGCCCCGGAAAAGGTCAGCCTCCTCTTCATCTCGCCCGAGTTCCCAGGCTCATCATTCAGGTCACCAGAAATTGAATCTGCCAGCGCTAACTCCGGCAATGCTTCAGCAGATTGCCCGGAGATAGAGAAACCTGCAGGAACCTCTCCTTCTCCCCCGCCTTCTCCCCCGCCTTCTCCCCCGCCTTCTCAGCCGCCTTCTCAGCCGCCTTCTCAGCCGCCTTTCCAGCCGCTTCCTTCTTCGCCAGCAACTTCCTTATCGGGCTCATCGCATCTGACGGCTGAGCTCTCGCTTAACATCTGGGGCACGCTGACCGTTCAGCGGGCCCAGGAAAATGAATTTCGTAGCCAGTTAAAACCCTACCGGCTGAGCCTAAAATATTCAACCAGCCGATTTGAAGCCCGCCTCGGCCTGCAGAAGATAAGCTTCGGGTCGGCCGCCCTCATCCGGCCGCTGATGTGGTTTGACCGAATAGACCCCCGCGATCCCATTCAGCTTACCGATGGCGTTTATGGATTGCTGCTACGCACCTACATCTCAACCCGGACCAACCTCTGGGCCTGGCTGCTCTACGGAAACGACGACCCTAAAGGCTGGGAGTTTCTGGGCACCGAAAAACGCCGCCCCGAACTCGGCGCCAGAGCTCAGGTTCCGGCTGGCAAAGGCGCGCTGGGTTTCTCCATTCACCAACGGCACGGCCGCTACGACTCTTCCAATCCTGCGGCCGCTCTGATTCCTGTTGTGGCCGGCGCTCCGTCGATTTTCAATTTTCCTGAAACCCGCCTGGCGGTTGACGGGAAATGGGACCTGGGGCCCGGCCTCTGGTTTGAGGCGACGCTTACCAACCAGCGCTCGCCCCATCTCATCTTTCCCTGGCAGCGCGCCCTCACCCTTGGCCTGGATTATACTTTTGCTGTCGGTAACGGTCTCCATCTTCTCGGAGAATATTTTCAGAGCGATATGTCTGAAGGGGCCTTAGCGGGCGATGCTTTTCCACCATTCCGAACCCGATTTTTAGCGGCCTCGGCCTCATACCCGCTCACTCCGCTGGACCACTTTTCCGCAATTGCCTTCTTCGACACCCGCAACCATGATTTATACAGCTTTGTCAGATGGCAGCGCACCTACGACCGCTGGTCGCTAAACCTGATGGCTTTTTGGAACCCCAGTGAATACAGGATCTTCGCCACGCTGCCCGCCGGCCAGGCCAACCTTTTCGCCGGCCAGGGCCTCCAGCTCATGCTCCTTTACAACTTCTAAAAATCGGGACACCCTAGATTTTTCCGAATTTTCCAGGGCATCACCTCCTTCAAGCGGCTGAAAAAAATCGAACACCTGGGATACCCGGAAAACCAGAGACATCCCGAAAACCAAGGGTGTCCTACTTATTTCCTCATCAGCTAACATGCCATGTGCGGGGCCAGAAGGTGCATCAGGCCCTTACTTCCAGGCCTTTATTTATCTGATTAATAAGTACGCCCCTTTTCACCAGTTCATCAGGATGGATTTGCCCAAAGATGCCACAAACCATCGCCTGCCTTTACCATGACGACGAGAATTGCAAGAAACGTGAAAGCGCTCAAGGATTTTCCCCGGGACATTAAAAGGACACAGATAATCGCTCAGATAAAAAATCGGAAAAATGTAGGGTGTCCCGATTTATTAGGTGTCCCAATTTATTTTTTGTTTTATAATCACTAAAGGGAAGGACCGGGGGGCCTTATCCCCCTGCTTCTGCCCCTTCCCCTGGAGGTGAACATGGCTGAGCCGGTAATCCAGACCGTTGACCTAACCAAAATTTACCCTATGGGCGAGCACCACATCACCGCCCTCAACCGAGTCTCGCTAACCTTCAGCCGCGGCGAATTTGCCGGCCTGGTAGGGCCCTCCGGCTCAGGCAAGACCACACTCCTCAACATCGTCGGCACGCTCGACACTCCCACTTCCGGCACGGCCATCATCATGGGCACCGACGTTTCCCGCCTCACCGCTCTCCAGGCCGCTCAGCTCCGCCGCCAGCACATCGGTTTCATCTTCCAGACCTTTAACCTCTTCCCTGTTTACACCGTCTACGAAAATGTAGAATTTCCGCTGCTCCTCCTGGGTCTCTCGCCCTCCGAACGCCGCAGCCGAGTCATGGAAGCTCTGGAGTGGGTCCGCCTCGCCGACCGCGCCCGCTCCCGCCCCTCCCAGCTCTCGGGCGGTCAGTCTCAGCGCGTGGCCATCGCCCGGGCCATCGTCAAAAAGCCGGCCATCATCATCGCCGACGAACCCACCGCCAACCTCGACGCCGAGAACTCCTTCAACATCCTGGACATCATGCTCAACCTCAACTGCCAGCTTTCCATTACTTTCCTCTTCGCCACCCACGACGAAAAGGTCATCCGCTACCTCCGGCGTAAAATCACCCTGTTCGACGGCCGCATCGCCGCCGACGAAGAAAAAGAGGGACACAATACTCGTTCCCCAATTTCTAGTAACTCTTCATGACCATTCGGCAACAATTTTTGCTCGATATTAAATTGGAAATGATGCATAGATGCGCATTACAAAAGATAGAAGGATAAAAGGAAGAAAGGACGTAAGGACGCAAGGACGTAAGAAAGAAATGACGAACGGAAGGAAGAAAGAAAGGAAGGAAAAAAAAGAAAGAAAAAATCCATGGAACAAATAAAGCAGGCAGCAGGAAAAACCCCGGCCCTGAAGCCGGCATCCATAAAAATGGGGACAGAGTATTGTGTCCCCCAACAACCATGAAAGTCCTTCTGAAGTTAGCCACCCGCAACCTGCTCGGCACCGGCCTCCGCACCTGGCTCAACGTCGTCGTCCTCTCCCTAACCTTCGTGGTCATCATCACCGGTCAGGGTCTTTTCCGCGGCATGGGCGACCAGGCCGCCCGGGCCAGCCTTGAAGCCGAATATGGCGGCGGCCAGTTCTGGCATTCTGCCTACGACCCCTACANCCCCCTCACCATCCAGGACGCCCACGGCCCCATCCCCGACCAGTTCCTCCCCCTCATCGCCTCCCGCCAGGCCACACCCGTCCTCATCATCCAGGGCACGCTCTACCCCCAAGGCCGCTTCCTCCCCGTCCTCATCAAAGGTATAGACCCGACCCAGAACATCCTCAAAATCCCTTCAAGCTCGCTCATCGTAGGAGGGGAATCAGAAATTCCAAACACCAGCATATCATCAAGTAATACCCCGCCGGATAAACCCGAGAAATCAAACCCGGCAGAGGGAGGCAATCGCAACCGGAAAAGCAATAATAAAAATACTGGTGATAATATTAATAACAATACACCTGCAGCTTCTGCGGCGCTCTTCCGTAAACCGCCTGAAAGCTACGAAACAAACAAAATTTTAAACGGCAATACGCCATCTACCGCCTCCACAGCCAGCAGGCCATCAACTGGGGCCGCTGACACTCCTGTCCCCATAATTCCCGACGAAATTCCAGCTTTCATCGGCACCCGCATGGCCACCACAGCCCGCCTTTCTGTCGGCGACACGGTCATCCTGCGCTGGCGCAACGCCCACGGCGCCTTTGACGCCCGCACCATCCGCATCGTCCACATCTTCCGGACCATCGTCCAGTCCGTGGACTCGGGCCAGGTCTGGATTCCCCTTTCCGACCTCCAGGCTATGGCCAGCCTCCCCGCCCAGGCCACCATCATCACCCTGGCTCCCGGCGCTACCCCACCTTCCACCCTATCCGCCGACAGCTGGGTTTACCGCGACCTCAAGTTCCTGCTCCGCGACATAGACCAGCTGGTGGCCGCCAAAACCGTCGGCGCAACCACCGTCTACGTCATCCTGCTTTTCATGGCCCTTCTGGCCATCTTTGACAGCCAGGTCCTCAACATCTTCCACCGCCTCAAAGAAATCGGCACCCTTGTGGCCCTCGGCCTCACCCGCCGCCAGATTGTCCTGCTTTTCACCCTGGAAGGCACTCTCCAGGCCGTCCTGGCTGCCATTCTGGCCGCCATCTACGGCTACCCGCTCCTCTCAGCTTTCGCCCGCACCGGCTGGAAAATGCCCGAGGCCTTTGACAGCTTTGGAATCGCCCTCGGCGAGCGCCTCGTCCCCGTCTTTACCGGCGGAATCATCATCGGGACGGTCATTCTGATAATGACCCTCACTGCTATCATCAGCTTCATGCCGGCCCGCCGGCTGTCACGTTTGCGGCCAACCGACGCCCTAAGAGGGAAACTGAAATGATTAATTTCATCATAAAAGGCGTCCTGCGCGACCGCACCCGAAGCCTACTCCCCATCCTGGTTGTAGCCGCCGGAGCCATGCTCACCGTCTTTTTCTACAGCTACATGCAGGGTGGAAAGAACAACTTCATAGATACCAGCGCCCGCTACCAGACCGGCCACCTGAAGGTGATGACCCGCGGCTACGCCGAGGAAGCCGATCTGCTGCCCAACGACCTGGCCTTAACAGAAATTTCCAACCTCCTGGCCCGCCTCCGCGCCGATTACCCTGACTTAATCTGGACTCCGCGCATCCGCTTTTCCGGCCTCCTTGATGTGCCCGACGAGAAAGGCGAAACCCGGGCTCAGGGTCCGATGACCGGCCTGGCCGTTGAACTTCTAAAAAGTGCCGATAATGACACTTTGACTCGGGGTAGCACTAATCTTTATAACTATCAAATATTCCAGGCGGGCACAGAAGCTGTCCCCCGGTTTTCAGGACCAGTCGAAACGCCTGCCAACATGGGACCTTTAGAAAATTCACCCTTAGTCAGCCTTGCTGACAGTTCAACTCCAAGCGCTGGGCAAGGAAAATACATAGAACCCGGCCTAACACCTTCGGAAGACCCGGCCGGGAAAGCTCCTCAAAATAATTCAATTAATTCCCATCAAATAGATTTTTCAACCGAGCCGCCAGAAATAAATATCTTAAACCTGGAAAAAGCCCTCCTCGCCGGACACCTGCCGCAGCAACCACGGGAAATCCTGGTGCCTTCCGAACTGGCCCGTTTGCTCAACATAAAACCCGACGACCGGGTGACCATCCTCAGCTCCACCATGACCGGCGCTCTGGCCATCGCTGATTTCACGGTCGCTGGCATCATTCGGTTCGGCATAACGCCGCTCGATAAGGGCCTGGTCATAGCCGACCTGGCCGACATCCAGCAATTCCTGGACATGGAAGATGCGGCCAGTGAAATCTTCGGCTTTTTCCCGAATTTCCTCTACCGGGCCAGCTCAGCCAGCCGCCTCGCCCGGGAATTCGACCAGAAAATGGCCGAAGCGGACCTTGAAGCCCAGGCCGGGAGCGCGCCCGCCGCCCCCACAATTCCAGACCCCGAACTTCAGCCGGTCATGCTAACCCTCGGCCAGCAGGGCGGGCTAGCCGATATGATCGCCGTTTACGACATCTACTCGTTTGTCCTGGTTGCGGTCTTCGTGGCCGTGATGTCCATAGTGCTGTGGAATGCCGGTCTGATGGGCTCGCTGCGCCGTTACGGCGAGATTGGTCTTCGCCTGGCTATGGGTGAAACCCGGTCGCACCTGTACGCCTCACTTCTCGGTGAATCTGTCATAATCGGCCTGCTGGGTTCGGCCCTGGGCACGGCCTTCGGCCTGGCCATTTCCTACTACCTGCAGACCTACGGTATCAATGCCGAAGCTTTTGCTAAATCTTCCGAAATGATGATGACCAACGTGATTAAAGCCCAGGTAACCTGGGTGAGCTATGTGATTGGCTTTATCCCGGGTTTGCTGGCCACGGTGCTCGGCACCGCCATCGCCGGACTCGGGGTGTTCAGGCGCAGGACAGCCACTCTGATGAAGGAGTTTGAGGCTTGAGTTAGCTTGAGCCAATAATATCTTTAGGTAAGCAATAGCCCGGGGATAAGGGCCGCAGATAGAAGCAGCACAGGCTGTCGCGCCGAAAATGCCGGAGGAGGATTGTTATATGAACAATCATTCATGTATGACCGGAGTGGCCAGAGCCTTAAGCTCTGGCACAAGGGTTGGCCCAGAGTCCAGCTCTGGAACTGGCCCAAGGACTGGCTCAGGTGCCGGCTCAGCAGCTGGCTTAAGGCGCGGTTCACGGCGCGGTTCAGAGCCCGATTCAACAGCCGGTTCAGTAGCCGGCTCAGCAGCTGGCTCACGGTCTGCCTCCAGCTCTACCCCAAAGCCAGCGCGAGCCGTCATTTTAAGTCACGCCGGCGAGGAAGCACCGCACAGCCCCTATTCTTGCACGCGCAATTTAATATTGTTAATCAGGCCGTCTAAACAGAAGCCTACTCGCCGGCTGCCCAAGAACAATCTGCCTCAAACCAACATGCCTCAGCCCAATCCGCCCCAGACCAATTTTCCCAAAACAGTAAAAATCCGCCAGATGGCGGGAGCTCAGGAGGGGAAAAATGAAACTTTTGCTGCCCAAATATTCTCTGAAAATTCTGCCCCGCAAAAACTGAGGCGCAAGATTTATCCGGCCGCAAAGAGGCTCGCGGCGCTTATGATCATAGATTTTCTGCTTCAGTTTGCGGTCGTTGCCCTGAGTGCCGTCTTTTTATTCTGCGCTCAGGTTCTGGTTCAGCCGGCTGCGGCTCAAACCCAAAAATTGAGCGGTCAGGATATCTTAAAGCGCGTTGATGACAACATCACGGCCGACAATAAAATTATGACAGCTAAAATGATTATCCACCTGCGCCGGGCGTCGCGCACGGTGGAGTTTAAGTCATACATCCAGGGTACGGAAAAGGCTTTTACCGAATATCTGGCCCCTCCCCGGGAGCGCGGCACCAAGATGCTCAAACTCGGGAACCAGCTCTGGATGTATTCACCGTGGACCGAGCGGACCATCCTCATTTCCGGACATATGCTGCGTCAATCGGTGATGGGCTCGGACCTGAGCTACGAGGATATGATGGAAGACCCGCGGCTTTCTAATTCCTACACGGCCGAGCTAGAGGGCGAAGAGGTGATCAGGCTGGGTGAAGGGCTTGGTTCGGAACAGGCGGTAGATGAACCGGGAATTGGCATCGGGAGCAATGGAAGCAATAAGCTATTCGCAAATTATTCTCTGGTATCGAGACCGGCAGGGCTTGAATTCTCGGGAGAACCCGGATACGAAAATTGGAGATATGAGAATCTGAGAACAGAAATAGAAGAATACCAAGCCCCTGAAATCAACAGAGAAATTGCCAGCCCGCAAGCGGGTCAAGCCGGATTTTCAAGCGACGTGGTCGCCAGGGGAACCGAGGTCAGTTGCTGGGTGCTGGAGCTTACTGCCAGGTCAGAGGACGTAGCTTACCAAAAGCGAAAGTTGTGGGTGGATAAGGAGAGGTTCGTCGTGGTCCGGGAAGAACGCTATGCCAGGGGCGGGACGCTGCTCAAGAAGACCGAGGTCCTGAGCCTGAAGAGGTTCGGTAAGCGCTGGGTGCCCGACCGGGCCGTTTTCAAGGACATGCTGAAAGCCGGCGAAGGCACAGAATTCGTGATTGACTCAATTGAATTCGACGCCCGGATCCCCGACTATATTTTCACCCGGGCCGCCCTCAAGTAATGGGGACATGAACTGCTTTCTGCCTGATCTTAGTCTTTTTCATTTTGTTAAGGCAGTTCGTGTCCCCCGTTTCTTACTTGTCCCCAGTTCCCGCCGGGGATATGGGTGGCGGGGACATGAACTGTTTCCTGAGCAGTACCCTATTAAAGTCTATTCTCTATGAAACAGTTCGTGTCCCCCGTTCTAGTGGGGACATGATGCCTCTTCCCTCGTCGCTATTTGTTTTCCGTTCTCGATGAAAAGGCTTCGTGTCCCCCGTTTCTTACTTGTCCCCAGTTCCCGCCGGGGACATGAGTGGCGGGGACATGAACTGTTTCCTGAGCAGTACCCTATTAAAGTCTATTCTCTATGAAACAGTTCGTGTCCCCCGTTCTGGGCGGGGCCATGATAAAAAAATCGGAAAAATGTAGGGTGTCCCGCTTTTTCCGCCCTTCTACTACTTCTTGGACGGAGAGGCTTCTTCTTTTCCTTCCATTAGCTTGAAGGCACCGTAAAGGGCCACAGTAGTAACCACCATCAGGACAGCTATGCCAACCGGAGTGTAGAAGAAAGACGGCTTGCTCTCTCCCGAACTGAGCTGATTCTGGCCCATGGGGGCAATCTCGCCGCGCATCAGGGCCAGGCTGAGCTTGCCAATTTCGCCTTCCTTAACGCTGACAACGTATCCGAAATTGTAATCGCCATCTGGGGCAGTTATGCCCAGGACGTACTTGCCTTCTTTCAAGTTCTCTATCTTATAGGCTCCGTTGGCATCAGTGGGCGAGCTGAAGAATTCCTGTCCATTATCCACGTTGCGCAGCTTGACCACAGCATTCTTGACCGGTGTCTTCTGGTCACTGCCGTAAATGAAGCCGACCAGGGCTCCGCCACGGCCAGTCCTATTGGTCTGCGAAAAGCCCTCCACTGGCATAATTAACAGAGTAAACGCACTCAGAACCAGGGTTAATAACAGGCGGGATTTAAACACTCTCAGGGTAAGCATTTCATCCTCCCGAGCAACCTTTTCTGTTTTTTACAACACCACGGGCGAAAAGTCAAGAAAAATTTTGCTACATTCATATTGCTGACAGCAACTTACCCGAAAAATCCGGAAAAATGTAGGCTGTCCCGATTTTATTCCCGGCCGTTTTTTGATAGAATACTGCCCTTAATTTTAATTCTTTGTGATTTGATAACGGTGATGGGATAAGGAATAGGGAAGGATGAATATTCCAGCCGTTCTAAAAAGACAGACGGTAACTCAGGCGGCAGTGGTGATTGCCGTCTTTTCTTTTATCAGCAAGTTTTTCGGCTTTTTCCGCGAAGTTCTGGTAGCCAAATATTTCGGAGCCACTGGCACCACTGATGCCTTTCTGGTGGCGCTGGTCATCCCGGGCTCCATACTCGGCCTTTTCGCCAGCGGATTCGGCACGCTGGTCATCCCCTATTACTTAGAAAAAAAATCCCAGTCAGCCGAAGCCGCTCGGCGCTTCGTCAACTCCGCCTTTACCGTCTGGGGCACCATTTTCCTGGCAGTCTCTGTCCTCATCTTCATTTTCGCCCCGGCCTGCGTCCGCATCATCGCCTACGGCTTTACCGGCGAACGCTTCACCCTGGCTGTTACCTTAACCCGCTATCTCCTCATTGCTGGCCTGTTCACTGTCCTCATCGGTATGTTCACCGGTCTTTTCCAGGCTGAAAAGCAGTTCTTCTTCCCCATATTTATTAGCTTCCTCGGCAACGTGGCCCTGGTCTTCTCCCTCTTTTTCCTGCATCGCTCGCTTGGCCTGCATAGCTGGACAGTCGGCCAGCTCCTCAACGCTTCGCTGGTTTTTTTTGCTATGTTCTTTGTCCTCTGGTGGCGCTACAAGTTCTTCCATACCTTCAGCTACCACCAGGTGGACTGGGCAGAAATCCGCCAGTTTGCCATCCTGCTTATGCCGCTGGTCATCTCCGGCGGTCTGTCCATGCTCAACCAGATTGTGGACAAAACCATCGCCTCGGGCCTGGATGCCGGCTCCATTGCCGCCCTTAACTTCTCAGCCCGCGTCTGGAACATCCCGCTGAGCCTCCTGGCCATCCCCATTGCCACTGCCATTTTCCCGACCTTCTCCGAGCTGGCTCTCAACGGCTCAGCCCGTCAGGAGTATGAAGAGCGACTCCAGCGAACCATCGGCGTCTCTTTTTACCTCATCATCCCCTCAACCTTTTTTCTTTTTTTCCTGGCTCAGCCCATCGTTCGCCTGTTCTTTGAGCGCGGCGCTTTTGACGCCAAAGCCACGGCGCTTACTACCTTTGTCACCCAGATGTATGTCATTGGCCTGTTCGGCCATGCCCTCTCGCCCATCCTGGCCAGAGTTTTCTACTCGTTCAAAAATACAGCCACTCCGCTTATTATCAGCGGCGTCTGCGTCGGCCTGAACATTATTTTGAACATAATTTTATCCAGGTTTATGGGCGCCGCTGGCATTGCTTTAGCGACATCCATAGTGATGATTTTAAATTTCATTCTTTACATCGTTTATCTCAAAAAATACCTCAACCCCTTCCCGCGGGCACTGGCTTCAGAAACCATAAAGATAATCGTAAGCTCCGTTCCCATCGCTCTGGTCTGCTATTTTGCTCTGCCTCTTTTCCAGAAAACCTCAGCCGCCTCGCTCCACGCTTTTATTTCCCTGACCATCAAAGTCGCCGCCGTGGGCCTCGCTTCCGTCATCCCCTTCTTTGCCCTGAGCCATCTCCTCAGACTTGATTCCTTCGCCTTTCTTAAATCCTACGCCATAAGTTCCCTTAAAAAATTCACCCGAAAATAAAAAAGGGGACACGAACTATTTTCTGCCCAGTCATCTGCTCTTTTATTCAGGCAGAAAACAGCTCGTATCCCCTGTCCTTGTTGCCTATGTTCTTATTAAAATATTCTCTTAATAAAGACCCACTTTGGCACCCTGAACGGCCATGTCAAGTTTCGTTCGCAATTTGGCCATCGTAATCTCTCCATTTGAAGCCTCAGTTGGCGGCCTGAGCCATCGAACTTTCTA
>JGI12104J13512_1002576_pt1 | contig 11204 bp, 12 predicted proteins | sample TerdegcTABiofilm_FD_13512 | JGI IMG/M metagenome (IMG submission 13512)
CAGAGGCGTCATGGAAATCTCCCTTCTCCGTCGTTCTCCGTCCGTCGCCTGAAAAACGCGCCTCCTCGCATCGCCCTTCGGGAAACGGGGACACCCGACATCTTGACGAAGGTGCTTTCTTCGGAGATACTTCCTTTCGGAATAAAAGTAATTCCATATAAAAATAGTTCACTCCGGCACTGGAGGAATTTGTGTGCGTCTGGACATGCACGTTCACACGAAAGAGGGCTCGTTCGACAGTGAACTCCCCGTGGAGCAGGCACTGAGAAAAGCCAGGGAGCGGGGTCTCGCCGGGCTCTGCGTCACGGATCACGAAAGCCTCGCACTCCGTACCGAGGCGAAGCGTCTGAGTGAACGATTCGGACTCCTCGTCCTCGTCGGCATGGAGTACCTTACCACCGATGGAGACATGCTCGTCTTCGGTCTCGATTCGGTCCCGCAAGGCCCGCTTTCTGCTTTGGAACTCGCGGCACACGCCGCCTCCCAAGGCGGCGTCTCGGTTGCCGCCCACCCTTTCCGCAACAACGGGCGGGGCATGGGAGCCCTTTTCAGTCACATACCACTCCACGCCGTGGAGAGTTTCAACGGCAGCACGCTTCCGAAGCACAATCTCCAGGCGGAAGCGCTTGCCGCCGAATGCTGCCTCCCGCGCCTCGGCGGAAGCGACGCGCACCTCGTCGAGCGGATCGGGCTTTTCGCCACGGAATTCAGGAACACGCTCCGCAACGAAAGAGATTTTCTGGAGGCACTCCACAACGGCACCTTTCGACCGGTGGCGTGGAACGGAAGAGACTATGTGGACGCCCTGTCCTTCGTTCTCGCACAGAACGGAGGAATCCGGGAAAAACAGCCGCTCTTCCCCGAAATCCAGCACAACCGCTTTTCCGCCTGACGTCCCGCCGTTCCTTTCCGGCCGGATCCCTCTGCGGCATCGGAGCGCGGTACAACCAGTATATCCGCTTCTCCTCCTCCATCCTCACTTTCGCTTCCTTTCCTCATCCATGGTCTTCTCACCCTTCCCGAAGAGGGCCGAAAGGAGGAGGTTGTCTCCGGAGAACAGGACTTACGGCTCAAACGCTTCCACATATAGAGTGCTATACTCTCTACGCTCCCACATATAGCGAGCCATTCGAACCCGCGACAGGCACCCCGGAAGCGCGGCTTTCGTGCCGTCCAGCATGTATCGTGTCCCGCACAAACCCGAAAAGAGGATATTCCTGCAGGATTTTCCGTATCGCCATTCCGAGGAGGTACCCATTTATGATGTTTTCCGAGAACGCTCTGGTGATCCTGAAAAAACGTTACCTCAAGGGTAGCGAAACTCCGCAGGAGATGCTCCGCCGTGTCGCCAAGGCAGTTGCTGCGGCGGAACCCGAAGCTGAACGCGCCCTCTGGGAGGAGCGTTTTACCGACCTCATGGCGCAGCTCGATTTTCTGCCCAACTCGCCGACCCTGATGAACGCGGGGCTCCCGGAGGGACAGCTCGCGGCCTGTTTCGTGCTCCCCGTCGAGGACAGCATGGACTCCATCTTCTCCACACTCCGGAGCGCCGCCCTCATCCACAAGTCCGGAGGCGGAACGGGGTACAACTTCTCGAAACTCCGCCCAGCGGGAGATGTAGTGTCCACCACGAACGGCGTCGCCTCAGGACCGATCTCCTTCATGCGCATGTTCGACCTCGCCACGGACGTGGTGAAACAGGGGGGAACCCGTCGCGGCGCCAACATGGGCATCCTGGATTGCGACCACCCGGACGTGCTCGCCTTCATCCGGGCAAAGACGGAGGAAGGAATTCTCACCAATTTCAACATCTCCGTGGGCATCACCGATAGATTCATGGAAGCCCTGGCGAACGGCGAAGACTGGCACCTCGTGAACCCGCGCACGGGCCAGACCATCGAAACGGTGAAGAGCATGGAACTGTGGAACCGCATCGTCCATGCGGCCTGGGCCACGGGAGATCCCGGCGTGATCTTTCTCGACCGCCTCGAAAGGGACAATCCGACGCCCCACGTGGGCCGCATCACGTCGACGAACCCCTGCGGCGAACAGCCCCTCCTTCCCTACGAGGCGTGCAATCTCGGCTCAGTCAACCTGAAAAACATGGTCAGGGACGGGGAAATTCTCTGGGACCGCCTGGAGAAGACCGTGCGCACCGCCGTGCGTTTCCTTGACGACGTGATCGACATCAATTGCTATCCGCTTCCGGAGACAGAGGACATGGTGAAGGGAAACCGGAAGATCGGTCTCGGCGTCATGGGATGGGCGGAGATGCTTTTCCTTCTGGGGATCCCCTATGATTCCGAGGAAGCGCTGGAGCTGGCGGAGAAAGTCATGGCCTTCATTCAGGCGACCGGACGGGAGGCGAGCAGAGACCTCGCCCGGGAACGGCACCCCTATCCCAACTGCATCGGCGAACCGCTCCGGAACGCCACGGTGACAACCATCGCCCCCACGGGAACCATCGCGCTCCTGGCGGAGTGCTCCTCCGGCATCGAGCCTGTCTTCGCCCTCACGCACACCCGAAAGGCCTTCGGCACGGAGGATCTGGTCTACGTGAACGACGTGCTCCAGGCGGAGATGCACCGTCGGGGGCTTGCCTCTCTCGACTCTCTGCCTTCGGAAATGAGACGGGTTTTCGTCACCGCCCATGAAATAGACTATCCCTGGCATGTGCGAATGCAGGCGGCGTTCCAGAAGTTCACGGACAATGCCGTCTCCAAGACGATCAACCTTCCGGCGGATGCGACCAAGGAGGACGTGCGCAAAGCCTATCTTCTCGCCTACGAACTGGGATGCAAGGGCATCACCGTCTACCGCGACGGATGCAAGGCAAGCCAGGTTCTCACCACGACGCCCTCCGGCAAAAAGGACGACACGGTGACGCATCAACTGGTCATGCCCATGGGAGATCAGGGTACGTTTCCTCTCGACCGCCCCCAGGTTCTCACGGGGAAGACCATCAAAATGCCCACCTCCTACGGCAATCTCTACCTCACGGTAAACGAGACGGGTGGACGCCCCTTCGAGGTCTTCGCCACGCTCGGCAAGAGCGGCAAGGACACCCAGGCCCACACGGAAGCCCTCGGGCGCCTTATCTCGCTGGCGCTCCGCACAGGCATCCCCGCGCCGGAAATCGTGAACCAACTCAAGGGAATCGGCGGAAGCCAGCCCGTGTGGGACGAGGACGGGGTCATCCTCTCCCTCCCCGACGCCATTGCCAAATGCCTGGAACGCGCACTCGGGGTGCCTGTCCACACCAGTGCGACGGACATGTGCCCCGGCTGCGGCGCCGTTCTCGTCCGGGAAGAGGGATGCGTTACGTGCCATGCCTGCGGTTACTCGAAATGCTGAAACCTCCTTTAGGAGCACATCGATGGAACGCAGCGTGAACACCCTCGGGAGATGGGGACTCTCCGCTCCCGAGGCGGAGGTCCTGACGGCCTGGTTTCGCACGTTCACGACATCCTTCGCGAACGAAGGCGCCCTGCCGCCCCTGCTGGAACTGAAACGCCTCCACAGCTTCCGGGTAAGCGCCATCGCCCGGGAGTTCGCGGAAGCTCTGAAATGGGACGACGACGAAATCCGCGCCGCTGAAACCGCGGGATTGCTTCATGACGTGGGGCGTTTTCCTCAGTACGCCTCCTTCGGAACCTTTTACGACGGGCGCTCCCTGGACCACGGCGAGAAAGGAAGAGACGTCATCGCCGCCGAAGCACCCCTCGCGGCCTGTTCCGGAGAGACCCGGGAAGCCCTGCTGCAGAGTGTCGCCCTTCACAACAAGAAGGCACTCCCGGAGACCATCCCGCTCTGCGCCCTGCCCCTGGCACGGCTCATCCGGGACGCGGACAAACTGGACGTCTTCCACATCGTTCACCGTCACGTGCAGGAGGGGCGCATCACACAGCTCCTCCCGGGAATCGACGAAACGGGGCCGCTTTCAAATGCGCTCGTCCGGGAAGTGGAAAACGCGCATCTCGCTTCCTACGCGAACGTGCGAAGCCTTGCGGACTTTCTCCTCGTACAGCTCACCTGGGTGTTCGACCTGAACTATCCGCCTTCCCTGGAACGACTCCGGAAGACGGGTATCGTGGAGGACATCGCGACACGTGTGGGAAAAGGTCATACCGCAGTGCAGCGCCTGATCGCCGACGCGTGGGAACGCCTGGAAAACCCCAGGTCGCTCCTTCGGGAGGAACACCTCGGAAAAAGACGCTGACATCACCGCCGAAACGGTGTTTTCCACTGCATCAATGCCATGCAGTGGAAACCCGCACTCAGACGAACATCCGACGCCCTTTCCGACCGAAGTGTGCCGAAACGGGAACAGGCCGAGCCGGCAGCGACGGAATGCAACCGCGTTCTTCCAGGCGATCTCCCGAAGAAATATCCCGCGCCGATCTTCTGTGCGGATGTTTGCTTGGGAGGGATGTGGACCGCAACAAGGATTTTCCCGGAAAACGTTCGGATCGGAGGACGTACGCAAGGATATTCCCGGAGGCTCACGGCGAAATCTGCGCCATCAAGAGAAATCGGTTGTTGTGAAGAGAGGAGGCCGAAACACATGGCGGAGCAAGAGGACAAAACGAGCTTCAAACAAGCCTTTTTCGTTCCTTCTCAAAGAGAAGGAACCGCCCCGGGCGAAAGCGAAACCATTACCGATTCCTACGTCACCAAGGACGCCAGCGACATCGTGGAAATTTTCCATCCCGACAGGATACCCGGTCTCCCCTACAGCCTCGCCGAGGCCACAGTGCACGCGGGGAAACGCACCATTCCCCACGTGCACACCCGAAGCACCGAGATCTACTATTTCCTCTCCGGCAGGGGAACCCTCGCCCTCGGAAAGGAAAGTCACATCGTCTCCCCCGGAGCGGCGGCGCTCATTCCTCCGGGAACACATCATTGGGTGGAGGCGGAAGAGACGCTGCGCTTCCTCTGTGTCTGCTGTCCCCCTTACGATCACGCCCAGACACTCCTCGACGAGAACTGACCGCAAAAACGCCGGGGGAATTCCTCAACCGCCGCAGTCGCACCCGCAAGAACAGGAGGATGCAGGGGGGGTGACGTCGCCCTCGGAGGGAACGATGCAGATGAACGTGAGGGGCTCCTCGCCGACTCTTTCGAAGGAGTGAGGTTTTCCCGCCGGAACGTGGGCCCAGAAAAGAGGCGCCAGAGGATATTCCTCGTCCTCCACGCGCACGCGCCCTTCTCCGGAAAGAACGAAAACGTAATGGGGCCAGTCGTGTTGGTGGAGGGGTACCGCGGCGTCCCCCTCCAGGGTGAAACAGCGGGCCGTGTAGTTCTCCCAGAAGCGTTCCGGACCGAAGACGATCCGCTTTTCGATGCCCCCGTGTCCTTGGAGGGTTACCGAGGGAAGATCCTTGATTTTCCCTGCGTAGACGACTTGATCTGCCACATACTTCACTCCCTTTCGCAGTGCTGTGCACATCTCGCTCTTTCGCATTCCGTCGAACCAAATGCAAGGATTCTCTTTTCCCGCTTTCTTCCATGGCTGAAAAACACACGCAAAATTTTCGCTACGGCCTTGCCTGGAAGAAGAAGAGCGCGTATTCTGATAGCATCAGACGACAAGGTATCGTTGCACCAAGGGGAGGTGAGGAATCGTGACCTCGACAGCACCCCGAATTCTTATTGTGGACGATTCGGCGTTCATGCGGTTCATGTTGCAGAAAATCCTCACCGATGCAGGCTTCGACGTGGTGGGCGAAGGCACGGACGGATCCGAGGGGGCGGAACTCTATCAGACCCTGCGTCCCAACGTGGTGACCATGGACATCACCATGCCGATCCTCTCCGGCCTTGAGGGATTGAACCGCATTCTCCGCATCGACCCCGAAGCACGAGTAATCATGATCTCCGCCATGGGGCAGAAATCAACGGTTCTCAAGGCGCTCCAAAGCGGCGCTCTCGGATTCATCGTCAAGCCCTTCGACAAGGTCAAGGTAATCGATACAGTGCGGGACGTTCTGGCCTTTTCTCACAAGAGCACGGAATCTCCGGAACGCCCCGATCCGGCGCCACCCTCCCGAGAAGACGCGTAACAAACCCCATGACGCGATGGCGAAACCTTCCCCAGGGAAGTCCTCCGTCCTCACGTCATGGGGTTCTCACTTGTCCCGAAACACCAGATCCTTGTCCCCCGGATAGGTCAGGGTATAGTGAACGGCAATCTTGCGGATCTCCCCGCTCTTCAGCGGGATCTCCCAGGTGAGCAGCCCTTCCCTATCGGAACTGGCGGGCTGTGGATCCATGGTTTTGATCTCCACCTTCACCGACTCGTTGGCACTGACGGGAACTCTTTCCAGGATGCGCACCACTGTTTCCGAGGGAAGGCCGTTCGTCACGGTCAGCTCGTACCCATCGGCAAGACGTCCCTTGCCCAGCCAACTTTTTCCCTCCACACCGACACTCTTTTCTCTCTCCACGCGAACGAGAGGGGTGGTCCCGAAGGCCACGGTGAGATCCTGTCCCTTGCTGCGGGCCGGAAGCGTCGTTTTGCCCCCGGCGACGCCGTCCACGGAGAGTTCCGCCTCGCCTGGGAGAACGGCCTCGGGCAGTGTCTCCACCTCGGCGAGAAGCCATGCTTCCTGGCTGAAACGCGGAACCAGCACGATGGCCATGCTCCCCTGAAGAGCGAGGTCGCCCAGAGGAATCTCGGCGGAAGTACCCTCCCCCGGCACGCGCCCTGTCGTGAGGATGTCCACGCCGCGCAAGCCCTCCTCCCGGACGGGAGGCGCGGGAGCCCTCCCGAGAGCGATCTCCTCAACGGCCATGTAGGGCGCGGGCGCTGCATCGGGAACGGCGCCTTTCGCACGGAAGTCATCCTGGCGAGGCTGTGCGATGTCCACCACGAGGGGGCGCAACCGGGGAGGACGAACAAGCCGGGGAGGATCCGCGGTATGCACGACGAGCGGCCCGTCCCAGTCAATGCCGGTTCGTTGCATCACCGACGCGACCAGACGGCCCGTGACGTTTCCGCTCTTCGTTTCGAGGTTGAGCACGTATCTGTAGGTCCAGTGCACCTGATCCGTCCAGGCGGTGAGGAGGCCGCCGCCGTGCCCACCGTCGCCGCGGATTTCGATCATCATGGAGTAGCCTTCCTGAAGACGCTCCTGCAACTGCCGATTCCAGAGCTCCGCTTCATGGCGCTTGCGCTGGAGCGTTTCCGTCACTTCCGCGAGACGTAGTTCCTGCTCTCTGCGAAGCGCGGCTGCGGCGACGAGCAGGTCGAGGGCCTTTTCGCCTTCGGGCCTCAGGGATTCAAGAGCTCCGGTCAACTGCCGAAGGGAGGCGGCCTCCGCATCGAGAACCGCCACCTCGGCCCGAAGTTCGTCCACTTTCTCCGACAGAGTCTTCAGGGCCGGAGGAATCCATCCCGCCCGGGGAAGCAGCACGATGTCAGGCGGCAAAGAAGGCGAATTTCCCTCCGGAAGCTGCAAACGGATCCGGGAAACGTCGAAGGTCGCCGGCAGACGCACCACAAATGCACCGGCGGGCACGGGGATTTCAACACCGGCACCGCTTGGATAGAGATGAACCCTCTCCGGCGGAGGCGAGACTCCGTCCTCGGACCGTGCCGGTTCTTCCCCGAAGGCGCTCCGCACTCCAAAGGACAGATCCCATACACCGAGAACACCCAGGATCAGAAGGATACCCACTCCTGCGACAGAGAACACCCGCATCGCCCTCCCCCTCTCCAGGGAGCCGTCGCCTCCCCATCGAACACACGGGGAAGAGCAACGGAATTCCGCCTGCGCCGAGAAACGCCCCCCTCAGGGGAGCTCCAGTTTTTCGGCAAGGACATACATCTCGCCGCTCCCGACAGAAGACCGGACGCTTCCCTCGAGAAGTATCCGGTCCCCTTCCCCGCACTGCCGGAGCCGATCCTGCAACTCCGGATCGTAGGCGCGGGCGAGTATGTAGTCGTGCCGTTCGTTCCCTCTGTAGTCCGTGCTCTCGTGTCTGACGGAGAATCGGAAATACCTGCCGCACCGGTTCTCTCCCACTTGCTCCCCCTTGAGGAAGTGAAGCGTCCCCTCGAGCCGGACCACATTGATCGATTGTGTCATCCCCTCATCTCCCTTCTCCATATGAAACCAACCCTTTCTCCCTTTCCCGCAATGTTCCGCCGTCCCCACGGTTTCCACCGCCCGTTCCCTCCGCCGCATTCGGAAGAGAACGGACGGGAATTCTCGCCTCTGTGCGCCATTATATCGCGGATCGTCTTCCCGGAAAAACAAAACCGGGCAGGGCCCCCCTCAGGGAGTTCCCCGCCCGGCACACACCATCAAAAGCAACCGCGTATCTCACCCGCGCATCCTCCCGTGAACGGCGAGCCACACGCAGGGAGGCTCCGAAGAAGTGCGGGCGACACGATGCCTCTCGTGCGCCCGGAGAAAAATCCAGTCTCCGGGATGCATTTCCAGAACGCCCCCGTCCTCCCATTCCAGAACGGCCTCACCGGAGAGAAGCACCACCCATTCGTCCCGCTCCTGATCGTACCAGAAACCGGGAGGCGAGGACTGCCCGAAGGAGACGATGCGCTCCACGAGAATTCCCCGATCCGGAAACAGCGGCTCGGCGATCTCTTCCTCCGGAAGGTCACCTTGCTCGATGCCTTTTGTCAGATCCCGGGAAAACTCGAAAAGGTTCCCTCCGGAAAAGACCTTTTTCCCTGAAGCACTCACGAGGGATCTCCCCGCTCCTCCGTACATCCGTCGCGCCTCGAAAATCCCCGAGGGAGACGTTCCCCCGGCAAGGTTTTTCCGCTTTCACCGTGGCGGGCATTCCGGACGATGGTGGGAATGTCCACGGATGCGCCCTGTCCTTTCGCCCCGTCGGTGCGGGGAAAGAGCAGTCCGTCGTCCGGAGGCCCCTGCAGGTCCGTCTCCTCCAGTTCGATACGGCGGCGCTCCCGCCCTCCCCGGTGAGATTCCGCAAGTCTTCCGGAGGGGCGCTCCTTGCCTCCGGGCACGAACCCCGCGGCGATGACCGTGATGTGCACCAGCCCCTCCATGGAGGGATCCAGCACATGTCCCCAGGAGATGTTCGCGTCCTCGTCGGCGTACTCGGCCACGACCTGGGCGGCCTGGTTCACCTCCCAGAGGCTGATGTCGGGACCGCTGGCGATATTGAAGAGGATGCCCTTCGCGCCGGAGGCGGGAGTCTCCATGAGAGGACTGCTGACGGCCATGCGCGCGGCCTGGACGGTCCGCTCGGGCCCTTTTCCGGTCCCGATGCCCATAACGGCCGATCCGGCACCGGAGAGCACGGTCCGCACGTCCGCGAAATCCACGTTGACCAGTCCGGGGCGGAGAATGAGGTCGGTGATCCCCGCGACAGCCTGGCGGAGCACTTCATCCACCAGGCGAAACGCATCGGAGAGGGGTGTCTTCTTGTCCACGAGTTCGAGAACGCGTTTTTTTTTTTTTTCTCGATTCCCTCGGCGGCGTTCTGAGCCCGGCGGCGTCCCTCGAAGGTGAACGGGCGCGTCACCACGCCCACGACGAGAGCGCCCCGCTCCCGGGCGATCTCCGCCACGACGGGGCTGGCCCCGGTTCCCGTGCCGCCTCCCATGCCTGCGGTGACGAACACCATATCCGCTCCGGCAAGCGCCTCGGAAATCTCCCGAACGGATTCCCGCGCCGACTGAAAGCCGATCTCGGGATTGGCGCCCGCTCCGAGTCCCCGAGTGAGCTTCTGCCCCAGAGGAATCTTGATCGATGCCTCGGAACGCTCCAGATGGGGCATATCGGTGTTCGCCGCGAGGAATTCCACACCCGTCACGCCGCTTCGGACGATGTGGTTGAGCGCGTTGGTACCGCCACCGCCCACGCCCACGACCTTGATGACCTCCCGATAGGGACGGTGCATCCGTTCCATTTCGAAGGCATCGAGCGCATCTCCCATGGCTTCCACTCCCCTCGGTTCCTGGTGCGTCCATGCTTCCCTATTGTAACGCCTGAAGCAAAAAAGCGGAGCGGTCTCTCAAGGAGCAAAAATGACGATTTCGTCCCTGTTTGCATGATCCGAAAGAACTACAGACGGGACGCTCCCGTGCCATATGCAGCATTCCCGGAACGAAAAGAGGGCGTTCCGATCACGCCGGATTCTTTCCGCCCCCTCTGGAAAGTTTCTCCTCGTAAAAACCGATCTTCTTCTCGATGTTCGCCAGGTTCGCCTCCCACCGTTTTTTTTCTTCGAGGACGCGCCGACGGTGCTGCAGAAGAATGCCCAGGCGCTGGGACAGGGTGTGTTCTCCCTCGTAGCGGAGGGTCGCATACTCCCTGATATTCCTGATGGGCATTCCCGTTTCCTTCAGCTTCCTGATGAAACGGATCCATTCCAGATCCTCCGGGACGTACATCCGTCTTCCACGGGTATCGCGCCGGACGATGAGAAGCCGTTCCTTCTCGTAGTAACGGAGCGTGTGAACACTGACGGCGGAGAGCGCCGAAAATTCCCCGATGGAATAGGACATCGATTCCTCCCGACCCGGCCACTTGACCTGGAGTCCACTCGAACATCTATGCTTCGCACTATACCGCAACCGAAAGGGGAGAGGCAAATGGACGAGAGTCGTTTCGACCGGGGCATGAAAAAACTTCTGGAGGTGGACGGTGAAGGCGGAGAGCGGGTCATGCAGTCCCTGAAGGACATCGCTCCGGATCTGGCCACCTTCATCGTGGAGTTCGCCTTTGGCGACATTTATTCCAGAAAAGGGCTCTCCTTGCGGGAAAGGGAGCTGATCACCACGAGCAGTCTGCTCACGGCGGGGGGATGCGAACCGCAGTTGGAAGTGCACATCAACGGCGCGCTGAACGTGGGCATCTCACCGGAGGAACTCGTCGAAGCCTTTCTGCAGTGCATTCCTTACACGGGATTTCCGAGAGCGCTCAACGCCATCTTCCTGGCCAAAAAGGTTTTCGCCCGCCGGGGGCTCCCTATTCAGGCGACGGCAGAACGTGGAAATTCGCGCCCGAACTCGGAAGGATGCCGGAACGCCCCCGTGGATGGAGAAACACCGCTTTGTTCAGCTCCCTGAGCGTGCTCCGGAGCGGACGCGCCCCCGCGGATGGCGGAACACCACACGCTCTGCCGGTGCGGAACGGAGCACGCGCCGTCCCGGTTCCCGGCACCGACATTCCGGAGATGCCGAACATACCCGGAAAGGCCGAAAA
>JGI12104J13512_1002577_pt1 | contig 11201 bp, 14 predicted proteins | sample TerdegcTABiofilm_FD_13512 | JGI IMG/M metagenome (IMG submission 13512)
GGAGANATGGCCGAGTGGATGAAGGCGCACGCCTGGAGAGCGTGTGGACGGGTAACCGTCTCGTGAGTTCGAATCTCACTCTCTCCGCCATTTTATTGCCCGGGCGATTGCCGGGCGGCGGCAGGCCGGGGGAACCGGCGCCGCCGGATGAAAAAAGAATGACTTTGGCCGTGCTAGACGGGGAGGTAGCGGTGCCCTGAACCCGCAAACCGCTGCAGCGGGGTTGAATCCCTGCCCGAGGGTTTAGCTTGTGGGGTCCGGCATTTGCAAGGGGTGTGGACGATCGGGTCTCACGCGACGGAGCTTCTTGAACCGTGTCAGGTCCTGACGGAAGCAGCACTAAGAGAAATACTCCGGGTGCCGTGAGGTCGCCTGGTCCGAGCTACCTGCGGATGTATCGCCCGGAAGCTAATATTCAAAGGCAGGTGCGCGGCCTGAAAATATAAGGAACCGCCTTCTTAGCGTAACTGAAGGCGGTTTCGTTTATATTCGCCTCATGCAGTGATTTTTTCTCTTTTAACAGGAAAATAATATTATACAGCGAAATAATAACCGGGAACCATAGCACTTGGCTCAAGTCGCTCAAGCAGTGCGCTTGAGCCAATGTATCAAGCGAGGACATTAAAATGGCTTATCTGGCGCTTTACAGGGAGTGGCGGCCCCAGACCTTCAAAGATATTGTCGGCCAGGAGCACGTAACCAGAACATTGCGGAACGCGGTGGAAGCGGGCCGGACCGGCCACGCCTATCTTTTTTGCGGCAGCCGCGGCACCGGCAAAACGACCACTGCCAAAGTGCTGGCGAAAGCTTTGAACTGCCTTGACCGGAAAGGACCGGAGCCCTGCAACCGGTGCGCTAACTGCCAGGCCGTTACCGAGGGCTATTCCGTCGACGTGATTGAAGTTGACGCCGCTTCCAACCGCGGCATCGACGAGATCAGGGATTTGCGGGAAAAGGTCAAGTTTGCGCCTGCGACCGGGCAGTTCCGGGTGTATATCATTGACGAGGTGCACATGCTCACCAACGAGGCCTTCAACGCCTTGCTGAAAACCCTGGAGGAACCGCCCGGCCACGTTGTATTTATCCTGGCTACGACCGAACCGCATAAAGTGCCGCTGACCATTCTCTCCCGCTGCCAGCGGTTTGATTTCAAGCGCATTCCCCCGGATGAGATTACCGGGAGACTGAAAGAAGTAGCCGCCGGGGCGGGTATAGCGGCGGATGAGGAGGCTCTGCTGCTGATCGCCAGGGCCGCCGAAGGGGGCATGCGGGACGCGCTCAGCATTCTTGACCAGGGGGCGGCCCTGGGGGAAATGAAGGTAACGGCCGGGGACGTACACAACATTCTTGGCACTGTGCGCGTCGATATCCTGCGCAGAATGACGGGGTACCTGGCTGCCGGCGAGGCCGGGCAGGCGCTGCGGCTGGTCGGCGAATTGACGGGCATGGGGAAGGATTTGCGGCTTTTTGCCAGGGAAATGGCTGCCTTTTTGCGGGCTGTTGCCCTGGAGAGGATTTCACCGGGTGACGCGGGGGGCGGAGTATGGGGCGACGCTTTAAAGAATGTTCCCGGCGCGGCTGATTTCAGCGAAGAGAGACTGATCCGCGCTGTAGACATATTGATCAAAGCCGAGCAGGAGATGAAGTGGGGCAGCCTGCCCGGTGTCATTCTGGAGCTTGCCCTGGTGAAAGCCTGCCGCCCGGAAATTACCTATGACCTGACATCCCTCTCGGCAAGAGTGGCGGCTCTGGAGGAGAAGCTGAAAAATCTGGTTAAGTACCAAGCAGTCCAAAGTTTCCCTGAGGCAACGGGCCGCTTGCGTCAACCTGACAGTGTTCCTGACGAAACCGGCGCGCGATGTGAGCCGGACCATGCCGGAGGGGTTCAGGCGCCGGCAGAAACCAACCCGAAAGAAACCGGCCCGGCGGATGCCATGTCAGAAAAATTAGCCGGGGTGGCATCCGGCGGGGAAGCAGTGCCGGGGGTGAGCCTCGACCTGGTGCGGAATTCCTGGGGGGACATCATAGGCGCGCTGCGCAAGGAAAGGCCGCCGCTCTATCCGAACTTTATCAAAGCTGTTCCCTTGCAGGTACAGGAGCACTGCCTGATTGCGGGTTTCCCGGAGGGTGAGGATTTGGCTTATGCGATGGCGGAGCGCCCTGAGAATAAGAAATATTTTGAGAAACTGCTGGGCAAGTTTTTAAGCGGTGAGTGGCAGGTTCTCTATAAATTTTACCAGGGGGAAATCCAGATGCCCGCTGTTCGCGTTGAGCCGGCCAATGATATCAGCCGCCGTTTCAAAGGGAAGGAAGTGATCCCCGAAGATGATCCGGAAGGCTCGTTGTTCGACGACTGAGACGACTGATAAGATCAGTAATTTATTCACTTTATTCAATAAAGGGGGTTTTATAATATGATGGGCGGAAATATGAACAAAATGATGAAGCAAGTGCAGAAAATGCAGCAGGGCATGATAAAACTGCAGGAGGAATTGAAAAGCCGGACGGTGGAGAGCACGGCCGGGGGCGGTATGATCAAAGTGATCGCCAACGGTAATAATGAGATTCTGTCAATAGAAATAAACCCCGAGGCGGTAGACCCGGAAGACGTGGAAATGCTTCAGGACCTGGTTCTGGCCGCGGTTAACGACGCGCTGAAAAAAGCGCAGGAAATGGTGTCCCAGGAAATGAGCAAGCTCACCGGCGGGATGAATATCCCCGGGTTGTTTTAGTTATGCATTTTTACCCCAGGCCGGTTGCCCGGCTGATTGACGGGCTCTCCAAGCTGCCCGGCATCGGGCCTAAAACGGCGCAGCGGCTGGCCTTTCACCTTTTGAACGCCCCGCCTGACGTGGCTTTGAGCCTGGCCCGCGCGCTGGAGGAGGCCAGGACCGCCATTCGCTACTGCTCCGTGTGCGGCAACTTTACCGACGATGACCCGTGTTTTATCTGCCGCGACGAGCGGCGCAGGCGGGATGTGCTCTGTGTGGTGGAGCGTCCCAGGGACGTCGTGGCGATGGAGAAAACCAGGGCGTTTAACGGACTTTATCACGTGCTGCACGGGGCTATATCGCCCATGGACGGCGTCGGGCCGGAGCAGCTGCGCATAAAAGAATTGTTCAGGCGCCTCGAAGGCGGGGAAGTCCTTGAGCTGATTCTGGCAACCAATCCGAACGTGGAAGGCGACGCCACGGCGCTGTACCTGGCCGGATTGCTTAAGCCCCTGAATTTGAAGGTCACGCGGATAGCGCATGGTTTGCCCGTAGGGGCCGATCTGGAGTATGCGGATCAAATTACTTTGAGCAAATCCCTGGAAGGCAGACAGGAAATAAAGTAATATTTTTCATCCCCAGCCATATAATGGTGCTAGGGGGGTGCTCCGGATTGGAAGAAAAATTTGTTTTTATCGGTTTGGCGGGCCTGTTGGGGCTATATTTAATCGGCACGGCCATGTTCCGCCCTTTGAGGCTTTTAGTGCGCCTGGCCGCCTATATGCTGCTGGGAGGGGGCTTATTGATCGCGATAAACGCTGTTTTCGGACACCTGGGCCTGCATATCGCCGTCAATCCGGTTACACTCCTGACCGCCGGGATTCTCCAACTGCCCGGGGTGGCGCTGTTAGTGCTGATTCATTACTTTATTATATAAGTATTCAGGAGCCAGAATAAAAGAATGAGATGCAATGTGCAATGGAGAAGGTTCTCATTGTCCCTATTGATATATTCTAAATTCTAACTGCTGTCCTGAATTCTGAATACCGGAACAGATTACGGAAGAATAAAATTAACTCAGAATCCGGGAACCGGCATAATCTTTGGTTTTATCTCAATGGTTTAAGGACCCCAAGGGAATGCAGTAATCCCTACTGAATTCTGACTCCTGCCTACCTGAGTATTTACATGTATACAATCGAAAAGTAGGGGAAATTCAAACTTTCGGGTTTGAATTTTTTTTATTGTATATTATAATTTAGGAAATTCTAAAGAGTCGTGATGCTGAACATGCCGGACATGTTGCGTGTTTTAGCGGTGGACCCGGGACTGGCCGGGACTGGCTACGCCGTTTTGGATTATCGGAACAGTTTTGTTATTCAACTAATTGAAGGGGGAATTATTAAGACGCCGGCCGGGCATTCCCTTGAAGACAGACTGAGTCAGATATATTCAGGTTTGGACGAAATAATTAATGAATTTAAGCCCGGTGTCTTTGCCATAGAAGAACTGTATTCGGATTACAAGAACCCGAAAACCGCGTTGCTGATGGCGCACGCGAGAGGTGTGTGCCTGTTGGCCGCGGGCCGGTCGGGCATAAAAGTTTACCATTACCCGGCCAGAAAAGTGAAGCAGTCCCTCACCGGCACCGGCGGCGCCACTAAAGGCCAGGTGCAGAAAATGGTTCAGGCCAGGCTGAAGCTTGACACGCTGCCCCGTCCGGACCATGTCGCGGACGCCATTGCCGTGGCTTTGTGCCACATTCTTCATTGCCATGACCTGGAGGGGTGTTGAATGATCGTGAAAATAAGCGGCGTTTACGCCGGGCTGAGCCCAAAAGGGATATTGCTGGATGTTGACAATATTACCTATGAGGTATGCCTGACGAGCTTTTCCAGGGAACGTTTTCAAACCCGAAAAACCGGTGAGAGAATTTCACTGCATACTATTTATTATATTGAAAGCAGCCTCGCCGGCGGACATCAGACCCCAACTTTGATTGGATTTGAAGATGAAGCCGACAAAGATTTCTTTCAGTTGTTTACCAGTGTGGCCAAGGTCGGGGTGAAAACCGCCCTGGCGGCAGTAACCATCCCCATTTCGGCGATTGCGGAGGCCATTGAAAAACCGGATGTGGAAACGCTGAAAAAACTTAAAGGAATTGGGGAACGAACAGCCAATAAAATAATTGCGTCGCTCCGGGGCAAGGTCGCCGCCTTCGCGGCAGCTTCCGGCGAAAGTGATGACGCAGGCGGCGGCCGGCCTGAGCCCGGCATTGGCAATGAAGCGTTGCAGGTGCTCCTTCAATTGGGATACAATTTAGGCGAGGCAAAAAGAATGATTAAGGAGACTGTTTCTAAGAATCATAATATTCTGACAGCGGAAGAGCTGTTGGAAGAAATTTATAGAAGCAAGGCTAGATCGTTTTAGAAGAGGTGAATTATTTGACACGGCTCCGTCTAATTGATACAAATGAGCAGCCCGGCGAGGAAAAGTATCAGTGGTCGCTCAGGCCGGATAAATTATCCGACTACATAGGTCAAAAAGATTTGCTTAACCGCCTCGGCATATCGATTAAAGCGGCGAGAAAGAGGGGCGAGCCGATTGACCATGTTTTGCTGTACGGGCCGCCCGGCCTGGGGAAAACAACGCTGGCCCATATCATCAGCAATGAAATGGCATCCAATATTATTTGCACCTCCGGTCCGGCCATTGAGCGGAGCGGGGACCTGATGGGCATACTGACCAACCTGCAGTACGCGGATGTTTTATTTATTGATGAAATACACCGGCTGCCCAGGCCGGTTGAAGAATTTTTATACTCCGCGATGGAAGACTTTAAAATCGACTTTGTCGTGGATAAAGGACCGTTTGCCAAAACCATCAAAGTGAATATCAAGCATTTCACCCTGGTGGGAGCCACCACGCGGGCCGGTCTTTTATCGGCGCCTTTGCGCGACCGCTTTGGTATTCTGCACCATGTCGATTTTTATACAACGGAAGAATTAAGCGAGATCATCAAAAGGTCGAGTTCAATACTCAATGTGCCTGTGGATGAAAAAGGCGCGCTGGAAATCGGCAGGCGCTCCAGGGGCACGCCCAGGATTGCCAACAGGCTCTTAAGAAGAGTGAGAGATTATGCCGAAGTAATCGGCGACGGTTCGATAAACGAAGAAATAGCGATAAAATCTCTTGGGTTGGAAGGTATCGACCCGGAGGGCCTTGACGGAATGGATAAATCCTACCTGAAAACGATAATTGAGAATTATCAAGGCGGTCCGGTTGGTATAGAAGCAATAGCCGCCACGCTTAATGAGGAAGTTGATACCCTGCAGGATATGGTGGAGCCTTTTTTGCTGAAAACCGGGTATATCAGCAGATCGCCATCCGGGCGCAGGGTTACCCAAAAAGCTTATCAGCATCTTGGCAATAGCGGGATATTCGTTCACGGGAGCGGGCAAATTAAAATTTGAAAGGAGCGAAAACCTGGTGGTAAGGGGCGGCTGGGGTTAGCGATGTTTTTGCGGCCAGGTGAGCATAATAATGTCGAAGCGAATAGTGGAGGCTTATACCGGCGAATATGCCGGGGGCAAAAGTGAGAACGCTTTGAACCGGGCTTTGGCGCTGGCCCGTCAGGGCAGGATAGTCACCCTGGTCGACCTGGATATCGTCGAGCCGGTTTACACCTTGCGGCCGATCCAGGAAGAATTAAGAGCCCTGGGCATCAATGTAATAGCTTGGAAAACTGCGGAAACTGTCGGACTGGGTGAGGCCGGCACAACTTTGAAGCCGGGCGCCAGGTGGGCGCTGCGGCATGAAGGAGATATCATCCTGGACATCGGCTATGGTGTGGAAGGCACCAGGACGCTGAATTTGCTGGAGGGTGCCGCGACCGACCAGGATTTGCAGGTAATCGCTGTGATAAACATTTCGCGTCCCATGACGGCCGAAGTCAAAGATATCGTGGAGCACGTCAGGGAGATGGGCAGGGTCGACGCTCTGCTGAACAATACCCACCTCGCTGATGAAACCACGCCAGAGGTGGTTCAGGAAGGCGCGCGAGTGGTTGCGGAGGCTGCCCGGCATCTTGGATTGCCGGTAGTGGCGACTGCCGCCGTAACAAGTATAGCGGAAGAAATCGGTGATGTCGACTGCATGGGCAATCCGGTCCGTGTTTTGACAAGGTACATGCAGAAGGCATTTTGGTAATTTATCACGGAATTTGACCAAAGGGGGATCCACGAGTGTCAAAAAAAATAGTTGAGCAGGAAAAAAGGGCTTTTATGACCGGCAACGAGGTGGTTGCCTGGGCCGCGCTGGCCGCCAAGGCCGACATCATGTATGGTTACCCGATTACCCCGCAGAACGAAATCATGCATTATTGGACAAGAATGGCGCCCAAATATGAAAAAAGCTTTTTGCAGACGGAAGATGAACTCTCCGCCGGTTTTACCACCATCGGCGGCGTTATGGCGGGCCGCAAGGCTTTTACCGCCACCGCCGGGCCGGGCAACACCCTGATGCAGGAGCCCATGTCCATGGCTGAAATGATGCGCCTGCCCACCGTGGTGGTTGTCCAGCAGAGGGGCGGCCCGTCCACGGCCACAGTAATTTATTCGCAGCAGGAAGTGACGATGACCTCTATCGGCGGCAATGGGGAGGGTATGCGCATTGTTTACTCCACATCCAGTCACCAGGAACTCTATGATTATACCATCAAGGCTTTTAACACGGCGTGGAAATACCGCTTTCCCACTTTTGTGCTGGGAGACGGTTACCAGGCCAAAATGCGCGAGTCGCTGACGCTGTATGACCCGGAAGCACGGGGCATCGAGTTAATTCCCCCCGAAGCTTATGTCGGCAAGGAAGGGGTGCCCGGGAAAGACAGGCCGCCCGCCCATTTCAGGAACACTTACAATATGGAGGAAGAACTTTACGAATTGGTGATGGATGCTCTCCAGGACTATGAAAAGATCAGTCCGGATGTGGCTGAGTATCACTCTGCCGGCATCGAAGACGCTGAACTGGTGATTGTCGGGCACGGTATTGTCTATCGCGCGATCAAAGCGGCCGTGGAAGCCATGCGGGAAAAGGGTTTGCGGGTTGGTTATTTCCGGCCGGTGACCTTGCGCCCGCTGCCTGTTCCACAAATTAAAGAATTGATGGCAAGCAATAAACAGATATTGTTGATGGAATCCTCGTACGGTCAGCTGGCCAGGTTGTTTAAAGACGTTGCTTATGGTTCGTCCACCAAGATTAATACATTTTTCAAACCGGGTATGGGCATAACCGCAGAAGAGGTGGAAGCCGCGGCCAGGGAGATTCTTAAATAAAAACAGGAGACAGGAGTCAGGAGTCGGAATAACTTTGGGGTAAAGCTTCAGGGTTTAAAAACCCTGAAGAAAAGCAAGAAATCCCTACTGAATTCTGACTACTGACTCCTATTTTGTGATTCTGACTCCTGAATTCTGAATACCTAAATAGTAATAAAAGTAATAAAAATCTTTAGGCGATTTACAGTATAAACTGCCTGCTAATCAGGTAAAGATATGATTGTCGGCAACAATACCACTTGAGGGCGGTGCTGTGGATTGTCAGTTAATAATTCTTGCGCGATAGAGCCCGTCATGCCCCAAAGCTGGCGGGCGGACACCAAACCCCACAAGTTTTGCCCGGGTTGCGGGCACGGCCTGGTTTTGAAATGCCTGGGTCAGGCGATTGATGAACTGGGCATCCAGGGAAAAACGGTGTTCGGGTGCGATATCGGCTGTTCCCTGCTGTCATGGGACTTTTTTAACCTGGATTCCGTCCAGACACACCACGGGCGCACCACGCCGGTTGTCACCGGCATCAAGCGGGCCAGGCCGGAATTGATCTGTATAGCGTACATGGGTGACGGGGGAGGTTATTCGATAGGCGTGCAGCATCTCATCAGCGCGGCCGCGCGCGATGAAAAGATCACCGCCATTCTGGCCAACAACACGCAGTACGCGATGACGGGGGGCCAGATGGCGCCAACCACCATGCCCGGGCAAAAAACAGAAACCACTCCTTACGGACGCGACCCTGAGACCACGGGATTCCCTTTGCACGGCCAGGAAATGGTCGCATCCGTCAGCAGGGAAGAGGCTTACGTGGCCCGGGGCAGCATTGCCAACCTCCGCCAGCTGAAGAGCTTTATCAAAAAGGCGCTGGAAAACCAGATGAAGGAGATTGGTTTTTCTTTTGTCGAGGCTCTTTCCGCCTGCCCTACGAACTGGCGTACCAATGCCGCGGAAACGTGGGATTTTATTGAAGAAAAAATGCCGGTTTATTTCAAGGTGGGTGAAACCAGGAAAAATGAATAAAACAACAAAGATTGTGCTGGCCGGTGAGGGGGGCCAGGGAGTTCAGTCAGTGGCCGAGATTATCGCGGAAGCGGCAAATGAGGAAGGCAAACAGGCCTTATATATTCCTAACTTCGGGGTGGAGCAGCGCGGCGGGGTGTCGGTGGCCTATGTCCAGATCAGTGACGGCGATATCGGCGCGCCGAAATTTCAAACCGGCGATATCGTGGTGGCGCTCAGTGACCGCGCCGTGCGCCGTACCGTTAATTACGCGGGACCGGGCACCACTTTTGTGTATGAGAGCGGGATCGAGGGCATAGAAAGTGAGCTTCCTCAAAAAGCAGGCAGGATCTTGCCCATACCGGCCATCGATGTGGCTAAAAACGAGTTTCACCCCAGGGTGTTCAACATCATCATCATGGGAGCGGTGATCGGCGCCACCGGCGTGATTCCCCTGGAGCGGGCCAAAGCCGCTGTGGAAAAAAAGCTGGGTTATAAATTTGAAAAGCAGCCGAAATTGCGTGATTTGAATTTTAAGGCGATGGAGCGCGGTGTTGAGCTGGTTGCCGAAGCTTGAAAGCCCGGTCTTGAAAGATTGGTGAGGAAAGGAAGTTTTCCGTGACTATGGAATTTCAACCAAGAACGCAGGAATTGGAAAAAGGTTATTTTACGCTTTTCCCCGGTTTATGCAAGGGCTGCGGGCTGTGCATCGAAAAATGCCCGAAAAAGTACCTGGGCTGGTCGGACGTGCTGGGGGTTTACGGCACGCCGTCGGTGCGGGCAAACAGCGACTGTATTGCCTGCGGAATTTGCCGGGACGTTTGCCCGGACTGCGCGATCCATATTGAAAAAAAGGTGAAGCATTAGCATTAGACCCAAGACCACGTTCAACGGTTCCCGCATGGTTATAAACGAGGTATGAGATATGAGATATGGGGTATCGCTTTGTCTTAACTTCAATCCTTGGCTTCAATGAATGTTAATATTTCTTTTTCTACCTCTCCGACCCAGTCCTCAAATAACGCCCGTACTTCCGGTGTCGCGTAACTTCCCATTTCTGCCGCCTTGGTTACGGATTCAGTCATTTTTATACACATTTCCATAGGATTGAACCCTTTTTCCATATGCTCCATCTTATCCATACCCATTCCGCACATTTTCTGCATCATTTCCATTGGGTTCATTGCACCCATCATACCCATTTGTTCTTTCATTTTTCCATGGACCCCCTTATAGTAATTTAATATTTCCATGGTGTTACCTGATATAAATAAGATATAAGCCAAGTTATTCTGTCATCTTCTGGCCATCCATACTGATCCGCACTGTATCACTATAACCATCACCTACCTTTAAATATTTTACAAATTAGGGGACAAGGGGATGAAAATTCTACTTTCTTATTTTCAACCGTTTCTTTACTAACCGTTTCTTTACTTGCAAGCGCTAAGAACCTTAAATTTTTCACCGCCATAATATTTCGCAAAACCTTCCGCTATTTGACTGCGGCAGGAATTGCCCGTACAAAGAAAGTAAATCAACGGCTTAGTATCCATGTTTAGGTTAATCATCTTCCAACATATCTGGGAAACATATCTTGGGAAACTACTTGACTAAAAATCCAGTAATAATTACAATATAACATAAAAATTTAATTATTTAAATATATAATATAAGGTGGTACTATGATCAACATATTTAAGGCACTAGGAGACTCGCACAGGCTAAATATATTAAAGTTGTTGACATGTCAGGAAATGGGGGCATGTGAGATTATTCAGGCCATCGGCTTGTCGCAGCCGGCCATTGCGCACCATTTAAAAATCTTAAAACAGGCGGGGCTGATTAATAGTGAAAAGGAGGGAAAAATTGTATTCTATACTTTGAATAAAGATGGTATCAGGGAATTTTATAAGCAGTTGGACTGTTTTCTTGATGAGCTTTCTTGTTTTTCCTGTTCCCTGCCGAAACCATCGCAGCTCAGACAAAATCCTAATCTTTGCACAGAAATGGGTTTCGACCCCGAAGTTTGCGAAAAAATGATTGATGAAGAAAAAATCATAATAAAATAGGCTCTCGGCATTAGATGGGAGGAATCATTAAATCTGGAATAAAGCAACTGGAAATTCTGGCATGCCAGGCTAAAAAGACTGTCCTTTTCACG
>JGI12104J13512_1002590_pt1 | contig 11156 bp, 10 predicted proteins | sample TerdegcTABiofilm_FD_13512 | JGI IMG/M metagenome (IMG submission 13512)
ACTACTGCCCTGAAAATAAATCTTTACCATTTTCATCCATCTGATGGTGAAGCGAAGCTTCATGGGCGTCTGAATTCTGAATACCTGAATAGTAACAGTATTTATCAGATACGGGAGGGTTCTACCATGACTGTATCAAAAGAACAGCATCCTGCTTCAAAGCTAGTGTATCGTAGGCAAAATGCCTGGGATTGCTTGGGTGAAAAAGAAATGGCCGGCTTAATGGCCTTTGCTGGCGATTATAAAAAATTTTTAAATGCGGCTAAAACGGAAAGAGAGGTAATCTATGAAGCGTTAAGGTTACTCAAGAGTATTGGTTTCCGCCAATTGGATGGTACGGTGAAGTTAAAGCCGGGCGACAGGATTTATACAGTTAACCGGAACAAAGCCTTAATCGCTGCCGTCATTGGAAAAGAACCCCTGGAGTATGGGCTAAATATTATCGGCGCGCACGTTGACAGTCCGCGTCTGGACTTAAAACCGTTGCCTATTTTTGAAGATGAGAACATGGTCTTTTTTAAAACGCATTATTACGGGGGGATAAAAAAGTATCAGTGGCTGGCTGTTCCCCTTGCTTTGCATGGGATAATAGTGAAGGCCAACGGTGATTCGGTTCAGGTATCAATCGGCGAGAGGCCTGGGGACCCCGTATTTACTATTCCCGATCTTCTTCCCCACCTGGCTAAGGACCAGATGGAGAAAAAGATGGCTGACGCTGTACCCGGGGAAAACCTGAATATCCTGGTGGGTGGCATCCCCCTATTGGGCAGTGAGTTAAAAGAAAGATTTAAACTGGCAATTCTTGAACACCTGAACCGTGAATACGCTGTAGTTGAAGAAGATTTAATCAGCGCGGAACTTGAGTTGGTTCCGGCCTGGCCGGCTGTGGATATTGGCTTGGATCGCAGCTTTGTCGGGGGTTACGGGCAAGATGACCGTGTATGTGTTTACACTGCTCTACGTGCCCTGGCTGATATATCTGGGCCTGAGCGACCGGCGTTAGTTCTGCTGGCTGATAAAGAGGAGATTGGTAGTAGCGGTAATACCGGGATGGAGGCGGTTTTCTTCGCGAACACAGTAAGGGAGATTACAGCCCGTTGCGTCTCAAATTATAGTGAATTGACGGTTCGCCGCGTTCTGGCGAATTCGCGCGCTCTGTCCGCGGACGTTAACGTCGGCCTTGACCCGAACTATGGTGATGTGACCGAAAAGACTAATACCGCCCGACTTGGCGCGGGAGTTGTTCTGACAAAATATACCGGAAGTAAGGGCAAGAATGCGTCCAACGACGCACACGCTGAAGTGGTAGCCCAAGTGCGCAGGTTTTTTAACGACGCCGGGGTAATCTGGCAGACCGGTGAACTGGGTAAAGTCGACCAGGGGGGCGGCGGCACTATCGCCCACTTGCTGGCTGACCATGGTATGGATGTGCTGGATTGCGGGGTAGCCTTGCTGGGGATGCATTCACCTTTTGAAGTGGCCAGTAAGGTGGATATTTTCATGGCTTACAAAGGATATAAGGCGTTCTTCTTAAGATAGACTACTGATATTAGATTTATGGTTATCAAGTATGCCCGGGTTATTTTCAATGTTATTAAAAGAGGTGTAGAATTTTGCCTCCCGTTAACCTTGATTGTCTGAATACTCTTGCCGCTGGTTTTAATTACTATAAAATACTAGGAATTCTGGCTATAATAATAGGCGCTGTTATTCTGGTCCGCTTAGGCAGCTCTGCCATAACCAGGCTGTTTTCCCGCACGGAAGATTCACTCCTTACCGGTAGCAAGCGGGCACGCACTATGGCGGCACTTACAAAAAGCATTCTGCGCTATAGTGTTTATTTTATCGCAGCGGTAATGATTCTGGGTCTTTGTGGTGTGCAGACCGGTGCCTTAGTGGCAGGGGCCGGGGTAGTCGGGTTGGCTGTCGGATTCGGAGCTAAAAACCTGGTTGAAGATATTATCTCCGGCTTCTTTATTCTCTTTGAAGACCAATTCGCCGTAGGTGATTATATATCGGCGGCAGGAGTATCGGGAATTGTGGAGGAGATGGGCCTGCGGGTTACGCGTCTGAAAGATTTAGGCGGGCAGGTTCACTATATTCCTAACGGTAAGATAGCTCAGGTAACCAATCACAGTCGTGGCAGTCTCCAGGCGGTTGTAGATATTGGGGTTGCCTACGAGGCGGATCATAACCATGCAATCAGTGTTTTGGAAAAGGCATGTGTGAACCTCGCACAGGAACATCCTGATTTGATTGCCGCCGGCCCTGAAGTTCTTGGCATTGTCGCCTTGCACCCGGACCGTGTGCTAATCCGCATTTCCGCAGGCGCTATGCCGCTGCAACAGAGAAAGGTAGAACGGGAAATAATGAAGCGGGCAAAGGAAGCCATGGAAAGTGCCGGGATCAAGCCGGGCTAAATGCAATCTTAACCGGTTATTATCAGCCTGCTGTGCCCGGGTGTTTACATGGCAGGCTGGTTGTAATGCTTTGCAACAGTACTGACGCATGAATAGAAGGAGACCCATAGTGTGGGTTAGGCTTGTTTATACAGGTTAATGGCTCTTAATTTTCCGGGCATGCGTCAGCTCTGGCTTTGCAATGCTTTACTTGACAAACCGTTCACGACTTAGCTATACTAGATCATGCGGTATTAATGCCATGATAAATCTCGAACATTTTATCTATTCACTATGCTGGTGTGGCTTTCTGGGGGGTAAGAAAATTTGTTTAAAAAACTGTTGGCCGGGATGGGGATCGGCGCGGCCAAGGTAAACCTTGAAATTACCCGCCGACAAGTGTCCCTCGGTGAATCAATAGAAGGTGTAGTAAAAATTTCCGGTGGCAGTGTTGATCAGCAAGTGGAGCAAATCAACATTGCACTAGTGCTTAACTCTCAATATAAACATGATGACGAGTTAAGAAATGTAAGACAGGAAATTGGAACTGTCAAAGTGGCGGAAGGCATGCTGATAAAAGCTGGTTCACCTGAGGTGGTTATTCCTGTCCGGTTGCAGCTTCCATACGACATCCCCGTTTCCAGGGGGAGAACAAGATATCATTTTGTAACCGATCTTGACATTAAAAATGCTGTAGATCCAAAGGATGTAGATGAAGTTGTAATTCTCCCGAACGCTTACATGCAGATGGTGTTTGATGCTTTGTCCCTGCTCGGTTTTCGTGACAAACCATCATCCGGCGACTATAACGGCAGGTACCAGCAATTTGAATATAAGCCTACCAGATTCATGGCCCGGGAGTTGGATGAGCTTGAGATGTATTTAACAGCCAGTGAAAGCGAACTGTATGTAGTGATGGAAATAGACAAAAAAACACGGGGTTTCCTGGGTAAAATCGCTGACGAACTGGAACTTGACGAGCGGCACGTCAGCTTTACGCTTCCTTACAGTGGTATGCAGGGTGCGGAGCAAGTTGCTGCGACTTTAAAAGAGATTATTGAAAATGAATACAGAAAGATTAATTTTTAATCTTTTGAAATAATTGTTATGCGCCCGTAGCTCAGGCGGATAGAGCAGCGGTTTCCTAAACCGCGTGTCGGGAGTTCGAGTCTCTCCGGGCGCACCAGAAAAAGCTAGGCCCCGCAAGGTTTTGCGTGGCCTAGCTTTTATCCAATTGCCTCAAAGAGTAAATGTGTGCTGGTTAATAAGCTTGGGTGGGTGGTGAAAAATCATTGTGGAATGAATAGCCTAGTGGAACTTCTCAAATCCTGGCAACATATATAAACATATATATGATATCTATTTGTAAAAATAGTATTTACCTGAGAACTGGTGATATAATGGATGCCCAGAGTTGCCAGGGCATTTTGGGAAATCTCTATGACGGCTTATATATTGTTGACAGGGACAGAAAATATTCTCCAAGTGGCATAACCGGGGCTGCCGCAATCTGCGTGCCGGGGCAGGTAAATCCTCCGGGAGTACCGCTCTGGGAACCCGTTGATGTTCCTGGAGGTCCAACTAAACCGATAAACTGCTGACCGGGGCAGGCGAAGCCTCCCAGTACGCCGCACTGTGAACCGCCGAATTGAAAAGGCCCGCAACCAAATGTAAAAGGTCCGCAGAAAAATATCGGGCATCCGCCACCTGCTGAGGGGAAACCAGGCACGTAGCGACCTGGGCAGGCAAATGCAAACGTACAGGTATCCGGTGGCCTGCAGATATATCGCTGACTGCAAGTGAAAGCCGGAAAGCCGGTACAGGCAATTTCTGCTTGAGGATCGCTTCCTTGTGGTCCCATTGGTCCCACATGTAAGTTTATGTTGCGATGAGTTAATTTGTTAACACTGCGCCGGTACAACGCCTGGCCGGACTCCAGAAATTCTGCTTTTTACGTGCAGGAATTTAACTGTAAAAGTAGAATTAAATTAATTTGCGTGTAAAATAAGTAAAATAAAAAAACTCCGAGCCAGGTAAACCTAAGCCAAAGGTATGGTTGCCCGGCCGCTAGGGTACGTTGGGAAACAAATGTGCCTCCCATTGTGGAAAGGAGAACATGGCTTTATACATTTCTGTAGCTTTGTTCCTTTAACATGGGACAAAGTTTTTGTTTTTAATAAGGCCATGGTTACTTGCACGATACAATTCTATAGGAGGTGAATAGCCGTTTCCAATTTGCAAGTAGTGTCATAATTGTAAAAATACAAAGGAGGCTGAATATTGAAAAGTAAATTTATTCCTTTAATGGCGGTCATTGCGCTTGCTGTCCTCGCGGCAGGGTTGGTAGGGTGTACAAATCAGCCGGCTACTTCACCTGCTCCCGCAGCTAACGATAACCAGATTTTAATGGCAAGCACAATCGGACCAATCGATGCCGGTATTGTATCCGTACTTGAGGACAGTTTCGAGAAGAAGACAGGCATAAGGGTAAGGCATGTCGGTGCCGGTACCGGCGAGGCATTGAAATATGGTCAAACCGGCAAATTTGATCTTGTACTGGTCCATGCCAAGGCTTTGGAAGAAAAGTTTGTTGTCGAGGGATACGGAACTGAAAGGATAGACCTTATGTATAATGATTTTGTTATCGTTGGACCGGAATCAGACCCTGCGCAAATTAAGGGTATAAAAACTTCCTCTGAAGCTCTGAAAAAAATTATGGATAGTAAGTCCTTGTTTATCAGCCGCGGCGACAATTCCGGCACTCATGTAAAAGAGATGGAACTGTGGCAGGCTGCGGGGATTAAACCTGCAGGCGAATGGTACAAGGTGTATGAAAAAGGTGCTGAAGGAAACGTAAAAACTCTTAAATATACAGATGAGCAAAAAGCCTATACTATTATTGACAGGGCAACATATGTAACCGTTAAAGACCAGATTAGTTTGAAAGTTTTGGTTGAAAAAGATGAAAACCTGCTCAATTTTATTACTCTCATCCCGGTGAATGCGGAAAAGTTTCCTCAGGTTAAGAGTAAGCTGGCTAAGCAATTTATTGATTTCTGCACATCAAAGGAAGGGCAGACTATTATAAGGGACTTTGGCAAGGATAAATATGGTGAACCCTTGTTCTTCCCCAATTCAACGGAAGGAAAGGCGCTTGCCAAACAGTGATGTTGAATAGGCAACACAATAAAAATAACAAGTTACTGAATAAACCGCAAAAGAATAAGCAAAAGAATAAATAGAATAAGAAAGGGGATTTATTATGAAGACAAGAAAATTTGCAGCTCCGTTGCTGGTGATGCTTTTAATTATTGTTTTGGGGGCATTGCAGGGATGCGGCAATCAGCCGGCGCAACAACAAGCCGCGCAGTTTCAAACTAAAGATGTGATTTTAGCCACCACCACCAGCACCCAGGACAGCGGGCTGCTTGAAAAACTTGTCCCGGTGTTCGAGCAAAAAACCGGGTTTAAGGTAAAGACTATTGCTGTGGGAACCGGCCAGGCCCTGGCCATGGGCGAAAAAGGGGAAGCCGATGTTCTCCTGGTCCATGCTCCGAAGGATGAAAAGAAACTTGTGGACAGCGGTGTGGGCATAAACTACCAACTGGTCATGCACAATGACTTTATTATCGTCGGTCCCGCCGGCGACCCGGCAGGCATTAAAGGAAGCAACACTATCGACGCTTTCAAAAAAATAGCCGGAACTAAGAGTATCTTTGTTTCCCGTGGAGATGAGTCCGGTACCCACAAAAAAGAAAAGGAAATATGGACTGCTGCCGGGATTAAGCCGGAGGGCAGTTGGTATCAGCAGAGCGGTACAGGTATGGGCGCGACCTTAAATATCGCCAACGAAAAACAGGGTTATACCTTGACTGACAGGGCGACTTACCTGTCTCAGAAGAAGAATATCAAACTGGAAATACTGGCGCAAGGCGACAAGTCACTCCTGAATATTTACCATGTGATGCAGGTCAATCCGGAGAAATTCAGCAAGGTTAATAAAGACGGGGCTAAGGCGTTTGTCGATTTTATGATTAACCCGGATACCCAAAAACTAATCGGGGAATTTGATATTGATAAATACGGTGAGCCTTTGTTTTATCCTGACGCCGGAAAAAATGAAGAGGATCTCGGCAAGTAATAATTATTACGTAATACATTGCGGAAAAAGGGCTGTATTCTTTTCGGATACAGCCCTCCAGGTTATAATAAGATCAAAGTATTAAAGCAACTACAAGGGTGTGTTAAAGTGCATGAGTGGGCGCTGGCGGAATCGATAGTATTTACCGTTAATGAAGAGGCTGCTAAAGAAAAGCTTACAGACATAACCCTGGTCAAAGTCAAAGTGGGCGAATTGCAGCAAATAGATCTGGACATATTTAAGTTTGCCCTGGAAAATGTCCTGCCATTATCCAGCATACCGCTGGATATGACCAGGATAGATATAGAGATGGATGAAAGCACTTTGAAATGCAAGGTTTGCCGGAATGAATGGAACTTTCAGGAGGCCGCCGGCAAGTTGCCGGAAGAGGAATCGGAAGCAATTCATTTTATCCCGGAAGTAGCGCATATTTATATGAGGTGCCCCTGCTGCGGCAGTCCTGATTTTGAAATTGCCAAGGGGCGTGGGGTCTGGATAGATTATATCGAAGGGGAGAGGTAATGGACCCCAGGTTAAACATCATTGATAAAAGATTTGATAATGTTAAAAGAATAATTGCCGTGTCAGGGGGGAAGGGGGGAATCGGCAAGAGCCTGACTGCTTCCGTCCTGGCATTGATCTTAACAAAACATGGTTATCGGACCGGCCTGTTGGACCTGGATTTTTGCGGGCCTTCCGACCATGTGATCCTGGGCATTGAAGGAGTTTACCCGGAGGAGGACAGGGGGATTATTCCTCCGGAAGTTCTCGGTGTCAGGTTTATGTCGATTACTTATTTTGCCGGCTACAATCCTGTTCCGCTGCGTGGGAGCGAGGTTTCCAACGCGATTATAGAAATGCTCGCGATAACCAGGTGGAATGAGTTGGATTTTTTAATAATCGACATGCCGCCTGGTACTGGTGATCCGGCCCTGGATATTATCCGTTTGATTAAAAGAGTGGAGTTTCTCGTTGTCACCACTCAGTCGCGGGTAGCCCTGGCAGTGGCGAAAAAAGAGCTGCAGGTACTAAGAGAGCTTGGGATACCTATCGCCGGTGTGCTTGAAAATATGCGGATAAAAGAGCATGCTGCCGTAAAGGAAGAGTTGAGTTGTTACAATGTTCCCTTTCTCGGCGCAATATTATTTGATCAAAACCTCGAAGATACACTCGGAGACGCGTGCGAACTGTTGAAAACTGATTTTGCCGTTCAATTGGAGAAAATAGTGAAAGCTGACTTGATCCAATAAATATCGAACCAAGTAGTTGCTCAGTATGGTGTGGTGCTTACCTTAAGGGCGATTTTGAGCATTTATTCAAGGAGCGAGTGAACCCTCGGAATAGCGAGGGAACTGTTTGAGTGAGCGAAGCGAGCGAGTTTGACCGAGCCCGAGGGTGAAGGAGCTCATACAATTTTAAAAGGCGAACATGAGCCCGTAGGAAAGTACCACACCATACTATTTATTAAACTACTGCGGATGGATTTGGAGGCTTGGCGGCTGTGACGCGACAGGTTCAACCGGATGAAAAAAGAGTTGCTTGCTACCGCATTGTGATTAAAGGCGTTGTACAGGGGGTGGGGTTCCGCCCCTTTGTTTATCACCTCGCGCAAGTCTGGGGAATCAAAGGCAGTGTATTAAACTCCAGCCAGGGGGTTGTGATCGAAGCGGAGGGAGAAGAAAACAACATCGCCGGTTTTTTAAGTGAATTAAAAGAAAACCCACCCCAGCTTTCCAAAATCAGCGATTACCAGTTGATTAAGATGCCGCCGGCCGGATATACTTCTTTTGCTATTTTGCCCAGTAACCCCGGTGAAGAGAAAGAAGCGCTCGTGCCACCGGATGTGGCAATTTGCGCAGACTGTGCCGGAGAAATTTTTGACCGGCAGGACCGGCATTATCAGTATCCTTTTACCAACTGTACAAATTGCGGCCCGCGCTTTACTATTATTAATGAAATCCCTTATGACCGGCCGAAAACTTCAATGGCCTCTTTCACCATGTGTGATCAGTGCGCCCGGGAATATCACGACCCGGCAGACAGAAGGTTTCACGCGCAGCCGACAGCCTGCCCGGTTTGCGGGCCGCACGTGGAAGTGCTGGACAGCGGCGCGAGAAATGTGGCCGGGAAAGAAAACTGGCTGCAAACCTGCTGGGACGTTTTGCAGGCTGGAAACATTCTTGCTTTAAAAGGGCTTGGCGGCTATCACCTGACCTGTGACGCGAAGAACAAAGAAGCCGTAAAGGCTTTGCGCCGGCGGAAAGAAAGAGACGCCAAGCCTTTTGCCGTGATGTGCCGGGACCTGGAGACCGTTCAAAAATACTGCGTAGCGGGGGAAAAGGAGAAAGAGCTGTTAACTTCACCACTGGCGCCGATCGTCATTTTAAGAAAACGCTCGTTGCCGGCAGGGCCGGGCGGGGAATTGCCGGAAGAACTCGCGCCCGGTTTAAAAACCCTGGGAGTAATGTTGCCGTACACGCCATTGCATCTGCTTTTGTTTAGCGGGCCTTTCGACATGCTGGTCATGACCAGCGGGAATTACAGCAATCTGCCCCTGGTTAAAGACAACAGCCGGGCGGCGGACGAACTTGGCGGTATCGCTGATTACTTTCTTCAGCACAACAGGGAAATAGTCAACCGCTGCGACGATTCCCTGATCCGGGTTATTGACGGGGAACCCCATATCTACCGCCGCTCACGGGGCTATGTCCCGCATCCCGTGCTGGTGTCCCGCCCGGAGGATGCGCCGGTCGTTCTGGGGATCGGCGGGGAAATGAAAAACAACTTTTGCCTGCTCAAGAAAAATCATGCCTTCATGAGCCAGTACATTGGGGAAATTGACAGCCTGGAAGGAGAGGAAAATCTCTTAACCAGCTTTTTCAATATGCGAAAATTAACTGACGCAACTCCTGAGATTGTGGCGTATGACGCTCATCCGGGCTATGCTTCCGCCCGGGTGGCCCGCCGAATTCCGGCGCGGGCTTATTTTGCGGTGCAGCACCACCATGCCCACCTGGCCGGTTGCCTGGCTGAAAACGGGCTGGAAAACGAAGAAGTGATTGGGGCGGTTCTTGACGGCACCGGCTACGGCACGGACGGCTGTCTGTGGGGGTTTGAGATTCTAACCGGGAACTATGATCATTTTCAACGCCGGTTTCACCTGGCCTATGTCCCCCTGCCCGGCGGCGAAGCGGCCATCCGCCGGCCCTGGCGCACGGCGGCGGCTTACCTGCTGGCTTTTCTGGGCGAAGCAGGCAAAAAATACGCCAGGATGATTTTTTCGGAGAAAAACCTTGATGTCATAGAAAAAATGGTAATCAGCGGCTTTAATTCCCCGTTGTCTTCAGGCTGCGGCCGGCTTTTTGACGCCGTGTCCGCCCTTTTGGGCATATGCCTGGAAAACACCTATGAGGGACAGGCAGCCGTGGAGTTGGGGGAAGCGGTTCCGGAAACAGCGGACGATGATGATTTTCAGCCTTACCCTTACGAAATTAAAGAAGGAATAATCCAGCCAGGTAAGATGCTGGCGGAAATAATAAATGAAAAAATGGCCGGAGTACCGGTCCAGTCAATATCTGCCAGGTTTCACCGGACCCTGGTGAGTATGGTCGGTGTAGCGGTAGGGCGGGTATCCGCCGCAACCGGCATTAAAAAAGTTGCTTTGAGCGGCGGGACGTGGCAAAACCAATACCTGTTCCAGACTGCAAAAGAGTATCTCGGCGCACGCGGGTTTGAAGTGCTGTATCACCGGCAGGTGCCGGCTAATGACGGCGGAATAGCTTTGGGGCAGGCCATGATTGCGCACTGGAGGTGGAGGAAAAGATGTGTTTAGGCATACCGGGCAAAGTGGTGGAAGTTAATCAGGCGGAGAGTTGGGCTGTTGTGGAGAGCTTTGGTGTACATAAAAAAGTGGGTATTGCTTTAATTGATGAGGACATCGTCCCGGGGGATTATCTGATGGTGCACGCGGGTTACGCGATTGGGAAAATCAATCTGGAGGATGCTCGAGTCTCCCTGGAGCTATGGGAGGAGATTTTACATGCTGAATAAACTGCGCGACCCGGCGCTGGGCAAAAGGATCCTGTCCAGGCTGACTCCCCTGGCTCAAGACGCCGCCCTCCATTTGGGGCGGCCGGTAATATTGATGGAGGTCTGCGGCACACATACCATGGCTATTGCCAGGAGTGGTTTAAAGAGCCTGCTGGCCGGCAGCCTGGAACTGAGAAGCGGGCCGGGTTGTCCGGTTTGCGTCACCGGTCAGGAAGACATAGATAAAATTATAGCTCTTGCCGCCAGCCGGCCTGATCTGGTTATCGGCACATTCGGGGACATGCTGCGGGTACCGGGAACAAACTCCTCACTTGAACAGGAGCGGGCCCGCGGCGCGCGGGTGGAAATATTTTACTCGCCTGCGGAAGCGGTGACCTTTGCCGCCGGACATCCCCAAGATGAAGTGGTTTTCCTGGGTGTCGGCTTCGAAACTACCGCGCCCGCCGTCGCTTTAAGCGTTGCCGCGGCCAGAAGCAGGGGTCTGAAAAACTACTCGGTATTATCGGTGCACAAACTGGTTCCGCCGGTCCTGGAGAATTTACTGAGTGATCCGGAATTAAAAATTG
>JGI12104J13512_1002596_pt1 | contig 11135 bp, 10 predicted proteins | sample TerdegcTABiofilm_FD_13512 | JGI IMG/M metagenome (IMG submission 13512)
GTCTGTCCCGGAAGGCTGGCGGCAGGCCGGTCAAATTCCAGGCAAGCCGCGAAGAGGAGTTTACACTCCTGCCGTGCCGCAGTGCTCTCACCTATAAAATAAAGACCGGCGTGGCTGAAGACGGCAGAATTCTCGCCCAGAAGATGGAAATGTTCTGGGACGCCGGAGCCTATGCCGATTACGCGGTCAACGTGACGCGCGCGTCCGGGTATTCAGCGTCAGGTCCCTATGAAATCCCGAATGCTTCGGTCGACGCTTATACAATTTATACCAACAAACCCTATGGTACTGCGTATCGCGGGTTCGGGCATGTTGAATTCCACTGGGGTATCGAGCGGCATATGGATCTGGTAGCTCGGGTTATTGGAATGGATCCTTTGGAATTCCGCCGCAAAAACGCGATGCGTCCCGGCTCCATAACAATCACGGGCGAAGAAATCATGGAAAATACAGGCAATGTGCTCGCCTGTCTTGATGAAGTAGCCAAGGCAATCAACTATGGAAGCCTGACAGAAGCGGAAAAGGAGCGGGAGCGGAAGACAGGACGGAAAATCGGCAAGGGTATTGCTGCACTCCATAAGGCCCCCGCGATGCCGAGTTTTACCGGCACCATGGCAGTCATCAAAATGAACAGCGATGGCACTGTCAATGTCAATGTCGGGCTCATGGAAATAGGCCAGGGTTCGACGACTGCCTTCCAGCAGATTGTAGCCGAAGTCCTCGGTTTCCCGCTGGAAAAAGTGAAGGTGACGGTAGAAAAAGACACTGACCGGGACCCCTACGACTGGCAGACCGTGGCTTCCAAGGGGCTGATTCTGACAGGAAACGCCTGCATCCTGGCGGCAAAAGATTTTCTCAAATGCGGTTATGATGTAGCAGCGCAGGTTCTGCGGGCTAATCCAGCTGATTTGGCACATGACGGCGACAAGATTTATGTCAAGCATCACCCTAAAGCTTCAGTGACCTGGGAAAGCCTGGCAGTTGGCTATGCCTTCCCCAATGGCAATGGCATCGGGGGACCGCTCATCGGTGTTGGCCGATATATCGCGCAGGGGCTTTCCTATCTCAATAAGGAAACAGGGCAGGGCAACCCCGCCCTCGATTGGACCTACGGCGCGCACGGCATTATCGCGGAAGTGGACCCTGAAACCGGAGAATACACGGTTTTGAAGGTGGCTTCAGCGTTCGATGTCGGCAAGGCCATCAATCCGGGCATGGTCAGAGGACAGGCTGTCGGCGGCATGATCCAGGGGCTTGGAACCGCCATGTGCGAAGGCTACATCTACGACGGGGAGGGGCATCTGCTCAATCCTTCATTTACCGACAACAAGATTCCGACCGCGAAAGATATTCCTGAAGAAATTGAGATAATCGCGGTTGAAACCCCGCAGCTGGACGGACCGTTCGGTGCACGGGGCGTCGGCGAACATCCGATGATTTCCGTAGCTCCGGCGCTCGGTAACGCCATTCAAGCAGCGGTCGGCGCAGAGCTCATGCACATGCCGATCCGTTTTGAGGATGTCTGGAGAGCTTTGCAGAAGAAAGAGCCGATCGATAACTGGATTACCAAAACGCCGGCAGGTTCCTGCAGATCGGACCCGGCTACCAGGAGGCACAGCCCTGACTCGGCAATAATGCCGTAATTCTCTCGTTGAAGTGGGTTTTTTGCTATGGGATACTTTTATTGAAAGAAATCCCATGGTACAAGATAGCAAGGAGGCAACCGTGGCAGAAAAAGATCTGACTGGCAAGAATGTGATGCTGGGACTCCAGCACACATTCGTCATGTTTGGAGCGACCGTCCTCGTTCCAATCCTGACAGGGCTGGATATCGGCGTTACTCTCTTCGCCGCCGGTATCGGAACGCTGTTTTTCCATGTGGTTACAGGATTCAAGGTTCCTGTATTCCTTGGAAGTTCGTTCGCTTTTATTCCGGGCTTGATCGCGATCGGTGCAAGCGAAGGACTTCCCTACGCCCTGGGCGGTATCGTCATCGCCGGGCTTCTCTATGTGGTGGTGGCAATCATCTTCAAATTCGTTTCCTATGACAACCTGCACAAGATTCTGCCGCCTCATGTTACGGGTCCGATGATCATCCTCATCGGATTGATTCTGGCGCCCGTTGCGATATCCAACGCCAACGGGACCAATTCCAAGGCCATTGCGGATATGATCGGCACCAATGGCTGTTGGGCAATCGCGCTTTTCACCTTCGCTGTCGGCGTCTTTGTTAAAATCGCCTTCCCGAAGTTCGGTTGGAAATTCGCCTCCAACCTCCCAGTCCTGATATCCCTGATCGCCGGCTATATTCTGTCCATTCTTATCGGCATTGTGGATTTCAAGGCAGTCGGCGAAGCGGCTTGGATCGGCATTCCCAAATTTACCTTGCCGAAGTTTTCATGGTCGGCAATCACCATCATGGTGCCAATTGCAATTGTCACGATGGTTGAGCATTTTGGCGATATCCTCGCCATCGGGAATGTTGTCGGAAAAGATTTCATCAGGGATCCGGGCATCCACAGAACCCTGATCGGCGATGGTCTTGCGACATCACTCTCTGCGCTGATCGGCGGTCCTGCTAACACAACCTACTCTGAAAACACCGGAGCGGTTGCGCTTACCGGCGCCTACAACCCGATCATCATGCGGATCGCCGCGATTTTTGCCATTGTGCTGTCACTGGTGCCCAAATTTACGGCAATCATCGGCACAATTCCGGGACCAGTCATNGGNGGNATCTCAATCCTGCTGTTCGGCATGATATCCTCAATCGGCATCAAAAACATGGTAGACGCGAAGGTCAACCTTTCCAATCCGAAAGTGCTCATCATCACNGCGACNATGCTGGTTCTCGGACTTGGCGGAGCNACATTCAAGCTCGGNGCNATCAACCTTTCAGGNCTTGGCCTTTCCGCCATCTTCGGCGTCGTGCTGAACCTCATTTTGAGACCGAAGGATGCAACTGGTTCTGAAGGCTGAGTTTCTTCGCATAAGGCATATCACGCATCGTGAAAAAGGGCTGTTCCGGTATGGAACAGCCCTTTTTATGGTGATTTGAGTTTGAAATCAGTCTGGCAGCAGCAGGAATATAGATTTTCGCGGCTTGCCGTCGGGCGAATTCGATTTATGGCCCTTGCCTTCGGTATCTTCAAGCAGCACAATCTCGCCCGGTTTGAAAATCCTCGCTTCTCCGTCTGAAGTCTGAATTCGAACCAGCCCTTCGAGCATGACAATATACTGACGCCGCGGCGCGCAATGCCAATCGTAATCGTAGCTTGGATCATTTTCCCGCAGAATCATCGAAGTGACCGGCAGGGGAGAGGACATCCTTCCCAGGGCATTGGTGAGCTCTACACCGATTTCTCTGTCTTCAAAGTGCGACTCACCGCTTAAGTCGGCATAGATTCTGGTTATTTTCATGCGAGGCGAACCCGCTAAAAGCCAATCCGCTTTCGTTCATTGATAAAGGGGAAGCGCTCACGCGTTTTGGCGACCAGCGATTTATCCATTGCAGGCTCGGAGACTGCGATACCTTCTCGTGTGCCTGCGTCTGCGATTATTTTCCCCAGGGGATCGAATCCCATCGAGTTGCCCGAGTATTCGATCTTGCCTTCAAATCCAAGGCGGTCGACGCCGAAGCAGTAAGCCTGGTTTTCCACAGCCCTCGCCCGGAGCAGTGTCATCCAATGTTCGGCGCGCCGCATCGGCCATGCGGCGATAACCACATATGCGTCTGCTTCGGCTGCCTTATTCCAGAAAAGGTATGGAAACCTGAGGTCGAAGCAAATTGCCGGCATAATTTTGAAACCTTCAAGATCGAATACGACTTGCTGGGTTCCCGGCGTGTAGAATTTATCTTCATCGCCATAGGCATACAGATGGATTTTACTGTATTCGCTGATGCGCTCGCCCGTGCGGTTGACAGTAATGAGCTTGTTGAAGCCGCCTTCGACACCTCCATAGGAAATATTCATGGAGTATTTTGCCGCCAATTCAGAAAAGAAAGCCCGGTCAGCGTCATTAAGCTCAGCAGCGGCGGTATTCATGGTAAACCCGGAGAGTGTCATCTCGGAAAGGATTAGCCAATCGATTGTACCCTTATGTTCAGAGGTTTCAACGAGCTGTGCGATTTTCTTTTTATTTGTCTCTTTTTGCTCCCAAGCGATATCGTACTGTAAAAGCCCGACTTTCATAGTACCCCCTTGTCTTGCGAACTGCCGCTGCCGTGTTGCGCCGCCTGATACCAAGGTCTGGTGCCGCGAATGTTGGCACGCACTCTGGCAATGTAACCGATTATTCAGGCGTTATCGATATACAATCGTGTATACAATACATAATACAGGATGAAATCGTATTCGTAAAGAGCGCCATTCGAAACAGCCTGATTACTTTTTGGAAAACAGCACTTCCCACTGGGTGGCCATCATTCCTGCGAATATAAAAGCGCAGCCGATGAAGGTTTCCATCGTCATCTTTTCCGACAGGAGCAAGATTCCGCCAATCACGGCGAACAGCCCTTCCAGACTCAGCAGAATGGCTGAATGTGCAGGAGGAGCATCCTTCTGGGCAACGACCTGCAAGGTATAGGCGACACCGACCGAACCCAGACCGCCATAGAGAATGGGAATCGCGGCATGTCGAATAGATTCGATTGCTAGAGGTTCTGTCAGAAAAGCCACAGCCAGCGAGCCGAGTGCGCACCAGGCAAACTGCCCGGCTGAAAGCTGGATAGGATCGACCCGCTTGGAAAAATAATCGATTAGGAGGACATGCGCCGCCCAGAACACAGCGCCGACCGCCACCAGGACATCGCCGCGGTTGATCGAGCCAATGCCCTGATACACGCTGAGAAAATACAGGCCGATCAGAGCGAGTACCGCGCCTATCCAGGTTGGAATGCCTGTTTTATGGCGCAGTCCGATGCCGAATATCGGCACCAGGACGACATAGAGTCCGGTTATAAATCCAGCCTTGCCCGCTTCTGTGTATTTAAGCCCGATCTGTTGGAGCGATGCGGCGGTAAACAGCACAACTCCGAGAATCAACGAGCTTGTAAACAGCTGCTTGGGCAGGAAAGCGGACGAAATGTGGATTACTGCGGAAGGCTTCCGTGGCGCGGCGAGTGTAAGGTTTTCCCCCTTTGGCTTCAGGGGCGGCGCAACAGGAGCTCTACTTGCCGGCTCAGCCTGGACTCTCGCCTTTTTTTCGTTTATTCGTTTTAAAAAAACAATCAGCGGAACAAGCGAAACACTGCCGAGCAAGAAGCGGATGCCGTTGAAAGTAAAAGGGCCGACATAATTCATACCGGAGCGCTGGGCGACAAAAGCAAATCCCCAGATGGCTGATGTGACCAGGAGCATGATATCGGAGCGGAGCGTTTTTGTTTTCATCGATGAGAAAGATAGCTGGGCTATTGGGCTAAATCAAGAGCGAAAAATGCAATCTAGCGATAAAAACCGANGCGGTAAATCCGCATATAGGCATTGAAATCCTCAAAAGCTGCGACAATGCCGACACTGCTCAGGTATTCCGGNCGGATCGCCTTTTTGCCAGTGCTTTCGGCTGTAAAGCTGCTCCAGGGGATTCGGATGACNGAACGCTCGGGAGCTGCTTCGAACTGAGCCCGGTAATAGCTCCAGGGGAAAAAATTATCCTTGGTGCGCAGAAAAATGTACCAGGAATTCGGTGTGCGGGCNTCTACCTCAATTTCGATTCCGGAATACGCGGAAGCGTCAAACCTATCTTTGCTGTGGCGAAGCCGGACCTGAATAAAACCGCCGCCCTTGGTGATCACACGGCCGGCAAGCAGGAGTGCCTTCTGACCNTCCGCTTCCACGATGACCGGCGGNACNANNTCCGATTTTCCGCCCATCACTCGATCAGCGAANGCTTCCCAGACCCANCCNTCCTGCTTCGGAAGGAGTATTGTTCAAGTTTGAAATGACATATCCATCAGCATAAGCGCCCGCCATAGCGAGCGGCAGAGCGAACATCAGCGCTAACTTTTTCATGAAGAGAATATACTGAAAAATATACTGGCGGCAAAATAAAATAAGTTTCCCGACTGATCACGCGAGACATGGATTAATCGTTTTCTTCGGAGTGGATATTTGGAAGATGCTGTTAGCGTGGCGCTTTCATATCTGGCAGTGTATAGATATATCCGCCCACAAGAGCAGTTATGGGAGCTACCAGAATTAGCCCAAAACTGCCAACCATGGTATGAATCAGCTCGGCAGACACATAGATCAAATTGATAATATTGGCCATCGGCACACCCTGTGCGATGAATGTCATCATCAATGCCGTATAACCTCCGGTATAGGCAAGAAGCAATGTAGTTGTCATCGTTCCTACGACGTGGCGCCCCACATTGAATCCAGATTTTATAAGCTCAGCACGGGTGATCTGGGGGTGTTTGTGAACTAGCTCGGCAAGAGCGGCAGAAATGTCCATGGATAAATCCATGACAGCCCCGCTGGACGCGAGGAAAATGCCCGCCATGAAAAGCTTGGGCAGAGAGATAAAATCGAAGCCCATATACAGTAAGTTTTCTGCAAACGGCCGTACTGCGCCGTGAATCTTGAACAGATTAGTGAAAAGTATTGAAAGCAGGGTAGTCGCTATGACGCCGCCCATAGAGCCGATAAAAGAAACCAATCCTTTTCTGGTAAAACCCGCAACAAGGAAAATTATTATAAAGGTTAGTACGCTGACAATGGCCAAAGTGACGAGGACTGGATTCCAGCCGTTGAGAACGAGCGGCAACAGAACTTTGATGATAAAAGCCGCGGAGCAGATGAAGGATATAAGCGCTTTGAAGCCAATCCATCCGGCAAAACCGACAAGCACTAAAACAAAGGCTGCAAACAAAAGCATTGTCGCATCAAGCCGGTAATGATCGATCACATTGATGTAGGCTACATCTGTCTTCTCCGCATTCAGATCGAGCACAACAAAAGCGATATCATCTGGACTGAAAAACTTATCCATCTCTTTCTTACCAAGGAGATTATTGGTGGCAGCGAAACGGCGCCCCCTGAAGCGGCCAGATATAATCTCAAGTTCAAGCTGCTGAGAGCCGTGTTTGCTGGGGCCGATAGTTTTTACCATGCTATTATTGGTGCTTAGTATTCGAGCTTTTGCCCACAGGCTCGATCCTGCAGGATAAGGAGATTTGAATCCTGTAGGAATAAAAAAGACTAGAAGGCTGATTGCAAAGATAACCAGGGCGAAGAGAATGTCCCGTTTTCGATCTCCCATGAAGAATGTTGTCGATTTCATGGATGCTCCTGCCAGATTTAAAAATGAGGGGGACTGTCCAATCATGGTGGACAGTCCCGGATATATTTTTACATGCTATGGAAGCGGGGAGCCAATTCAGAATTTACTGAATCCTCACTGTCACTCCCATTGCTATGGCCAGTTTTTTAAAGATATCTGTGTTGTCGTAATAGCTGGAGAACATTTCCTGATTTTTGCCTTTGGCAAAAACCGGAACCGGTACTCCCGTGTGCGAGTAACTGGTCCAACCGATTCCAGCCATCTGATTCACAATCTGCGTCAGTTTTGCCGTGAGGGGCTCATAGCCGCCATAGAGGATGTATTCTTCTTCTTTGATTGAACGTTCGAGCTCGTTGCCCATTGTCCGCTTGAAAGCTCTATCCAGCTGTTCTTTCTGAATCTGATTCAAGCTTGCGATTTCAAGTCCGAAAGCATCCTTGATCGCAGAGGCCAAATCATTCAGTTGAGCCTTGTCTTTGGATGTTGCTGCCTTATAGGGCTGTATGACTTTTTCATTGAAAGCGACATAGGACATTTTCTGAGGCGCGATTTTATCGAAGAAAGTTTCTTACTGGGTACCTGCAAAACCGATTGCCATGCCGCCAGTCTCATGGTCTCCGGTAACCAGAATCAGGGTTTCTTCGGGATGCTTTTCCGCAAAAGCGACAGCTTCCGCTACGGCTCTGTCAAAAGCCAGAGTGTCTTTGATCGCTGAGGCCGCGTCGTTTGCATGGCAGGCCCAGTCGATCTTGCCGCCTTCCGTAAAGAGGAAGAATCATTGCGGATTATCCTGCATCAGCTCAATCCCCTTGCGAACAAAGTCTGCCAACGCAAGCTCCCCCGGTTCACGGTCTATATCGTATTTCATGGCGGAGGAATCCTGGAGATTAGGGTTAATAGCTATGACTTTGCCGACCCCGGGTTTAAGATTCTGGATAGCTGCGGTCGAATTGACAACGGTATACCCTTGAGCTCTCGCCAAATCAAAAACGCTCGGCTTATCCTTGTTTTTGCCCGTGGGCTGTAAAAATCCGCCGCCGCCAAAGTAGTCGAAACCGCTCTGGGTGAGCTGAACCGCAATATCGTAATAATTGCCTCGTGACGGAACCTTTGCATACATGGATGCGGGAGTAGCATGGTCAATTGATACGGATGATACAACACCAACCTTTTTCCCGGCTTCCTTTGCATACTCAGCGATAGTCTTAAAACTCTTGGTCTTGGTAACATCCATGTTGATGACACCATTCAAGGTCTTGTTGCCAGACGCAAAAGCCGTTCCTGCGGAAGCTGAATCCGTGATGAGGGAGCCAGCGTCATAGGTTGTGCAGAGCCCGGTTACCGGAAACTGCGAAAATCCGAGCCTTTTTACATTGACATCTTTTGATGAAACAGCATTGGCATAGGCTTCGGTCGCGCTGATCTGCGGCATGGCGAGTCCATCCCCCATAAAGACAAAGACATACTTCGCAGCATTTTTCCCCGATGATGCAGCGCTTGCAGGCAGGGCGGTCTGACCAGTGCCATTCGCATACAGATTGCCCATGACAAACATGGCGAACAGCGCACCTGCTAAGGCAGATGCAATTGTTCTGCGTTTCATAAACACCTCCAAATCTATGAGATGGAGGCACTCTAAAATGCTTTGGTTGGGATGATATGAAAGCTTTATTAAAAATTGGCGAGTTTTAGGGGGATTTTATGCTGCGGATTCACTTGGAAATTCAAAATTAAACAGAATAAAAGAGTTAGTCTGTACCTTAGTCAGAGGTACTTACTGTTCCGCTTGACCCCAGAAAATATAGTTTTGCAGTTTTTACTGATGCCCATGGAAAGCCGCGAAGTGCAAAAAATAAGCTTTTTAAGTCAGTGATGACAAGTTCGTCTGCTTTGGGTCGGTATTTTATATCACGTATATCGGTGATACGAAAGATAGAAAGCGGCATGAAAAAAACTAGTAACAAGAACGGAAGATAATAGCGAGTTGCTCCTTGCTTTTTCACCCTAGGATATTCTTATGATATAATGAGCGGCGTAAAGTATTTGGTATTGCAAAAATTGATGTAAGATCCCCTTCACGCTGCTTGTTCAAGTTCTCCAACAGAGAACCTGGTAATGATTTGCTTCAGCTGGAAATTTGCTATTCTCTTTTCTTTACCTATAAATAATTAAAGCCGCCCAATCGGACGGCTTTCTGTTGTCGGGCTGAGAGGATTTGAACCTCCGACATCTTGGTCCCGAACCAAGCGCGCTAGCCCCTGCGCTACAGCCCGTAATTCGAAAAAAAAACCCGTCAGGGAATGACGGGTTTTTCGCTAAAAGCGAATCGGGAGCGACGGGGCTCGAACCCGCGATCTCCGGCTTGACAGGCCAGCGCGATAACCAGCTTCGCTACGCCCCCGTGTCATTGCTGACGGGTATGGAATATATCGGGAATGCTGCGGTGTGTCAAGAGGATTTCGATATCAAGATAAAAGTATGGCGCCGGATTTTTCGTCAAAGACTTTTTGCTCAGGCCGGGGAACCGAAACGAGCTTTCCGCTGGCAAAGTCCTCTTTGGCTGCATCAGTTTCGGTTCGCGTCAGCAGTGCATAGCCGAGCGGCGAACAGGCGTATCTGCCGATTCGATATCCGGGAAGGCGGAAGGGTTCCGAAACGATTCGGACGGCAAGTGTCTTGGCCCGGGCTTCCGGTTTGGCGGCTGGCGTGCCTGCAATCGCGGGACTTTCGCGCTGGGCCAGAAGATATGAGAAGGAGAGCTTGGTCTTGGGCAGTTTTGCCTTTTCGGAAATGTCCATGAGCCAGGCGGGAGCTGAATCGACACCAATGGTAAAGTGGCACCAGGGGAATTTATCGCGCCGTTTGGGCATATTGACCGGCGGAAGTTCCCGAATCGGCTTTTCCTGGGTATCCGGACGGGCTGGGCCGTTCAGTGACCTGAAAATGCCGGGCATCGGACAGGCTTTCCGGTGGGGGCAGGGAGCGAGCGGTGCCAGGTCGAATTCGATAAAAGCGGCCCGAATGGCGCTGATAAAGGAGCCTGAACGGGGATCTCCCGGCTCGAACAGGAAAATTCGACCTGAATCCTTGACATAGCCGAGAATCTGACGGGCAGTCTGAAGGGCGCGTTTGCCAAGGAGCTCCTTGCTTTTCCAGAAAAATTCATTGAAAACGTTCGCAGCCGTGAAAAGGTCGGCTTTGATATCGAGCGGATCGCCGAAGGCCTGGTGATGCGCTGTCATGGTCCAGGGTGGCAAGGCGCCCTGCGTCCTGACGGCGAAGGCTTCCAGGATGAGCTTGCCAAGCTGGAGAATCCGGTTGGTCTTGTCGACAACGTGGAAGTGCAGGGGGACGGTCCTGAGGTCAGGCCGGGCAAGGTAGAGGGCGATCGGGATGGTCAGCGGGCCTGAACCCATGTCGATGATGACGGAATCTGCGCTCAAGGGCAGGTCGAGGTTGGCGAAGAGGGTTGAAAGCCTCACCAGGTTCCAGGGCAGAAAATAGCGGATGTAGGCCTGATAGTATCGCGGCGAACTCAAATATTCCGCGGTGCGGTGCTCCCGCTCAGAGGTCAGATCTTCCCAGAGGTCGCGGATGCTGTGCTTCAGCTCAAGGCGGTGGCGCTGATCCAGGGGAAGTGTTTCATCGAGGACGGCGGCGAGTTTTTCCAGCATCGCCTGGCTTTCAGCAGGCAGGCTGAGCGATGCTTCATGGAGTATTTTGTCGAAATATCGATCCTGTTTTTCACGGGGCTTTGGTTTCACAGGTGGATTTTAGCATATTGCGGGAAAAGTATCAGCTGGCAGACAAGAAAAACGCCGCTTCCGCAGTTGGGGCTCGCGGAGGCGGCG
>JGI12104J13512_1002603_pt1 | contig 11111 bp, 8 predicted proteins | sample TerdegcTABiofilm_FD_13512 | JGI IMG/M metagenome (IMG submission 13512)
GGAATGAAAGCAAGGCTATGGTTTTAATTTAACATATGCTCTTTAAGAAGGGGGTCAATTTTATTTGCAGATCGGGGGTCAAATCTATTGACTATCTACAGGTTATGCGCTATACTTACTATAGCTCTTACCCAAATATCGTTAAATTTTTGAATGCCAGAGCACACTAAACAAATTTTTTATTAAAAGGAGTTCAAAATCAGGGGCTCCTTTAAAATTTATAATATTACATAAAAGTAGGCTGGGAGAATATGCACTTTCAATTTAATGATATAACTTACACTCTTGGGTTTAGTCAGTCACGCCAAATTACTGTTTCCGGCTCTGTAGCGTCCGGCAACATCCTGGTGGTACATGGTTATTCTGGGTCGGGAAAATCCACCCTGCTCCGGATCCTGGCCAGGTTACATCCCTGTGAAGGCGGGGAAGCCTACCTGGAAGGAAAGAGCTGGCTGCATATACCGGCAACAATCTGGAGAGCCAGCGTCCACTACCTGGCTCAAAAGCCAGTCCTTTTCGAAGGCTCAGTCGCAAGCAATTTGTTTAAACCCTTTGAAACAAGGCTGCTTAGCAAAAAGCGCCCGGCACCGGAAGCGGCCAGGGGTTATATGAAGAAGTTGCTGCTGAAGGAAAGCCTGTGGGAACAGGACGCCAGGACCCTTTCCGGAGGTGAGGCAGCCAGGCTGGCATTTATCAGGGCGCTGCTTATCGACCCCAAGGTTATGCTGCTTGATGAGCCCCCCGCCGCCCTGGACGAAGAATCGCGCAGAGCCCTGCATCTGGCACTGTCCCAATGGCTCGAAGGACCTTCCCGGGCCGCCATTATGGTAACACACAATGACGATTATGAGGGCTTGCGCCGGGTTTCTTTCCTTGACCTGGGGAAACAGCAAAGGGGGTAATGAGTTGGAAAACACCACTATACCCATTTCGAACTTTCAACTGGCTTTTACAGTTATCCTGGTCCTGATCACCGGGGGAATCTCATCTTTCTTGAAGCTGGGCCTGTTGAAACCGCTAATTTGGGGTACCATCCGGACCTTTGTGCAGCTCACCCTCGTTGGCTACGCCCTTACCTATATCTTCCAATTCAACAACCTGCTCCTGGTTATTGCCATAGTAACTCTAATGTGTTACATCGCCTCGAAAACAGCGGTAAAAAGAACCCCCAACGTCTTCAACTACCCGGCCATGCTGGCTTTCGCCTCTCTTCTGGCCAGCACTTTTCTGGTCGGTTCCATTGTCACTGTCCTGATAATCGCGCCGGAGCCCTGGTATTCAGCCAGAATCGTCATCCCCATTTTCGGAATGATTTTGGGCAACGCGATGAACGGGATAGCCATTTCCCTGGATCGCTTGTACAGCGAGGTCAGATCCGGCTCGGCTTTAATCGAGGCCATGCTCACATTTGGAGCCACCCCCTGGGAGGCCGTCCAGGCCAGCGTCCGCGAGGCCGTCAGAGCCGGCATGACCCCCACGATCAACTCGCTGATGGTGGTGGGCCTGGTCAGCCTGCCGGGCATGATGACCGGCCAGATACTGAGCGGGGCCGACCCCCGGGATGCTGTGCGCTACCAGATTGTAGTCATGCTCATGATTTCGGCCGCCGTGGCCATCGGCTGCCTCATCCTCGTCGGGTTGTCCTATAAAAGGCTGTTCACCCGGGACGGAGCGCTGCAACAATCCATCCTGCAAAGCAGAGGAGATACGCAGTAATAACTGGCACCGTACCAGGGCTCATAATAGATTTTGTATATATAGATTTATCGACAGTCTGTTTAATATTTTTATTTTCGAAGGAAAAAAGCAATTTATATGGAACATTAACTAAAAGTAAACAAATACAGATTCACCGGGGCAGCAATCAGCGGGACTGTCAGCTTTGGGCCCTGGCGCATCTACTTTTTAAGCGGGTAAGGAGTTGTTTTTGTGCTGGGAACAATTGTAAATGTAGCTGCCATTGCAGTGGGCGCAGGCATCGGTTTGTTGTTCAAAAAAGGCATCCCCGAAAAAGTCAGCTCTACTGTCATGCAGGGGATTGGCCTGGCGGTTCTTCTCACCGGATTGAGCATGGCGGTACAATCAAAGCAGATTTTAGCAGTCATTATCAGCCTGGCTTTAGGCGGTTTAACCGGTGAACTGCTTAATATAGAAGGGGGACTGGCCCGCCTGGGAAAATGGCTGGAGGAAAAATCCGGCGGGGGAAAAGGGGATGTTGCCAGGGCCTTTGTTACTTCCAGTTTGATTTACTGTGTAGGGGCCATGGCAATTGTTGGGTCAATTGAAGACGGCCTGAATAATAACCACCAGGTGCTTTTCGCCAAGGCTGCCCTGGACGGAATATCATCTATCGTTTTTACCTCCACCATGGGAATGGGGGTGGTTTTTTCTATTTTCCCGGTATTTATTTACCAGGGCTCCATCACACTCCTGGCAGCATTCGTAAAAGGATTTCTCAGTCCGGAAGCGGTGGTGGAAATGACGGCCACCGGCGGAATGCTGATAGTCGGGATAGCACTTAATATGCTCGGCATTACCAATATAAAAGTGGGAAATCTCCTTCCCGCAATTTTTTATGCCTTGCCAGTTGCGCTATTGCTTGCCAGAATTATTCCGGCCTGATAACCGACACGTTAAAGAAACAACAGATGACCACCTGGTTTAACAAACCTGATGGTCATCTGCATTAATAACTTTACCGCCAGGAATACTTTCATTTACAGGCTATCGCCGAAATCCTCTCTGAATTTTGCGGCTAGTTTATTTTGCCAATCGGTAACCGTGGTCAATCTACCAAAAAAGAAACGCAATATCCTGGGCTCTTCCACAAAAGACAGCCCGCCGATGAGTGAACGGTTCTGGTAAAGCCAACAGATGCGGTCAATGGCATACTTAACCTGAGAAAGAGTAAAGACACGCCGCGGCATGGCCAGACGCAGAAGCTCCATATCGGCATACTTTTCATTACCATTTTCATCCCTCTGCTCCGACAGGGTACCTCTCTCCATACCCCGTACACCGCTGGCAATAAAGAGAGCAGCGGCAAGCGCACCCGCAGGATACTGCTCTTGCGGTACATGGCTGACAAATTCCATCGCGTTGATATGACAGCCCAGGCCCCCGGGAGGCGTTACCACAGGCACACCTTTCTTCTGAAGCTCCTCAGTCATATAGGCAATGAACTGCGGTCCCTGGCTGATCATATCTTCATCCATAGTCTCATCCAGCCCAACAGCAATTGCTTCAATCTCTCGCACCGACATCCCCCCGTAGGTGAGAAATCCTTCATAGAGGGGAATCAGTTCGCGTATTTTAAGATACAATTTCTTGCTGTCAAGACACATGCCGCCACCCCGGGCACAACCGAGCTTCCTGGCAGAAAAATAAATGATATCTGCCAGATCCGACATGGCACGGGTGATCTCCCGGATACTCATATCTTTACATTTTTCTTCGCGTGTCTTAATAAAATACAAATTGTCGGCCAGAAGGCTGGCGTCCAAGACAACTATAATTCCAAACTCATCGCATACCCGCCGGACTTCACGCATATTTTCAAGAGAAAAAGGCTGACCGCCGATAAGATTGGTGCCCGCTTCCAACCGGACAAAGGCAATGTTGTCAGCACCATGCTTTTGAATAAGCGCCTTCAGTTTATCAATATCGATATTCCCCTTAAAAGGATGGTCGCTGTTGACTTTTAAGCCTTCGTCGATAAGAATTTCCTCCACAATGCCACCGTTTAACACAATATGAGACTTGGTGGTGGTAAAATGATAATTCATGGGAACAACCTTCCCTGGTTTGACAAAAACTTGGGCTAAAATGTTTTCACAGGCTCTTCCCTGGTGGGCCGGCAGAAAAAACTGCTTGCCGAAAATTTCCTTTATCTTGTCTTCCAGTCTGGTAAAAGTTTCGGAGCCCGCATAGCTATCATCCGCCCGCATCATTGCCGCTAGTTGATTATCACTCATGGCGTTGACTCCGCTATCAGTAAGCATGTCCATATAGACATCACGGTTTTTTAGTAAAAACGTATTATAGCCAGCACCGCTCATTGCCTCCAAGCGTTGCTCAACAGGTAAAATATTCAATTTCTGCACAATCCGAACCTTGTGCATTTCCAGCGGAACATTATCTCCTAGAAAGAATTTCACATTTGCCATCTGCCGGTCACTCCTATTGATTATTTTTATCTTAACAAAATCAATAATCAAAATTATGATTACGCCAGTTGACCCGAAAACTAAAATACGCTCCCACGGGAGCGCAGCATCAATTTTGTTTCTTTTTCCTACCACCCTACCGTCAAACCGCTTCTCTTCATTCTTCTGCCTAACTATACTTCATGAAAATTATATACCCGGCTTTATTTTGTGTAAAGATACAAAGTTATGGTTTGTTGGGTTACCAGAGAACTTAATTGCGACAGACATACCGTTTGGATAGCCATTTAAGACGCCGGGCCCCCAAAATATAATAACTTGCCAAACCCAGGCCTTAGCCATAACCGGACAGGTAAGAGCCATAGCAATGGACGAAAGAAACCCTTCACCGCCAAACTGGCAGTTGCATCTACAAGCCGGCTGGCTGGCAGAAAATTACGGCCTGCCAGGGCGAGGAAGGCACCCACAGGAACAGGATTAGCCGGGCCTGCCGCCATACCCAAAGATACCCAAAGACTCAGGAGGAATTCATTTTCGGTAAATTGATTAACACAAGGTTCCTCTATGGTCGATGGCAACTCCCAACTTTAGCCACATCTTTTGCGGCCTTGCAGGTTCAAATTCCTCTATGGCCGATGGCAACTGCATTCAAAGGCCGCATTTTTACTGCCTTTCAGACGCTGCACAAATAAAAATCTGCGTCAAACCTTCGGTTTTGTTTCATATAAAATTTTCAGTGGGATCAGGAGTATCCGTAATGATATCGCGAGTCAGCTTTTTACCATCAGGCATATTATAAATGATCACAAAGTCCAGTTCCTTATCCGCTATGCCCATGACCTCCTTGCGCAAAAGCGCCAGCTGCCCCTCGGTTATACTCCCCTCAAAAACGGACCGCTGAACATGGGTCAGGTATTTGCGGCATGTCTTCATAATTTTAACAAGCCGGCGGCGCCCTTCTTTATCCTCCGTATTTACGTCATAAACTAAAATAACGTAAATATTACCACCACACCTTCATTGGAGAATAAGTCTGTTCCCCTAATAAATGCTTTATGAGCTTGTAGAGGTCGAGGCGGACCAAATTTTTATACCGGATGTTGCGTTTGAGATTGCGATGGAGGATAGTCTTTTCTAAAAAATCTTCGAACTCTTTGACGAATATTTTCCGCCCTTCCTCGCTGAGGTAAGCAAAGTTGGCGCTGATACTAAAGTGGTGCTCTTGCAGCATACCGAGATTAGTAAGCCGGAAAATCAACCGGTCGACAAATACCGGCTTAAATATTTCTGCCACATCAAGTGCCAGCGAATAACGGCGTTCCGACGGCTCGTGCAGGTAACTGATGGTAGGATTCAGAGCCGTCCGGTGTATCTCTTTGAGAACGGTTGTGTAAGTCATGGCGTTCCCAAAAGAAATAAGTGCATTAAGAGCGTTAGCGGGAGGACGCATGCTGCGCTCTTCGAATTCCCACCCTGTTATATCCGGCCAGTTGCTGTAATACGCCTTGCGGACGTGAGCTTCAACACTCATCATTTCTTCTATGGTAGCAGCGTTTTCTAATCCCCTTTTTAATTCATCCAGTTTCTTGCAGGTTTGCTCATAACTCCTCTTTTCCAGGTTCCGCCGGATGTTGTGAATGGCCCCCTCGATAAAAGCTCTGGCCAACTGCAGCCGTTTATCCTTGTCAAGGTAATGTTCGACCTGCCGCACAATCAAGAACCCGGAAAGCAGGGACTCGCGCGGCACAAAACTTCCGCTGTAGTTCCCGTAAAAATCGAAGAAATGGACGCATATCTGTTTTTGGCCGAGAAATTCGAGAAGTTTGGTGTTAAAGTCCAACTGCGCGAAACAGTAAATGTGGTCTACGTCTTCCACAGGTATCATGCGGCGTTCGTCATTGTTTTCAAAAGCCAAAGTATTGTCTTTCCGGCTCAGCCGTCCAGCAGTAAATATATAATACGTCCTGCTTATAATCGCCACCTCTCCTCACACATAACAAAAATCAAAATAGGCGCAACGCGAACACATTTTCTTGTTCAGCCTGCCTGGTGGGCGGGATTCTTGAAGCACGCCGGTGATACCGGCAAGTGCCTGTTCTATCCGGTCATAATCCTCCTGGAGAAAAATTACATCTACCTTCCTCATGCTTGCAGGGTAATGAATAACGCCGGACGAGCACTCCAAGCCCTTACGCTTTAACGAATAAATATAATATTTTAACTGCCATACATGAGCTTCTTCAAATTTTTTACTTTTCTTGACCTCATGCACGAATACCTCGCTGCCGAATTTTAAAAAATCGATCTTTACTGTATCAAAAGAAACCTCCCGGCTATGCTCCCGCTTAAACCGTCTTTCATGCAATATTCTTCCCTTGACGACGTCAGCGTTGCCGGATATGTTTTCCAGGTTCAACCCTTTCGCATAAAGCCAGAGTTTGCGGCGGCATATGAAGTAATAGGAAACCATGGTGCCGGTGACTTGCAGGGGCTCCAGTTCAAGTTCTGCATTGGAACTATTCATCAAAATATTTCAGTCCTTCTTCCGGATGGTACTCCAGCTCAATGATTACCAGGTCGGAGAGCCAGCGCTCGAGCCTGTCCTTCAATTTTTTCTGAGTACCGGCATCAAACGCAGTAATACTGGAGGGAAGCGCTTTACTTACATCCAGGTTGGAGTAAAACATTTTCTTTTCTTCTATATAGTATATAGCGGGGACACGACACCAAATATTTTGGAAGAATAGTAGTGGCAAGTTCAAAGTAATTCAGCTCCGGCGCGCTCAGGTCAACCCACTCTTTGACCTCGTTGTAGAAACCTTCGGCCATAGTTGCCGGCACCCCTGTTATGTCGCTTACATCCCTGAACAGTCTCATGGCGTCCTGCTTCTTGTCCGAGCAGTACCCTGCGTCGAGAATGTCCAGAGCTTCTTTATATTTTGCAATATAGTGTCCTAAATTTAAACTGCTGCTGCCTTCTTCCAGCAGCCTATAAGTCTGTTCTACCCATGCCATCTTCTCTTTTTCCGTTATCAGGTGCGTTTTTCCGGCAAAGTGCCCGACAGCTTCGCATAAAACGGCGTTGGCATCACTGCCGCGCTCCTTTTTGCCCCTGAAGCATTTTACCCACGGCTCACTGCCCAGTAGTTGCTGCACCTGCTCAAATGTTACCCCGCTGTTGTTGAGAATGCCGGCAATAACGGTCAACGAAAGGGCGACCAGGTCCCTGTTATAAACCTTCCCCATGCCGGAGCCAAGCATTATGTCAGATTTACTCTCATCCTTCTTTTTGCTGCTTTTTCCTTTGCCCGAATTTATCATAATGATTACGTTAGCCCATTCAGGAGCATTGCAGCCTCCGCTCCGGGCAAAACGCCGATATACCCGACCCATCCGCTGGACAAGACTGTCGGCAGGCGCCGGCTCCGTAAACAAAATATCTGCGTCCATGTCCAGGGATGCCTCTACAATTTGCGTGGCCACTACAACGCAGGGCTTATCCGTCCTCTCCGGACTGTTCGGCATGTATTTTTCCGTCACCACTTTTTCCAGCTCTTTTCGCCTCTGCTGCGTAAACCGGGAATGGAGCAGCACTGTATCCACATTTATCCTGGTTTCGGCCAGTTTACCTTTTATCAGGTCATAAATTTCGCAGGCCGACGTCACCGTGTTCATAACGACCAGCACTTTGTTCCCAGCGTTCACGGATTCTATTAAACGCTCTAAAACAGGCTCGTACGTTCCGTCGTGCGGCAAAAACTCCAGGCGGTGGCGTGCAGAGCCCCCTATCCCGGCAAAAGCGGGCAGGTCGAGGATGTTTATAACTCTACTGCCATCCAGCCCCACTCTTTCTTTAATTTGCTTGCGTATTAAAGGCGGCAACGTGGCAGTCATCAACAACGCCTTACCGTCAAGAGCAGTACACTGCTGCATCAAGCAGGTTACTATGGCAGCGGCCCGGGGATCGTAAGCCTGAACTTCATCTATAACCAGAGCGCTGTTCATTAACACAGCAAAAATTCGCTCAAAACCGGGATACCTGAGCGCAGCCGGAGCAATCTGGTCGGCAGTAGCCACAATGTACGGCCTGGCAAGATGCCTGGCCAGGTCCATCGCCTTGCGGCACTCGTCTTCCGTATCCCCGGCATTTTGAGCTCTGGCCCGTGTATATAACCCCAGCGCCGCGTCGCCGTGCAAGAGTGATACATGATCTTCCCCATATAATTTTTCTGTCCGGTCAAATATCATATTGCTCGCCGAACGAAGCGGGAGAATCATAATATTTTTCATCCCTGCGCCCCACAGGTAAGCAAATTCGGTCTTGCCGAAACCTGTGGGCGCCACCAGGATCATGCTGCTCCCTTGCAGGTCAGGCCTGACTTCAAAAAAATCTTTCTGCCAGAAGCTGTTTGTTTTTAGCAAGGAAGACAGCTCTTTTCCCACCTCACCGGCTCTTTTTGCAGTGCCGTGTTCAATACCGGCGACACTCATGCCCGCACCGGCATCTTCAACCAGAGACGCAAAATGGTCGGCACGCATCAGATTGCCGGCAACGAATATCCGTAGCCTTTCCCTGTCCATATCGAAATTTTTGATCATCCTGGCCGGAAGGAAAGCCATCGTGTATGGCGGTACCAATAGTCCCGCGGCTCCTAAATCGTTATATTGCAGATAGCCGGCAAGATTGTCGTTAAGCCCTACAACATGAGGGTCAAGACCGTATTGCCCGGCAACCTCTTTCAGTTCCTCAGCCGCCCGGCTGCACAAATCCTGCCATCTCTGTCTGTCGTTCAAGATTTCAAGCGCCTTCTTGCGTATCTCATCGCTGCGGTAACCCATCAGGTAGTCGGGAAAATTGTCGCGCCAGTGGTGAAACGCCACCGCTGAAAAAACTGCATGCACAAAAAGCGGCTCCGTGCCGGTCATCGCTTCCGGCCGGAACAGCAACAGGGACAGCAAGCTGTGGGGTATTTCCGTCCCCATATCACCTACCGGCAGCTTTTTCAGCTTGGCCTGGGTCTTCGGGTCTATTTTTCCGCCGTCGTGCAGCAAAGCGGCATAATACAGCGCCTTCCACCATTCTTCCGGAAAGCTGTCCTTATATCTATGGTGCAGGGCTGAAACAACACGTATCACATCTAAGGCGTGCTGAGCGAGAGTTGTTCCATTGCTTTTGGCCAAGAATTTTTCATGCGCCTGCAACAGGCCCCCTCCTTCCTTAAATAACCCGGAGCTTCAATAATCCTCAGCATTTGCTGTTAATTTAAAAAAAACCCTTTCCCTTCCCTTACCCCCCACCCCGCATAAAATCTATATGGGGTTTTATGGAAGGAAATAAAGTTTTTCCGTGAAGCAGCATTATTATCCCCATAATTTACCAAATAAATTGCTAATTTGTGTGAAAAAAGTTGTTCCAAGAGGGCAGGATCATGGATAAAAGGAAAAAGGGATAAGTGGCGTCGTGCCTGAATTTTTCAAGGCTTGCCACTTACCCCTTTATTACTTCGTGTGGAATTGAACCTTTATCCTTTTCCCTTTTTCCTCCCTCATCGGAACCAATTTTTTCGCACGGATGGGAGGAATAAATGAGAAACACAACAACCGGTGGATGTCATTTCCAAATCACTCTACCGTCACGCTCTTAGCTAAATTTCTTGGCTTATCAACATCGCACCCTCGCGCCACTGCCGTGTGGTAAGCCAGCAACTGCAAAGGGATTACCGTCAACACCGGCGCCAGGACCGGATGGGTATTCGGGATGTAGATCACCTTACCGGCCACTTTTTCCACTTCCCTGAGATCATCCATGGCCAGGGCCACCACTGCCGCGCCACGGGCTTTGACCTCCTGGATATTGCTGACCATTTTGTCAAAGAGGCCTTGCTGGGTGGCCAGGGCCACTACAGGCATGTTCTCCTCGATCAGGGCCAGGGTGCCGTGCTTCAGTTCACCGGCGGCATAAGCTTCGGCGTGGATATAGGAGATCTCTTTCAATTTCAAAGAGCCTTCCATTGCCACGGCGTAGTCCAGGCCCCGGCCGATAAAGAACACATTCGTGCAACAGGCGAATTCCCTGGCATAATCTTTGACTACCACCGTATTGTCAAGAATGGCCTCCGCTTTGGCGGCAAGCTCTTTCAAGCCCCGGATAATTTCCTTCGCTTCCTCAGGCCTGACAGTGCCGCGCACATCAGCTAGATAAAGGGCAAAGAGGTACATGGCCACTAGTTGAGTTGTGTAAGCCTTGGTTGATGCCACGGCGATCTCGGGGCCGGCCCAGGTATAGATCAGGTCGTCGGCCTCCCGGGACACTGAGCTACCCACCACGTTGGTTACAGCAATCACGCGCGCCCCCTGCCGTTTAGCCTCACGCAGCGCGGCCAGGGTGTCGGCGGTTTCGCCGGACTGGCTGATCACGATCACCAGTGAGCCCGGCTCGATAATGGGATGGCGGTAGCGGAACTCGGAGGCTATGTCAACCTCCACCGGAAGCCGTACCAGCTTTTCAATAATATATTTGCCTACCAGGCCGGCATGGTACGCGGTACCGCAAGCGGTAATAAATATCTTTTTTAAACTTTTGATCTCTTCAGGAGTTATTTTAACTTCATCAAGGATAACATGGGAGCCGTCTTTTGAAATCCTGCCGCTCAGGGTATCGCGCAGCGCCCGGGGCTGCTCGTAGATTTCCTTCAACATGAAATGCTCGTAGCCGCCCTTTTCAGCCTGCTCCGCTTCCCACTTAATACCCAGGACTTCCTTGTTAAACTCGTTGCCTTCCCTGTCCATGACCCTGACCCGGTCCGCCTCCAGCACCGCTACTTCTCCGTCATTGAGAATGTATGTTTTCCGCGTGTGCTTCAAGAGAGCAGGGATATCTGAAGCCAGGAAGTTTTCACCCACACCCAGGCCCACTACCAGCGGGCTGTCCTGCCGGACGGCCAC
>JGI12104J13512_1002606_pt1 | contig 11100 bp, 12 predicted proteins | sample TerdegcTABiofilm_FD_13512 | JGI IMG/M metagenome (IMG submission 13512)
CGGATGCATTGCCGACTGACTGCCGCATGCCCCAACATTCCTCTGGATGAGAATACCCCAAATCTTGCTTGATGTACAGGTGTGCCATATTTGACGCTTACCAAACATTAATTATACCTACAACGCCAACAACCGCCTGACAAACATTGATTACCCGAATAACACCGGAGTCAGCTATACTTACGACGCAAACGGCAACCGTACAGCCATGACAGACCCGGCAGGCACCACCGGCTACAGCTACGACAGCTTAAACCGGCTTACCTCGGTGACAAGAGACGTATACTCCGTAGGCTACGAATACGATCAGGCCGGAAATATAACGTCGTTAACCTACCCCGGCGGTCTGCGGGTCAGTTACACATACAACAGCCTGAACCTGCCGGTATCGGTGTCCGATTCCGTTTACTCCATCGCAATCACTTATGACCAAGCCGGCAACCGGACCGGAGAAATTTTGCCCAACGGCATAAACGTAAATTATGCTTACGACCTGAACGGCCGTCTGACCGAGCTCAAGCACCTTAGCGGGTCGGATGTCATCGCAAGAGCGGCATACACCCTGGACAACGTCGGCAACCGTATCAATGCAACAGATGAGCAAGGTAACACCACCCATTACACCTATGACGATCTTTATCAACTAACCAGAGTAGAATATCCCGACAACGAGATAGTAAATTATACATACGATCCGGCAGGCAACAGAACAAGCGCGAATGGTGTTGCCTATACCTACGATAAGGCGAACCGCCTGATCCATGCAGGTGCAAATACCTATGGTTACGACCTTAACGGCAGCCTGACATCAGTCAGTGGGGCCGCCTACAACGATTACAGCTACAATTACGACTACGAAAACCGGATGATTAACTTCTCCGACGGAACCCGAACCATCCAGTATACTTACGACGGCGACGGCAACCGTCTCAACCAGAGCGTATCCGTATCGGGTTCAGTTTACGGCTCAGACGAATGTAGTTATATTTATGATATCAACACAGGAATACCGCGCATGCTCGTAGAAAAGGATGATACGGGAAATACAAATAATTATACCTACGCCGGCAGGCTTCTGAGCAGGATCGACCCCGCGGACACCGTATACTATCACCAAGATGGTCTGGGCAGCATTTCGATAATAAGCGATGTCTACGGCAACCCTCTCAACCGCTACACATACGATGCTTTCGGCAGCCCGCGTTCGGTTTCTGAGAGTGTTTACAACCCGTTCCGTTTCACCGGGGAGCCTTACGATGCAAGCGGCTTGATTTACTTACGTGCAAGATACTATGATCCGGTTACCGGCAGGTTCTTAAGTCAGGATACGTTCAACGGAAAGCTTAACGACCCGCTTTCACAGAACAGATATGTTTACTGTGGGAATAACCCGGTGCTGTATGTGGATCCGAGCGGCCACCTGGAAGTATGTCCACCGTGGACATCATTATCAGATTTTGAATCTGATTGGGCAGGAAGGGAAATTTTATGGCATTACTTGTATGCATTACTTGTATGGAAAAGGCGAAGAAATTTTTGTTTATGATAATGATTGGACGAGTTATATGGAGAAAAATGAAATACTTACAAGTAAAGTAGCCAATATAGTAAAAGGATATGCATCTGAAGTTTATAATGGAAGTACAGTTGATTTTGATAGAACCATTTCAATGGAAATTGAAAATGGAGAGCAAATAATTGGTTATCAATACTTACATGGAACATCTGATGATGTCGGCGGATTTGGAATTAGTGGAAATATTCAAAGGATGAATATGGTAATTCAACTATTAATTTTGCTTACCAGTGGAATGATGAAATAGACCCCAATTTTCAATACAGCACTGATGTAGCAAAGAGTGAATTTGCAGAAAAAATACCTTTTGCATCACCAACGGATTACGTTATAAGGATTTATTGGACAGATACCTCTACATTGAGTAGCGATGGGGTATATACATCAGGTTGGTTGTCAAATAGCCAAATGAATCCATATAATGATGAAAATAATAGGCGATAGAAAGTAGGTTTGATAATGAAATTAAAGATGATTTTACACGTGGTAATTGTAATCATATTAGCAACAATATACTTGTTATCTGGATGCACTGAAAAAGAGATTGATACTAATAGTGATATCGATTTGTCAGGATTAGCAACTGTGAATAAACCTGTTATATCACCCTCAGCTAAATATCAGTTGAATATTAAAGAAGAAACCATTGAAAGTAAGACACAACAGGTTTTATATAACAAATGTTTCAAATGGTGCTACTGAACCATTAGCTATCTATACGTCAGAGGACGCTTACCGTACAAGAGATGCCCTTTTCTTCTTATGGGATAAAGACGACAGGGTATGGGTATACAGTGGTGATGTTGGAACCTTCTTTTGGGAACGGATAAATGATAACTATTGGGAAAAACATGTACGTTCTGAAAATAAAGATGTAGCTGTGCCAGATTTATTGAAAAAGTTAAGACCTAAATTTTTTGATAAGTAGGCCGATTTGAAAAAGGTTGGTTTATTGAAATCAATGAGACAGGTAAACAATTATCTCCTGGTTCATGCTTTTTGAAAGACTGAGTAGACACCAAGAAACTGCTAATATAACCTATTATCATAATAAACATTGTCTTCCAGTTTTAATGGTACAATATAACCGTTTCCAATGTAGCCTTTTCAAATATAAACATGAGTTATGCTGTTATAGATAAATAACACCAATCCCACAGCCGTAAAAATGGATGCGGGGCCAAAATATTTCGATGAACCCTGAAAACCTATCGCCAGTATGTCAAAATAGACTTTGAATTGTTGCTCGTAACAGCAAATCCGATGACTGGCGTTGAATAAGTATCTAACCATTTCGTGGTGGGATAGGGCTTCTTAGGCACTTTATTTATTGCATTCCCATTTTGCGTAGCATAATAGGATTTCTACGGTAAAAAGCAGTTCCATGTGAATAGAACCCCTGGGCAGGACGACAAACTATAACTACGACGCCGAAAACAACCTGGTTGCCGTAACAGATGCAAACAACCACACAACCACATACAATTACGATTTTCCCAACCGGTTAATATCAACCACCGATCCCAGCGGCAGCACAGAAACCTACACACTCGACGGCAACGGCAACCAGATTGCCAAAACAGACCGGAATGGACACACCACCACCTATACCTATGACGCTTTGAATCGAATAACCAATGTAACAGATGCGCTTGGCAACACAGAAGTTATAGAATACGATCCACTCGGCAACAAAACCAGCATGACCGACCGGCGCGGCAACACGGACACATTTACCTACGACCAGTGCGCCAGGCTGCTCACGGCAACCGACCCGGCAAACCACACAACCGCTTACACATATGACCTGGCCGGCAATCGACTTAGCCTCACCGACCCCCGCGGCGCCAGTTGGACATACACATATGACGACAACAACAGGCTGGTTGCAGTGACCGACCCACTCGGTCATATCAGCACGACCGAGTATGACAGTGTCGGCAACGCCGTCTACAGCACCGACGCCAACGGTGGGACCACAACCTTCGGCTATGACCCGTTAAACAGACTGGCCTCCGTAACCGATGCCCTGGGGCATACCACAAGCTACACCTACGACAATAACAGCAACATGACAACAGTCAACAACGCTAAAAATCAGACTTTTACCGCCGCCTACGACGCGCTGAACCGACTGGTGCGGGAAACCGACCCACTGGGCAACACCAGCCATAGAACTTACGACCCTGCCGGTAACCTGTCATCCATGACTAAGCCGGACGGATCTGAAATAAACTATACCTACAACACCAACAACCGCCTGACGAACATTACCTACCCGAATAACACCGGAATAAGTTATACTTACGACGCAAACGGCAACCGCACAACCATGGTCGACCCTGCAGGCACCACCGGCTACAGCTACGACAGCTTAAACCGGCTCACATCGGTAGCAAGAGACGTATACTCCGTAGACTACGAATACGACCAGGCCGGAAATATAACAGCGTTAACCTACCCCGGCGGCCTGCGGGTAAGCTACACATATAACAGCCTGAACCTGCCCGTATCGGTATCCGACTCGGTCTATTCGGCAAGCATATCCTACGACGAAGCAGGCAACAGGCTTCAGGAAATCTGCCCAATGGCATAATGGTAAACTACGGTTACGACCTTAGCGGTCGCCTGACAGTGCTGGAGCACGTTTACGGTCAGAGCGCCATCGCCAGGGCGGCCTATACACTGGACAACGTGGGTAACAGGCTGAGCGTGACCGACGAACAAGGCAACACCACCCAATACACCTATGAAGATCTTTATCAACTAACCAGGGTAGAATATCCCGACGACCAGACAGTGAATTACACATACGATCCGGCAGGCAACAGAACAAGCGCGAACGGTGTTACCTATACCTATGATAACGCCAACCGCCTGATCCAAGCAGGTGCCAATACCTATGGTTACGACCTTAACGGCAACCTGACATCAGTCAGTGATGCCACCTACAACAATTGCAGTTATAATTACGACTACGAAAACCGGCTGATCAACTTCTCCGACGGAACCCGAACCATCCAGTACACCTACGACGGCGACGGTAACCGTCTCAGTCAGAGCGTATCAGGTTCAGTCTACGGCTCAGACGAATATAGTTATATTTACGATATCAACACAGGAATACCGCGCCTGCTCGTAGAAAAGGATGATACGGGAAATACAAATAATTATACCTACGCTGGCAGGCTTCTGAGCAGGATTGACCCCGCAGGTATCGCATATTACCACCAGGATGGGCTAGGCAGCATTTCGGTAATAACCGATGTTTACGGCAACCCCCTCAACCGTTACACATACGATGCTTTCGGTAGTCCGCGTTCGGTTTCGGAGAGTGTTTACAACCCGTTCCGTTTCGCCGGGGAGCCTTACGATGCAAACGGTCTGATTTACTTACGTGCAAGATACTATGACCCGATAACCGGCAGGTTCTTAAGTCAAGATACGTTCAACGGGAATCTTAACGACCCGCTGTCGCAGAATAGGTATGTTTACTGTGGGAATAACCCGGTGCTGTATGTTGATCCCTCAGGGCGAGTTGTCGTATGTGTTGGTTTAGTGGCAGCTCCAGAAGCAACTGCTGCTGCGGCAGCTGTTGGCGCAGCGGCTGTGGCAGCTACTGTGGAGCTTGCAAATGAAGCCAAGGAAGCTTGGGACCGCTATTGGGCTGAAGAGGAAGTATTTAGGAATAAACTCAAAGATATAGAGAATAACCCTGAAAACTGGGAAGAGACAGGATATTCCAGTGAACCTGCAACAGGGTTAAGAAATAGAGGTGGTGAAAGTATCGAAGAAGAATTCACCAATAAGTATACGGGGGAAAAAGTTTGAAACGAACACCTAACGGAAGCGGATAATGGGCGCAAAAAAGTGCCGTAATCCAATTACGGTACATTGAAAAAGAAAATATAATCGGACTAAGAAGCGATAACGCCATCGGAATCTACGACCAGAAAGCCGTGACGTCGAACAAAAGCGACGGCCTGCTCAACGGTAAAAGCCCGGGTAGCAGGAATGGACACCACCTTTCTATAGAGATTGGGGTTGTAGGCTTCGGAATTTTTGAGGATGGCGTAGATCGCGGTCAACAACATCCTGCAAATGGCAATGATGGCTTTCTTGTGCCCACGACGCTTTTTGAGCGCAAGATAACGACTTTTGATTTCAGGGTGCTTGTCTGAATTGCAGACGGTAAGAGCGCACTGAACCAAAAGCGGCTTGATGTAAGCTCCGGCACGGCTGATACGGGTAGTCTTTTTCTTGCCGGCACTCTCGTTGTTTTGCGGTGTAAGTCCCGCCCAAGAGCAAAGGTGCTTGGCCGTAGGGAACACGGACATATCCACGCCGATTTCCGAAATAATAGCGATGGAGGAAAACAGTTGGATACCCGGTACGGTCATGACCAGCTCAAATTGAGAACGAAACTGCTCGGCAAGGGAGAGGATGGCAGATTCAAGATTGGCCTTGCAGAGCTAAAGACTATCCATGTGGGAATGGATAATCTTTAGCTTTTCAGCCTGCTCGGAGCACATCAAGCCGTCAACAGCAGCTTGGACCTTGTCCGGTGATGCTTTGCAGCGACGATGAATAAACGGAGCAACGTCAAAGTCCCCATCGGGATGCGCAAGCAACTGTTCAGTAATAGCGAAGCACTTTTACCAAAAACATCAGAAAAGACATCATCCAATTTGATATTGGAAACGGTAAGGCAATTTTGAGCGCGGTTCTTCTCTCCGACAGAGAAGCTAGTCAACTTGACACGGTAGCGCATGAAGTCGCGGAGTTGCCGGATGGCAAAGGGTGGGATAAAGCTGCCGGAGACCAAATCGTGCTTGAAGATATCGGCGATCCATTTGGCATCTTTGGTGTCGGTTTTCTTGCCGCGGATGGCTTTGACGTATTTGGGATGAGCGAGAACCACCTTACAGGTGGATTCGAGCATGTTGTAGACGGGTATCCAGTATTTGCCCGTAGACTCCATACAAACATCCCGGCATCCGTGCTCCGCAAGCCATTGGGCAAGCAGGCGGAGGTCACCGGTGAAAGTAGAGAACCGGCGCCGTTGGTAAGTCGTAACGCCCTTGTCGTCGGTTGCCGCGATACAAGCTACGACGAAGGACTTGTGGACGTCGATGCCACAGCAGACTGGATAAACGATTTTGAGTGCCATATTCGACCTCCTCGTAAAAGAATACGAGGATACCGACAGGGACTGACCGCTCACACAAAAAACGAGTAGCGTCTTTACAAAGATAAGTTTACGGGCTCAATGTCCCACTTATTTGTGCTTCACTGAGCGGCCGGCACACATAATTATTCGGTCAGCGAAACGCTGGGCCCACTCCCCTCCACGTGCTCTGTAGTGTGCCGGCATCCTCGCTGATATTGTACAACAAACTTCGCGTGAGGGCCGACGGTTTCATTCCGTTTTGTGCCTTTCGCAGAAAGGAATGGTCATAATTATGGAAACATACTTTGAAAAATCGTAATGGTGAGATTATTGATCAACACTATCGCCCTTATCCAAAACAGTAGTAATAAAGGGAGAATATTAATTGGAAAAACAAATGAATTTGCGTCAGAGTATACTTGATGCATTAGTTGATGATTCAGAAAGCATAGTTCAAATTAAGAATTACTTAAAATACTATAGAGTATCGCATACAGATGAAGCTTTAAGAGAAACAATACTTGAACTCCTAAATGAATCAGTAATTAAAATAAAATACCCTCCTAATAGTAGTATAATTGATATCGTCAATGCTGATAGCCTTATAATTAGAGATTACTGGTTTAAATTAACTGAAAAAGGTTACGAGGAATGGAATAATATTCAACTCTAATATGAAACACAGGCCTATAATGAGTAGTGTTTTACGGGTGTCGCGGGGACGGTTATATTGACAGATCCAGACCGGACGCTCCAAAAGTTTACCGTACTCCGATGGTAAAACAATCCAATACGATACACCTACGACAAGCTTAGGAGAAAACTAACACATACCCGGTTAGGAAATACTACCGATTATACCTATCATAGCATATATTTTTTTGAGGAGTATTCTGCTTGAGCAGGATATTTCGGCTTACTGTAAAAAACTGGTAATGGTAAAATTTAATTAGTTAATTGTAGAGACATTTAATTATTTTAAATCTTCCACATATTGGTTTATATCCTTTGATCATAATATTGTATATTCCGACATCTTGTTCCATTAATCCTGCTATCAGTTAAATATTTAGACAGGCTGCTAGGGAGCCTGATGATTATTTCGTACATTACAGTCCAAGTGTAAAAGTAAAAGTCGTGCATTCATTTTCCACACTTGTGACATTTATTTTGCCGCCCAATCTGTCTATAATTGTCTTTGCAATTGACAACCCTAAACCATAACCGCCGGTTTCCTGCGTTCTGGAGGGATCGGCCCGGTAGAACCTGTCAAAAACTTTTGGCAAATCTTGTTTTGCTATTCCTTTTCCACTGTTCTTTATAGAATATATAATTTTGTTTTTTGCTTTTTTTAGTAATATATCAATTTGTCCGTTATTATTTGTATATTTTACAGCGTTATCAAATAAAATCGTGACAACTTGTTTAACTCTTTCCGGATCGCCTTTTATAATTATGTCTGGCTCTATCGCATGACGGAGCTTAATACCTTTTTCTATCACCAAAGCTTCCATCGACAATATCACATCATTAATAGCGTTGCTAATATTAAACGGCCTTTTTTGCGCTTTTAAATTTACATCCTCTATTTTAGCTAAAGATAAAAGGTCGTTAATAAGTTTTGCCATCCTGTCACTGCCGATTCTTATATAATCAAGCCACTTTATTTGACTTTTAATGCTTTCATTCTGATTTGCCAAAAGCGCATCATAGTTGGCGTTGATAATTGTAAGCGGTGTTTTCAATTCGTGAGATGCGTCAGCAACAAATTGTTTCTGTTTTTCCCATGTTTCTGCTATCGGTTTAATTGCCCGGTTGGCAAAGTAAAGGCTAATGATAAAAATAACAAAAAGCATTATTAATCCCACTAAAAGTAAAGTGGTCAGCAGTGCCAGCAACGTATTTTTTGATTCCGTGACATCTAAAAATGTAATCTGATACTTGCCTTCGATGGAGGTATATGGTTGTCCGCTGATAATAACATGCATGAGCATTGGGGTTATAGTATACTGCCATTGTTTCCCTTCCAGGGTTATTGTGGAATTGTCTTTTTTGTCACTCCAGGCAGTCTCGGCAGCTTTATAATAAGCTTCGTCAGGCAAAGCAATAAAAGAGTTGATTCCCAAAATTCTGCCATCCGCGTCTACTTCAATATTAAATGAAAGAGAATCACCCAAAGAAAAATTTGCGAGGGTGGAAAAGGTTTCTTTTTCCTTATCAGCAGGCAAGCCGACTCCTGTTATTGCTATCGGCTTATCAGATGGTGATGCGTCCAATTTATTTTGTTCTTCCGAATGTATGGTTATTTGCTTGCCGGATGACAGTGAATTCAGTTTTTTCAGATTCTCCGAGTGTATGTTGTTATAGGTAATGAAATAAATGATTGCAAACGCGGCAATCATCACAACCGAAGTAATTGACATATTCAGTATGAGAAATTTGTTGCGCAGTTTTATGAACATTCTATTTCCTATCCTTTAACGTTTGTAAGACATATCCTGCGCCCCGTATGGTGCGAATGAAAACATCAGATTCCAAGTGTGTTAATTTCTTTCTTAAAAGGGATATATATGTTTCCACATGGTTATCCTCGGCGCTGGTATCAAAGCCCCAAAGTTTTTCAATAATAATCTCTTTGGAAATAATAGTGCTATTTCTTTTTATAAGCAACTCCAGTAATTGGGATTCTTTTAGAGTCAGTATAATCTCCTTGTTTCCACAGCCAAGCAGCAAGGTAAGCGGATTCAGCTCAATATCTCCGTATTTAAGCTTGCCGTCATTGATTAGTTCTGTTTTTCTGCGCCCCAATGCGCGCAAACGAGCTAACAGCTCGTCAGTGTGGAATGGTTTTGCCAAATAATCATCAGCGCCGCTGTCAAGGCCGCGTACCTTGTCCTCGGTTTCACCTCTTGCCGTCAACAGAATAACAGGTGTTTCAATGCCGTTTCGACGCAATTCTTTGAGTACGCTTATGCCGTCCATTTTGGGAAGCATGATATCAAGGATGATGATATCATAAATATTGGAATTCCCGCAATCCAACCCGTATTCTCCATCATAGGCCAAGTCAACGCTGTAATGATTCTTCTTTAAGACTTGAGCGATGGCCTCAGCCATATACTTCTCATCTTCCACCATTAAAATCCTCATTTTCATCCCTACTTCGTCATTAAATTAAAATATAAAAACAAGATGCATCCGCAACATAGGAACTGATAACGGCTCCTATGCTGTGGATGCTTTTCCGTTTATTCTATGCAAAGCGACAGCATCCGTCGTTTTGCGCTGATTAGTCCCCGTAAAATTACCGATCAGTTAGCATTTTCAGACGTAACAACCTTCATCATTCTGACTTTGCCGCCTTCGGTCACTGTTGCGCCTTCAGGCACCTCTTCACTCCAGGTTTTGCCGCCGTCCGTGGAGAAGCTTCTAACGCCGTTTTCCACTTTGCACAGCAAGCTTTTCCCCTCAGCATCTTTCGGCGAAAGAGTCGGGAGGCCGTTAAAGACAGTAAATTTACTGTCTTCGGATTCGCTGACCGTTACACCGTCGGGAGCTTTTTCACTCCAGGTTTTGCCGCCGTCCGTGGAGAAGCTTCTAACGCCGTTTTCCACTTTGCACAGCAAGCTTTTCCCCTCAGCATCTTTCGGCGAAAGGGTTGGGAGGCCGTTAAAGACAGTAAATTTACTGTCTTCGGATTCGCTGACCGTTACACCGTCGGGAGCTTTTTCACCCCAGGTTTTCCCATCGTCCGTGGAGTAGCTTGCAATACCGCCTTGAATTTTATACAGCATGGAAGTGTCAGGGTTTGCCGCTAAAGCCGCCCCGGCGCCTGCTGTGGTAATAAGCGCTCCGCAAAGAAGAGCAACGGCCGCTTTCTTTTTTGTTGCCTCCATAATTGATAAAATTTTGCTTTTCATAGCGTAATACCTCCAAGAATTTTTTGTAAGCAGCTGCCTTACATTTACCATCATAAACCCATAACCTTTAGCGAACCTTTAATAAAAATTAAATTGAAGATTTTTATATCCGTATACTTCGTTTTCGAGTAAAGTAATATTTTGTGAGTTCAGTTTCTAATATCTGGGGTTTAGTTCTAATATCTGCAAAAAATGGCTTTATCACAGTCGTATAACTTTAAGACGGAGTATCATAATACAAAGTAACCTGCTAATAAAGCGTATTTGTAAAATAATTTGAAAGAAATGGGGGTAATGGTAATCTTGCGGAAAAAAGCCCTGATACTTTTAATGGTCTTTGTATTAATTGCCGGTCTGCCGGCTGGTCAAATTGAGGGAGCGGCTTCCGGAGCCGTTGGAGTAGAAAAAACAGAATTGGAGGCTGCCGCGCCTGC
>JGI12104J13512_1002609_pt1 | contig 11085 bp, 10 predicted proteins | sample TerdegcTABiofilm_FD_13512 | JGI IMG/M metagenome (IMG submission 13512)
GCAGACGGCAGTTCAGGTCTGCGGGTGGTTGATGTGTCCAATCCATCCAATCCGGTAGAAGTGGGTTCTTGTAATACACCGAGCATCGCCTGGGGTGTTGCAGTTGCAGGCAGTTACGCCTATGTTGCGGATGGCGACTCTGGTCTGCGGGTGGTTGATGTGTCCAATCCAACCGAGCCTGTGGAGCGAACCCACGGGTATACTTGGTCAAGAGCCCGGGGCGTTGCAGTTGCAAACAATTATGCCTTTGTGGCTGCTGAGTCCACTGGTCTGCGCATAATGAATGTTTCCAACCCCGAAGAGGCGGTAGAACGTGGTTATTATGACACACCCGAATATGCCCACGGTGTGGTAGTCAGTGGCAACTATGCATATGTTGCAGATGGTGGTTCAGGTTTACGGATAATCGAATTTTATGGGCAGGAAACAGGAGATTCGTTAAACTGCCGGGAGGTTGGCGTTTGTAACACGCCGGGTGTAGCTCTGGGTGTTGCGGTCAGTAACAGTTATGCATATGTTGCGGACGGAGGTTCAGGTCTGCGCGTGGTTGATGTGTCCAATCCATCCAATCCGGTGGAGGTAGGGCACTGTGAGACTCCGGGTTATGCCCGATGTGTTGCGGTTGCTGGCAGTTATGCCTATGTGGCGGATGATTATCACGGTCTGCGCGTTATTGATGTGTCCAATCCAACCAATCCGGTAGAGCGCGGTTATTACAATACACCGGGCTCGGCTAATGGTGTGGCGGTCAGTGGCAGTTATGCCTATGTGGCAGACGGCAGTTCAGGTCTGCGCGTGGTTGATGTGTCCAATCCAACCAATCCGGTGGAAGTGGGCTATTGTAATACACCGAGCATCGCCTGGGGTGTTGCGGTTGCAGGCAGTTACGCTTATATTGCGGATGGCGACTCTGGTTTACGGGTGATTGATGTCTCCAATCCAGGCGTGCCCGTGGAACGAAGCCATTGTAATACTGTATCAAGAGCCCGGGGTGTGGCAGTTGCAGGCAATTATGCCTTTGTTGCTGCAGAGATGGCTGGTCTCCGGGTTATTGATATTTCAGAGCCGTCAAATCCACAGGAAAGGGGCTCATATGATACGCCGGGNTATGCCAATGGTGTGGCGGTCAGTGGCAATTATGCCTATGTGGCAGACGGGACGACCGGACTTTTAATAATTGAATTTACCGGTCATGGAGTTAATGAAGCAGCATTTACTGCAGGAACTGAGCTGGGTACATCGCCGACGATTATTACCCGCACACTAATATTTCCCAGTGCCGCCGGCCACGACCGGGAAGTTTTTGCCCGACTTCTGAACATCAACGGCAGAAAGGTTCTTGACATCTATCCCGGAGTCAATGATGTGAGTCTTCTTCCCGCCGGTGTTTACTTTATAAGTTTTGGCGCCGGAACAAGTCAGTACGGATACCAGCGGGTGATTATCGGTAAATAAAAAAGATAAACAGATAAAAGGGCATCAACTGTTTGTCGTTCCGAAAGGTGATGTAATTTTCTTAATCCAACGCTGGAGGCTACCAAGCCAGTTTCTCCCGAAGTTGATTAAGGCGGAACCTATGGCGCCAAGAAGAACCGCCAGGGAAAGTCCAACCGGACACCCTGCTCTGCCGCAGCACGGGCAGGTGTTACCCAGCGCCGCATAGGTACCACCAATTCCCGCCCACAGCCCGAGAAAACGGAAGAGTCCACCCAACCGGCGAAAGGTACTTTTCATCTACTTACCCTATTTACCGGTAAGCAGTTTCTTCAGTTCGTCTTTGGACAGAATTTTTCCCTGACTGACCACCTTGCCGTCAATCACCAGACCCGGGGTCATAAACACACCCATTGCCGCAAACTTTTTGATGTCGGTCACCTTTTCCACATTGGCAGCAATTTGCAGCTCTGCCAGTGTGTCAATCACCCGCTTTTCCAGTTCCTGACAGCGGGGGCATCCAACACCAAGTATTTTTATATCCATCTAATCCTCCCTTCTGATTTGGGCTAAAAGTTCTCTAACCTTTTCTCTGATAATGTCCCGGACCCGACGGAACTCATCAAGCGATTTGCCCTTTGGGTCCGGGATGTTCCACTCAATCCTTCTCACGCCAGGAATAAACGGACATTCTACCTCACAACCCATCGTTACCAGATAGTCAAACTTCAAATCGGGCAGGTCGGAAAAACTTTTTGGTTTCGCCTTTGATATATCAACCCCTGCCTCCTGCATCACACCAATCGCCTCAGCAGAAACCGCCTCTTCGGGCTGGGTTCCTGCCGAGACACACTCCACATCGCGACTTAGCACCCGACAGAACCCTTCTGCCATTTGACTCCGGCAGGAGTTACCAACACAGGCAAAAAGAATCTTAATCATATCTGCACCCCTTTCTTTTCTATTGCTGGCATACTACTCGTCTAAAATAATGACCCAAAGACGACACCGACAAAAGTTGATAGCATAATCACCAGAACAATGTAGGTAATTCCCTTCTTAAATCCAATTGTCCTTATGATGACAATCATTGAAGGCAAAGAGAGCGCCGGTCCTGATAAAAGCAACGCCAGCGCCGGACCTTTTCCCATCCCTGACCCTAAGAGCCCCTGCAGGATTGGAATCTCGGTCAGAGTCGCAAAGTACATTAAGGCACCAGAAACCGAGGCAAAAAGGTTGGCGAAAATTGAGTTTCCTCCCACCAGCCCGGCAATTACCGAATCGGGAATCACACCCCGGTTCAAGCCTGGTCTACCCAAGAGAAACCCGGCAACAAACACCCCGGCAAGAAGTAAAGGGAGAATCTGCTTGGCAAAACCCCAGGTGGCTAAAACCCAGGCTTTGCGCTCCTCACCATTAAACCAGCGCCAGACCATTAGCAAAGTCAGAATTAGAAAAAGCGCGGCGAGGAACCACTTCACCGAATAGACTGTGTTAAAGAAACCAATCGGCTGTCTGGGCTTGCCCCAGTTGGCAAATACGAGAAAGAGAATCATCGCCGCGAAATAAAGAACATTCTGCCATAGCCGGCGCCTTGGCGCCTCGGCGCTTATTGAAAACTCTGCCGCCTCAGCCCGCTGTTTTTCCGAACGAAAGAAAATCGCCGCCATCAAAAGCCCGATAACCACCGAAAAAACAACCGCCCCAATCGCCCGCGCCGCACCCAGTTCTAAACCAAGCACCCTGCCGGTCATAATTATCGCTAAAATGTTAATCGCCGGGCCCGAATAGAGAAATGTTGTCGCCACCCCCAAACCGGCACCCGCATAGTAGATACCCATAAACATCGGCAAAACTGTGCAGGAGCAGACCGCAAGGATTGCCCCGGATACAGAGGCGATTGAGTAAGCAAGCACTTTGTTTCCTTTCGGACCAAAGTACTTTAACACCGCCTCCTTGGAGATGAAGTTCTGTATTGCCCCGGCGATAAAGAAGGCAGGAACAAGGCACAAAAGTACATGGAGCCGGGCATAATCCTGCAGCATCAGAAACCCCTCAAGAAGGGCGTTCTGAACCCGGCTATGCGCAAAAGGCAAGAAATAGAAAAGCAGAAACGCCCCAAGGATGATTAAAAACTTGGTTCTTTCTTTCATTTTATGTACCCCTTATGCACTCCAGATTAAATAAATACCACCTAAAATTACCAAAGCGCCGCAGACCTTTTTCACAACACCGACCGTGTTTGACTTTGCCGCCCAGTTGAGATAGTGCTGGACAACTTCGGTAAGACTGCCGGCGCCGACAATCACGGCACAGTGTCCAACCGCATAAACCAGCAAAAGAAACAGCCCATAAAGCAAACGGCTACTACCCATTGCAAATACAATTGCCAGCATCGGTGCCATATAGGCAAATGTGCAGGGTCCAAGCCCGATGCCGAATAATAGACCGAGCACGAAAGCCGCTCCCGCACCACCCTTTTTAACCTTGTGCCCACCAACCTTACCTAAGAATGGTAACGAAATAACCTCAATCAGGTAGAGCCCGACGATAAAGAAAACCACCGCAACAATGTAATTGCCATAAGGACCGATATCGCCCAGCATCTTGCCCGAAACCCCGGTGACAACACCAATCAGGGCGATGGTGCTGAGTCCCCCGAGCGCAAAAAGAAAAGAAAGGAAAAAAGCCCGTCGGTTGGTTATCTCCCCCTGTCCGCTGATAAACCCAACAATTAGCGGAATAGTTGACAGATGGCAAGGGCTCAAAAGGATACTCAAAACACCCCACAGGAAAGCGCCCAGAATTGCTATCAACGGGCTGGCTTGAATTAAACCGGAGAGCCATTCAAGCGTCGTTCGCACCATTCTTAATCCACCCCTATTTCTTTAAGTTTCTTCTTGATATCCTCTTTTGACAGGAAACCCTCATGGCGCCAGAAAATCTTCCCGTCTTTATCGAAAAATATCTGGGTAGGAATCAACCGAACATTGTAGCGGTTCGCCAGATGCCGGTATTCGCTTATCTCAAGAATCAGAAAGTTCACCCGGTCACCCATCTCATTCTGCAACTCGGCAAAGATTGGCTTCATCATCTTGCACGGCACACAGGTACCGGCGCCCAGGTCGAGAACCGTTGGCTTACCGCTTTTCAACGCCTTATCCAGCGGGTCCGCGGGCCGCTTCGCCTTCATCGTTGCGAGCCATTTCTCATTTTTCTCCACCTTTGCCCGGTTTTTTAACTCCTCAATAAGCCCGTTTAGCGCCGAATCTGCCTTTTGCTGCCGGAGAAAGTTCTCGATATCCCGCTTCACATGCTCAAAACTCGCCCCGCGCATATCCGCCTTCCGCTCCTCATAAAAGTTTCGCAATTCCTGTTCGGATACCACCACCTTCTCGGCAATATCATTAAGCAATGCTCCTATCGCCCGGTCCTTTTTATCCTCCTCATCCTTCGCCCTGCTTACATTCTCCGCAAACCCCTTCTTTTTTGCCTCCTGATAAAGGAGTTCTCGAATTATCAACTGCTCGAGAAAACCCTCCGGGTCGTTTTGAAAGGCGCTTTTATACTCCGCAGGTAAATTATGTAGCCGCTCGTCAAAATATTTGTTATCAATCTTTACCCCATTGACCACGGCAAGAGCCGACCCTTGCGCCACGCTTTGGGGAGACTCCACCGCAGCCGAATCCGCCTTCTCGTCAGTAACATTGGTATCCTTTGACACCAGCAGTTGACGGTCATCATCCGGCAAAGCAGATCTCGTGCTAACCGAATCCCCTGTTTCCGATTTCACTCGCGCCGCTACCTTTCCTTTATTTTTCACCATCAAAACCGCACCTACCACCACTATAAGTAAAACGATTACCAGAATGTTAACCCATCCCTTTTTCATCTTCTTCCTCCCTTTTTAACATCTCCTGAACGAGTTCGATAAGTTTTAAAACCCTCAAATCCGCGATTCGGTAAATCACCCTTCTTCCTTCCTGCCTTGATTCAAGGATACCCGCCCGTTCAAGAATCGCCAGATGCCTTGAAATTACGGTCCGGTCCCGCTCCAGATGCGGGGTAATTTCACAGACACACAGTTCATTACCACCACACATAGAGTCTTGACCCCGCGCAAGGAGCGCAACAATCTCCAGACGCACCGGGTGCGCCAGCGCCGCAAACACCATATCAGGACTCAACTCAGTCCTTATGTGCATATGTGCACAATAATACACATATTTTATCCCCTGTCAACTAATTTGACAGAGAGATTTTATCGATTATTGTTTTGCAGGTAGTTAAACTTAAATTAAAACAAGGAGTTATCAATGTCTACCAAAAAGTGCTTGGCGCTGGGAGTGCTTGTGCTGCTTCTGGCAACCGCAGGCTGTAATCTTTTTGGCCGTGCCGGTGCGCCCAATAAACCCCAAAAGCCCAAAGGACCTGATATGAGGGGAATCGGCATCATCGGTGTTTACAGTGCCAAAACAACCGACCCTGATGGCGACAGTGTATCTTACCAATTCAAGTATGGTACCGCTGACAGCGACACCTCGGCGTGGAGTGTGTTTGTGCCGAGCGGTGATTCGGTCTTGATATCGATATCCTGGAATGCCGCTGGAACCTATTCGGTTGCTGCCCGGGCAAAAGACACCAAGGGCAAACTGTCTGACTGGTCAGCAGCGCTCGTTGTTACGGTGCGCACCAATCAGGACCCTCTGACCCCGGCAATTCCAACCGGGCCAATAAGTGGTATCAAAGGCAGAACCTACTACTTCTCGGCTACAACCACGGACCCAGATGGCGATGCAGTTCAGTTCCGATTTTACTGGGGCAATGGCGACACTTCGGATTGGGGTGTGCCGGTTCCCAGTGGCGCACTGGACTCTGCTGCTTACTCCTGGGCACAGGGTGGCGTTTACTATATCTCAGTCCAAGCACAGGATAAACTGGGTGGGGTGTCAAACTGGTCCGAACCGTTGGGCTTTGTTGTAACCGACACCGCCTATCCTTACACCATCGCCTTGACCTGGGGTCAATATCCCCACGACCTTGACTCCCACATCTGGACCCCGGAAATTGAAGGCGACTCCTGGCATGTTTACTTCGGACGCCATGGCTATGGTCATATCGCTCCCTACTGCTCGCTTGATGTTGACGATGTAACCAGTTATGGTCCGGAACACATCACCATCACCCGGGCTTTTACCGGCGAATACATCTATGCGGTCCACCAGTGGTCTTCAGACAGCACAATCACCGGCTCTGGTGCCGTGGTCCGGATTTACCAATACGGCAACCTCATCCGCACCTACAATGTCCCGACCGAACCGGCGAACGGCCGGATGTGGTGGCATGTGTTCAAACTGAATGCGGTCAACGGAACAATCACCGACCTCAACACCATTGAAACCAACCCTCCTCTTCCCTGGACAATGGACGAACGAAAGTAACAATTGCATCAGAACAAAAAGCGGGGCGAGAGTTCGCCCCGCTTTGCTTTCGGGCATTACTATCCTGCGTGCCGACTTGGTGTCACCCGCGCCATTTTCTCGGAATGCTCCTCCAGATACAACCGGATTTCCAGCTTAAGTAACTCCCGCTCCAGTTCATGCTCACAAACCCGAATCGTGCCGAAATAAATCTCCTGCCGGGGATGGGCAGCGGCGATTGAGGGCAAAAGCCAGCTGTAAAGTTCTACAATGTCGGTGCAAAAACCCCGCACNTCAATGTCTGCCCCCTTTTCCCACACCTCCAGCAGACCCTTAATCGTTCCCCAGGTCTCAACATAACCAGGTTCATTTTTCAGTTTACCCATCAACATCTTCTAACTTCCTATTGTTGCTCTGATATCAACACAAGGATACCCTAAAGCCGCTTGAAGGGAAATTGTCCGATACCGCGTTACTGCCGATTAACAACCAACTTCTGCACCAGCACCCGTTGGGCTTGTTGTAGTCTTACCCAGTAGATGCCGTTAGGTATCGACGCCAGGTTCAGGGTCTGCCTGTTAATCTTTGTGAAGTTAAACCGTTTTTTCAGGCGGAGTGCACCGGTTATGTCATAAAGCGCAATCGTCGTTAAACCACTGTGGGGAGTTGAATAAAAGATGTTGATTTCGTTACCGCGACACGGGTTAGGAAAGAGGCTGAAATTAAATCCCGGTGTTGCAGAAAAAACGGTTACACCCTGGGACGGTGCCGGTGAGTTTAATGTTGGGGTGTAATAGTACCACAGTTCTCGGGTTTTGTTACCTTTCAGGGCAAAAATCTTAGTTGGAGAATAAACGGTGATGTCACCACCACCTTTCACTCTTTTCTTTCTTCCAGTTGAACCAACCTCAGGCATTGGCACCAATTCACTCCAGGAGTCACCGGTGATGTAATAGCAGTAGAACTCACAGGTGTTCCCACCTTTTAAGGCGTAGATGGCGCCATCCCGATAGACAGCGCTACTACCTTCCTTTGCCTTTTTGTTCTTTCCGGTCCGGCTCAAAAAAGGCATCCCTTGAAGTCGCGTGGTGTCCCAGGTAAGGGTGTAAAGGTCAAACCGCCAGAATTCGTGGTATTTTGCCTTGTGGGCATAGATGTACTGATTGCCATCGTGCACCAACCAGGAACCCTTGTCCCATTTGGGATGAATCACCTGGGGCGCTTCGGGCAAAATTTCCCAGGAGTCGGTGCTCAAATTAAAACGATAAAACTCATTTTTGTAGCCCTTCAACAAATAAACAAAAGGAGTTCCGCCCTGCTCAACATACACAACATCACTGCCCCCTTTGACCTTTTTGTTTGATGGTCCCAAGGGAACATCGGGAAGTTGCCGCCAGGAATCACCTTCAAGATAATAACACCAGAATCCATTTGTGTTATTCCCTTTTATTGCAAAAACATGACCATACCCATCCGCGACCCCAACCGCTCCCTTTGCCGGGCCTTTGCCTTCACTCCCTCCGGGCCACAGGTTCAGTTCGTGCCAGGTATCAGCCTCGGGGTCATAACAGTAGAAATCACCGGCCTTATTACCCTTGGCAGCGAAAATTAAACCGCTCCCTTGGTCAAAGGTCAACCAGCCGCCATCCTTTACCGATTTTCCCGAAGGTGTCAATGGCATCGGGGTTACTTCATACCAGCCGGCCTGGTTTCTACCCCCACCTTGATAAACAGCAAATTGGCCCAGCCGCCAGTCGTTATCCGGATAGGTATCACCGATTGCCACGGTTGAACAACATACTGCCCATCGTCCGGTATCCATGCCGACATTGTATGAAACAAAATCAATTGTGGTATCAGCCCCTGCCGACAGATTGGAAACAATACACGAATTGGTGTAGGTTCTTATACCGGACGGATTGGTCAAGCCAACATAAGCATAGAATGTCGCCGGATTTGCCGAATTATTCTTCCAGCGGGCGCGCGGGACAATCGTTGTGTTGGTGTCATACACACCCATCGGTGCAAATATTTCGGTCACCGCCACATCAAAGTTATTACTCGAACCGCCCGGGATTACCCGGAAAAACCGCAGAATAACATCGTTATTCGGGTCAATGTCACCTTCGGCATATGTGGAACATTTTACCGTCCAGCGCCCGGTGTCATTTAAAGCAAACGGGGTAAAGAACAGAACTGTATCGGTCAAACCAGGGTGCCCNTGGACAAACTTTCCAGGCAATGCGTACCGTTGTCCTGCCGGGTTAATAAAGATAAACCAGGCGTAGTAGTCATCAGGGTGAGGCTGACGATTGCGCCACCTTCCGGTTGGTACGATGATCGTTCCCAAGGGGATATTACCCACCGGTTCTAAAACCTCTTCAGCCGAAATGTCGGTGCGCGCTGGCAGGTTGTAACCGATTTCAAGGTAAGGTGTATACTGTCCGCTACCAACACCATAAACTTTTAAAACTGCGCCCGTGCGGTTCGTCCATTCATGTAATCCTAAGGCAATCCAGTTCTGACTTAAACACGACTCTACCGCCGCTCGTCCCGTCGCGTTCAGGATGCGCGTTATCCAACCGGTGCCATGCGTCTGGGCATAGGTAATTGCGGTGCCGCTCGTTATCCAGTTCCAGAGCGTCTGGGGAGTCTGCGGCACCGGGTCACCAGGAAGCAAACGGACAAATGTACTCGGACCATTGGTTGCTTCGTAACAGTAGTAGTTAAGACTCACGGTATCGATTATTGCGTCGTCCGGTATCGAAGATAAGTCAAACTTAAACCAACCTTGGTACCACCACTGAGAAGCGCTTTGCGGTTGACTGGTAGCGATAAGATCACCCGTATATTTTTCATAATTGTTGTTTCTTGTCCTTACATTTCCGGTCCAGAAATTATCATTTTGAGGATAGGCACGCCGGGTTGATTCCGCCATAATCGGCAGTCTTTCAATCCCCTGATGTTGGTCAACAGGTTGGGCATAAATTCTGGTGACATAGCGGTTGTTGATTAAGTAAAAATTTGGGGCGGATTCCGCAGGGACGGAATCGATTTGGCTTGGGCTAAAGGGGAATGACCGGCTCGAAACCGGCGCGCCAAGAGAAAAATAAAACACAGCGGACAAGCCAATTAAAAAAAACAATCGACGTGCCATATTCCTCCTTATCAACTCAACTTTTTAACCTTTTGGTAGGGGTTGGTAGGGGTAAGTCCAGCACTCATTACCCTCGTCATTATGATTAAATTATAATCTTAAAATGAGTTTTGTCAATAGTTAAAGCGGTGGCGCCCTTTCCCGTTGACGAAAAACAAATCCCCCTCCCACCAGTTATCAAATTTATTTTGAATAGCCAAAGATTTAATTCTACGGGAAATGGAAATCTCATAACAATTTAACAACTGTTTGGTTTATTTTTGGTGAAGCCCGCGCCACAATGCATTAGTTGATAAAAGTTCTTATTGGCGATATATTAGTATTAGTTATGCGCTATTTAAAAGGTCGAGCCGTGCTTTTAAGTTAAGGAGGTGAAGGTTGAAAAAAACTTTTCTTCTCATAATCCTCACATCAATTTTAATTTCCTGCGGTCAAAGGCAAAGAGAAGGAACCAAAACCAACTCCGAGCCCGTTGCACTGTATTCGATAACGGTTAACAGCCGATACGGTTATATTGACAGAACCGGTCGGGTCGTTATTGAACCGCAGTTTATTGCCGGCGGGGAGTTCTCGGAAGGACTGGCAGCGGTAACAATTGAAACCAGCGGCAAATGCGGCTATATTGACAAAACCGGCAGGTTTGTCATTAAACCGCAGTTCGATTTGGCGGGTGAATTTTCCAAAGGTTTGGCACGGGTAAAAGTGGGCGAAAAATACGGCTTCATCGACAAAACCGGCAGGTTTGTCATCGAGCCGCAGTTCGATTTCGTTATGGACTTTTCGGACGATTTGGCGCTGGTAAAGGTAAATGATAAACACGGTTACATCAACAAAAATGGCAAGTTTGTAATTGCGCCCCGATTCAGCGATGCGCGCAATTTCGTTGACGGTCTGGCGCTTGTGGCAATCGGCGAAAAATACGGCTTCATCGACAAAAATGGCCGGTGTGTCATCGAACCGCAGTTCGATTTGGCGGACAATTTTTCTGAGGGCCGCGCCCGAATCAGGATTGGCGACAAGTGGGGTTACATTGACAGAAACGGCCGGATTGTGATTAAACCCCAGTTCGCTTGG
>JGI12104J13512_1002613_pt1 | contig 11065 bp, 7 predicted proteins | sample TerdegcTABiofilm_FD_13512 | JGI IMG/M metagenome (IMG submission 13512)
GCGGGTGTACTCGATGTATTGACGTTCCCAGTTGTAGGCATCGATACCGAAGCTGAGGGGGCGGTCAAAGAGATACGGTTCAGTGAAACTCAGCCGATAGCGCCGGGCCAGGGAGCCGATGACGCCCTGGGCCCGCAACTGTTGGCCCCGGCCGAACAGGTTGGATTGTGAGACCTCGACCATACCGATGATACGGTCCTGGGTGCTGTAGCCGGCGCCGACGCCGAACTGACCGGTGGGTCGTTCCTTGACATTGATCTTCAGATTGACCTTGTCGGGGGTGCTGCCGGGACTGGTGCTGAAGTTGACGTCTTCGAAGAATTCCAAACGGCGCAGGTTCTGGGTGCTTCTCTTAATCTTGCTGGCGGAGAACAGATCCTGTTCATAAACCCGCAGTTCCCGCCGGATGACTTTGTCCCGGGTCTTGACGTTCCCGACGATCTCGATGCGTTCAAAATAGACCTTTTCCCCCTTGCTGATATCAAAGGTGATATCAATGGTTCGGTCCTGTTCATGTTCCCGCAGCATGGGGTTGATGTCGGCGTTGGCATACCCCTGATCCGCATACAGATCACCCAGGGTGGTGAGATCTTTCTGGATGACCTCCCGGCTGTAGACCTTACCTGTGCTGATGTCTATCTTCTTCTTGAGGACGGCGGGCTCCTCCAGCAGGTCGCCCTGGAAATCAACCTTGCCCACCCGATATTGAGGCCCCTCTTCAATGGGAATGGTAATATAGATGCCTTTGGCGGTGACTTCCACCCTGGGTTCGCCGATCCGGGCCTTGATGTAACCGTGGTTGAAGTAAAAGGCGGTGAGCTTTTCCAGATCCCGCTCGATGGCATCCTGTTTGACAATCCCCCGGCCGGTGAAGACGCTGATGATATTCTTGGGCTTCAGCTCCATGACCTTGCGCAGTTCTTTGCTGGAGAAGGCGGCGTTGCCCTCGAAATTTATCTGACGGACATAGAGCTTACCTTTTTCGGCGATTTCCAGGATGAGGTTCACTTCCGTGGGGGTAATGGGCTCCAGCTGGTAAGTGATTTCCGCCTCATAGTAGCCTTTCTCCCGGTACATGGCCTTAACCTTTTGGATGGCGTCTTTGATGGCGGTTTCCGAGGCAATGGTATAAGGCTTGATTTCCATGACTTCCTGGATCTTTTTCGTTTTGATCTTGCGATTGCCCCGGATAATGATGCTGGAAATTGAGGGTTTTTCCACCAGGAGGAAGGTGACCACCCGGCCGTCTTTGGTATCGGAGACGTCAATCTTCACATCGGTAAAGGAACCCAGGTTATAAATGGCTTTGAGGTCCTCCCGCAGGGTCACGGTATTGGTCAATTCTCCAGGTCTGGTCTGGACGGTGGCCATCAAGGTCTCGTTTTCCACCCGCCGGTTGCCCTTAAATTCCACCCGGGCAATCCTTTCCTGGCCCAGGATTTTGAAGCCGGCGTCCTGGGCAATCTGGCTGGCCAGTTGTTCCAAGGAGGCCACGCCGACACCTTCCCGTTTAAAGGCAGTTGGTGGAAGTTTTCCGGTAAGATCAATAAGCTGGGCATTTATAACCACGGTGGGACCGATTTTCACAACGGCGCCGGTGATAATGGCGTCGGCGCCCAGCTTTTTGCCCAGATCGGCGGCGGCACTGCCGGTGGGCGGCGGCCCGGCGCCGATCTCCCGTTGGAGATCGTCTCTGCTGACCACCCCGAAGCCTTCTTTTTCCAGGTGTCCGATGATGACGTTCTGGATCTTCTCCAGTACACCAGGCAGCGGCTCTTTGCTGGCCAGGCTGAAGGGCAGGACCGCCACCCGTTTTACGGTGATATCCTGAGCGCTGGCCGTCAGGCTGGTCAGCAGGCCAAGGAGCGTTGCCAAAAAGATCTTTTTCACCTCTGCCACCTCATCACTGGTCTTAGGGCAACCTGATGACTTTGCCGTCCCGGATGGTGATCTGATAGGCCAGGAGGGCTGCCAGTTCCAGATTATGGGTCACCACCACCGTTGTCAAGCCTTTTTCCTGGTTGAGCCGCACCAAAAGGTCGTGAACCTGACGGCCGATGCGGGGATCCAGGTTGCCGGTGGGCTCATCGGCCAGGAGGACGTCCGGCGCCATGACTAAAGCCCGGGCCACGGCCACCCGCTGCTGTTCACCCCCGGACAGGGCCCCGATCCGATGGTGCAGCCGGTCCTGCAGCCCCACTTCCAGGAGAATGGCCTCGGCCAACTCCTTGGCCTGGTGGCGGGGGAGCCGGGCGATCAAGGCCGGCATCATGACGTTTTCCAGGGCATCAAACTCCGGCAATAAGTGGTGAAACTGAAAGACAAAACCAATACGCCGGTTCCGGAAGGAGGCCAACTGCTCATCGCTGAAGGCCAGAACATCAACGCCCTCCCACCACAGCCGTCCGGCACTGGGCCGTTCCAAGGTCCCCAGGATGTGCAAGAGGGTGGATTTGCCCACTCCCGAGGCGCCGACAATGGCCAGACTGTCGCCGGGGAAGATCTCCAGGTCCACGCCGTCCAGGACATCAACGCGGTTGCCGTTGGAAAGGAAGGTTTTTTTGATGTCCTGGGCCTGGATCATCGGCCGTCCCGAGGCCCCTGCCTCTTCCCTGGTAATGGCGGCCTCCTCCCCGGCCAGGGTCACCCCGGTCACCTTAACCATAGCGGATAGCCTCCACCGGATCCAGGCGGGAGGCCTGCCAGGAGGGGTAGAGGGTGGCCAAGAAACTGATTACCATGGTAGCCCCGGCAATGGCCACCACATCCCAGAACTCGATCTTCATGGGCAGGGTGGAGATATAATACACATCGCTGGGCAGTTTGATGAATTCATATTGCTGCAGGATCGCTGCCAGCAGGAATCCCAACCCCAGGCCGATGACCGTACCGATGGCCCCGATGATGACCCCCTGGACCATGAAGATCTGCATGATGCTCCGCCGCGTCGCTCCCATTGAGATTAATATGGCGATATCTTTAGTTTTTTCCATGACCAGCATGATGAGTGAGCTGGTGATATTAAAGGCCGCCACCAGGACGATGAGGGTGAGGATAATGAACATGGCGATCTTTTCCAGCTTCAGGGCGGCAAAGAGACTCCGGTTCAAGCGCATCCAGTCCCGGGTATCATAGGCCGGGCCCAACTTGGCCTTGATGGCGGCTGCCACCTGGTCGGCCGTATAGATGTCTTTGACCTGGATTTCCAGCCCCGTTACCTTGCCTTCCAGACCCAGGTAATCCTGCACCCAGGGGATGCTGGCATAGACCAGGGTATTGTCGAACTCGAACATGCCGGAGTGAAAGATGGCTCCCACCTGAAAGTTTTTGATGCGGGGCATCCGTCCCATGGGGGTGAGGGTGCCCAGGGGAGAGATGATCTTGATCTGACTGCCCACGGTGGCGCCGATATTTTTGGCCAACTCGTTGCCCAGGGCCACTTCCGGCAACTCCCCGGGCAGTTCCTGGGCCAGGCTCTGGAAGGTACCGGCCCGCAGTTCCAGGGCCGGCGGTCCACCCTGCTGGATGGTGGGCAGATCCAGACCCCGCAGCACTCCTCCGGAGATGCTGCCCGGTCCCGAGACCATGACCTGGGTATAGATAAATGGTTTGGCAGAGACCACCCCCGGCACCGCTTCCACCTCCCGCACCAGGGAGGGGTAATCCTCAATGCTGTAGCCGGGTTTGACCAGAATGACATGGGCATTGACACTGAGGATCTTTTTCTTCAGGTCCTGGTCGAAGCCGGTCATGACCCCGATGACCACCAGCAGGGCCATGACCCCCACGGCCACGCCGGCAATGGAGATAAAGGAAATCAGCGAGATAAACTTTTCTTTCCGTTTGGCGCGCAGGTATCTTAAGGCCACCAAGTGCTCAAAAAGCATGCCGTTTATCCTTCCGGGCGCAGGAGGGGGAAGAGGATGACATCTCGAATGGAGGGCGCATCGGTGAGGAGCATGACCAACCGGTCAATGCCGATGCCTGCCCCCGCCGCCGGCGGCATGCCGTATTCCAGGGCCAGGACAAAGTCTTCATCCATGAAATGGGCTTCCTCATTGCCGGCATCCCGGGCCGCCACCTGTTTGAGGAAGCGCTGCCGCTGGTCTTCGGGATCATTCAGTTCCGAGAAGCCGTTGGCGATCTCCCGGCCGGCAATGAATAGTTCGAAGCGGTCGGCTTTTTCCGGATCCATCTCGTTGCGGCGGGACAGGGGAGAGATTTCAATGGGAAAACCGGTAATAAAGGTAGGTTGGATGAGATTGGGCTCGACTTTCAGATCGAAGAGCTTGGCCATGGCCCGGCCATAGCCTTCCCCGGGCCGCAGGGTCACGCCCTGGGCCAGGGCCAGGTTCACCAGGGCGTCCCGATCCTGCACGATCTCCGCGGGGATCTGGCCCACGGCCGTCAAGGATTCGGCCATCTCCAGGCGGCGCCAAGGCGGCGTGAGATCAATCTCCTCACCCTGATAAGGCAGCAGCTCCGTGCCATGGAGGTCCTTGGCCAGGCCGACGAACATCTCTTCCAGGAGCTCCATCAGGTCTTCATACCGGGCATAGGCCTGATAAAACTCCATCATGGTGAACTCCGGGTTATGCTGGGTGGAAATGCCTTCGTTGCGGAAGTTGCGGTTGATCTCGAAAACCTGCTGGAAGCCGCCCACCAAGAGCCTTTTGAGATACAACTCCGGGGCGATGCGCAGATAGAGGGGCATGGCCAGGGCGTTGAGATACGTCTCAAAGGGCCGGGCCGTGGCACCGCCGGGAATGGGCTGCATCATGGGTGTCTCCACTTCCAGGAAACCCCGCGCCGTCATGAAATTCCGGAGAAAGTGAATGACCTGGGAACGGCGGCGAAAAACCTCTCTGACTTCGGGGTTGACCATCAGATCCACATACCGGCGGCGGTAGCGGGTTTCCACATCGGTGAGGCCGTGATACTTTTCCGGCAGGGGTTGGATGGCCTTGGTCAGGAGCTCAAAATGCTCCACCGCCAGGGTGAGTTCATTGGTCTTGGTGCGGAAGAGCCGCCCCTGTAGACCCAAAATATCCCCCAGATCCAACTGCTTGAAGAGGCTGTAGGCCTCGGCGCCCACCTCCTGGCGCTGGATATACCCCTGCATCCGGCCGGTGTCGTCCTGGAAATGGAAGAAGGTGGCCTTGCCGAACTGGCGCAGGAGCATGAGGCGTCCGGCCACGGTAAAGGTGGCCGTCACTTCTTCCAGCTCCGCCTGACTGAGCTGGCCATAGGCGGCGATGATCTCCCCCACACGGTGGCGGGGGCGGAAGGCGTTGGCAAAAGGTTCAATCCCCGACTCCCGCAGCCGGCGGATCTTGTCCCGGCGCTGCCGGATAATGGTAGGTTCGTCTGACATGCTCATTCCTCACCGGGACGCCCAGCTGGCCGCCTCCAGGGGCACCGATCTGAAACAACCCTGAACAGGGAGAAGACTGGCTTGAATGGTGCAGCGGCTCTGAGTCCCGGAGTTGACTTCTGGTCTGTGTGGTAATAACGTATGAAATTTAGAATATCAGCGCCGGTTAGTCAAGCGAATTCCCCCGCTCCTTTCCGACGACGCCACCTGCCGCCTAGCCGGCGGCCGCCAAACAAAACCCTCCCCATAAAAAGTCATTTCTGACATAATTATGGGCAAGGGGAAGGGGTAAAGGTAATCCCCCAGAACTCACCGGCGGCGGAGCCGGGGGGGCGGCCAGGACAGACCCACGGCGCTCCCGGGGAGGGGAGAGCCGCCGAAACGCCTCATGGATGAATGACAATGGAATTTTTTCAACTGCATACTATTGCCGAAGTTCTGAGCCTGCTGGAGCGCTTCCCACCCTTGGAGGGGGAAGAGGTCTCCCTGGCTGCGGCCTGGAACCGGGTTTTGGCCCACTCCGTGGCGGCAACCGCCGATGTGCCGGAGTTTGATCGGGCCTGTATGGACGGTTATGCGGTCCGGGCCCGGGATACCTTCGGGGCCGGTCCGGGCAGCCCGGCCTGGCTTACCATCGTCGGGGAGGTGGCCATGGGCGCAGCACCCCGGCAGGCGTTGGCCCCGGGGCAGGTGATGCGCATTGCCACAGGCGGGATGCTCCCGCCGGGGGCCGATGCCGTGGTGATGGTGGAGTATACCCAGGAGTTGGGGGATCAGACCCTGGAGGTCTACCGGAGCGTGGCGCCGTTGGAGAACGTGGTCCAACGGGGTGAGGATGTCCAGGCCGGCACGGTGCTGTTGACCGCGGGTACTCGCCTGCGGGCCCAGGATATCGGCCTGCTGGCCGCTATGGGGATCCCCCAGGTCCAGGTGCGGCGCCGGCCCCGGGTGGCCATCATTGCCACCGGCGATGAGATCGTCCCCATCTCGGCGCCGCTGCCCCCTGGGAAGATGCGGGATGCCAACTCCTCTGCCCTGGCCGCCCAGGTGCAGGCCTATGGCGGGGAACCCTGGCCGTTGGGGATCATTCCCGACGACCTGGACGCCTGGCAGGAGACCGTCGGCGCCACCCTGGAGGGGGCTGACCTCATCCTCCTCTCCGGCGGCAGTTCCGTGGGGACCCGGGATCTGGCGGTAACCACCGTCCGATCCTTTCCTCAAGCCGAGATCCTGGTGCACGGGGTGGCCATCAGTCCCGGCAAGCCCACGATCCTGGCAACCATTGACAACAAACCGCTCTTCGGCCTGCCGGGGCATCCGGTATCAGCCATGGTGGTCATGGAAATTCTGGTCAAACCATTGCTGCTGCGGTTGCTGGGACAGACGGAAGTGGAGCCGGGCTGGGGCCACACCGTCACCGCCCGCCTCAGCCGCAACCTGGCCTCGGCGCCGGGGCGGGAGGAGTTTATCCGGGTCCGGCTGCGCCGGGAAGGGGAGACCCTCTGGGCCGACCCGGTCTTGGGCAAATCCGGTCTCATCTCCACCATGGTCAAGGCCGACGGCCTCGTCCGTATCCCCCTGCAGATCGAAGGGCTGGAAGCAGGCGAGGCGGTAGAGGTTACGGTTTTCCGTATTTGAGAATAGTTCATAGTTCGTAGTTCATAGTTGAATATTTGCCAGTGGGGTGGGCCTTAAGTGCCCGCCCAAGTCAGCCCCAGGGAATGACCTGTAATTTCCCGGTATGCGGGTGAGTTAGATAACTCATGGAGTATGTTCAGGAAATAAAGTTCGAAGTTAGTGGTTCCAAGTCTTATCGCGAGGGCAGTGCCCACCGTGCCCTGGTTTCGGGAAAAGATCAGCTTCAGTGGGGCGGGCCTTAAGTGCCCGCCCAAGTCAGCCCCAGGGAATGACCTGTAATTTCCCGGTATGCGGGTGAGTTAGATAACTCCTGGCAAATACCGAGAAGATGCAGCTGTCCACGGTCAGACTGCCAGGGAGGACCTGTTAACTGACCACTGATCTATCCACAAGTTACCACCGGAAGGCAGCCATGAAACGACATATCTATCTGAAGATGAAGACCGTGGCCGAGGCTCGGGACCTCTTCCTGTCCCGCGTTGATCTGGAAACCCTGTTGCCGCCGGAGGAGATCCCCACCACCCAAGCCCTGGGCCGGGTGACGGCGGCGCCGGTGCTGGCCCGGCTGTCATCGCCGCACTACCATGCTGCGGCCATGGACGGGTATGCCGTCGCCGCGGCGGTGACCTTTGGGGCCAGCCAGGACCGGCCCAAGATCCTGGAGCTGGGGCGGGAGGCCTTTGCCGTCAATACCGGCAACCCTTTGCCGGCCGGGACCGATGCGGTGATTATGGTGGAAAATGTCCTGCAGATCGATGCAACCCACCTGCAGATCGAGGCCGGGGTCTATCCCTGGCAGCATGTCCGGAAGGTGGGAGAAGACCTGGTGGCCGGGGAGATGGTGTTGCCGGAGGGGACCGAGATTACTCCCGCTGCCCTGGGGGCCCTCCTGGCCGCCGGGGTGACCCGGGTGCTGGTGCGGCGCCGGCCCCGGGTGGCCATCATCCCCAGCGGGGATGAGCTGCTGTCTCTGACAGACCTGGAGGCGGCAGACCTGCCTCCCGGCCGGATCATCGAATTCAACTCCACGATGCTGGCGGCCCTGGTGACGCAGGTGGGAGGCATCCCACTGGTGCAGACTCCGGTGCCGGACCGGCAGGAGGAGATCCGGGAGGCCCTGCTCAGGGCTTTGCCCGAAAGCGAGATGGTGATCATCAATGCCGGTTCCTCGGCCGGCACCGAGGACCACACCGCCAATGTCATCGCCCAGTTGGGGGAGGTCCTGGTCCATGGGGTGGCCATGATGCCGGGCAAACCGACGATCCTGGGGGTAGTCGGCGGCAAACCCGTCATGGGCAACCCGGGTTATCCCGTCTCGGCGGTGTTGTCCTTTGAGGAATTTGCCGCGCCGCTCCTGGCCCGAATGGGGGGGCGGCGGCCGTCCCGCCGGCCGACGGTCCTGGCCCAGGTTGCCCAGAACCTGCCCTCCAAAGCCGGCTTGGAGGAGTTTGTCCGGGTCACCCTGGGTAAGGTTGGGGGCCAGCTCATGGCAACACCCCTGCCCCGGGGCGCCGGGACCATCACCTCCCTGGTGCGGGCCGACGGCATTATTCGCCTCCCGGCCAGCAGCGAGGGCGTCGCGGCGGGGCAGGAGATAGCCACGGAGCTCCTTATCCCCCTGGAAGAGGTGGAACGGACCCTGGTGGTCATCGGCAGCCACGATAACACCTTGGATGTGCTGGCCACCCTCCTGCGCCGACACCATCCGGACCTGCGCCTGGCCTCGGCCCATGTGGGCAGCACCGGCGGGCTTCTGGCCCTGAAAAATCAGCGGGCCCATTTGGCCGGCAGCCACCTCTTTGACCCGGCCACGGGTAGCTATAATGTTCCGTATTTGGAACGTCTCCTGCCCAACCTGCCCCTGAAGCTGGTCAACCTGGTCTGGCGGCAGCAGGGCTTCATAGTCCGGCCGGGCAATCCCAAACAGATCCATGGGTTTGCCGACCTGACCCGGCCCGAGGTGCGCTTCACCAACCGGCAGCGGGGCTCCGGCACCCGCATCCTGTTGGACCACCAGCTGGCCCAACAACAGATTTCCCCCGATGCCATCCAGGGCTACGATCAGGAAGAGTATACCCACATGGCCGTGGCGGTGAACGTCCTCTCCGGGGCCGCGGACACGGGACTGGGGATAAAAGCCGCAGCCAAAGCCCTGGATTTGGATTTCATCCCGGTGGTGGAAGAGCGTTATGACCTGGTGATCCCGGCTTCGATCTTTGAGGAGGAACGCATCAGCCGCCTCCTGGAAATCATCCGATCCCAAGAATTCCAGGACATCGTCCAGGAGATGGGCGGCTATGACACCAGGGAGACGGGGAAGGTGGTGTGGGAATCGGTTTGAGGTCAGCCACGCCCCGAAAGAGAAAGGGCGCCGGAGCGCCCTGTTGATACGGAGGCAACTGTAACGGCTTATTTTTCTCGCCGCCCCCGCAGCCTGAGCAGATTCAGCAGACCGGAACCCAGAAGCAACAGACCGCCCGGCAATGGTATTACCGGCGGCGGGATATCGGTAGCATTGAGGATGTTAATATTCCAGGCCGTGGCCAGGGGGCCATACCAGTAGCTGTAGCCATTCCAGGAGCCATTCTGGTTCTGGTTTTTTACCAGCCAGTCGCAGTAGTCCTCCCACCAGTTCCAGCCATGGTTGGGATTATTGATGTCGCCTGGGTCAGGATGGAGATTGGTAATGGTGGTCATATTGTCCAGGCCGATGGTCACTTCCAGGCCTTTATAAATGGACCACATGGCGTAGGGATGGCCAAAGTTGCCGTCCCAGGTGCTGTTGGCCGTGTTTTGCCAGTTGTTATTCAAATAGACGAGGGCGTTGTTCTGGTTACCGCCGCCGCCCGCCAGGGCGATCTCAATGAGCAGACCACCGGTCTTGGCTTCGTTGATTGGTGCGCTTCCACCCTGCGGATGGTTATAGCCTGAACCACCGCTGTTCGGGTCTTGGATGTAAGTGATCCAGGCCTGGAGGGCCGTTTTAGTCTGATTCGGCACGGTGTAGCCGGTCAGGGACTGTCCATAGAGCAGGGCGATCACCGGCCATTGGGCGGTGGAATTGTCGGCGTCAGTCCATTGGGGATGATACCGCCAACCGCCGTAATATTGGTTACCCGGTCCTCTCTGCCCCCAGATGAAGCTATCGAGCCCCAGATTAATAACCTGACCATAAGTCTTGCCGTCCACATAGCTCAGACCAGTGGTAGGGACGACAGTGTTTTTCCCCACCCAGGGGAGGCTGGCGTATCTGGCCAGGGCCGGGATCGTCAGACCGGATTCATAAGTAGAGCGGTTGCGATCACCGCCATACCATTCAAACCCATACCCTTGGCCGGTGAAACCCCACCAGTTTTGATTAGGATAGGCAAATAGTTTCGTCTGGCCCAGCAGCCACTTGGCGGCGTTGTCAACCACCGGCTTGTAATCATTGCCGAACCAGCCGCCAGGTTTGGAATACTGCTCGGTGAAGGCCAGCAACGCTGCGGCCGTGGAGGCCCGTTCGTTGCCGCTAAAGTTCCAATATCCCCCCGCCTGCTGTTGACCGGCCAGCCATTGCAGCCCATTTTTAATGGCGTCCTGTTTCTGCTGTTCGGTAGCTGCCTGGGCCATGCTGACAAAACTAAGGGCGATAAGTAATGCTAACAGCCAGATGAAACGAGTTCTCATAATAGACTCCAGTCTCAATTTTGTCCATGCCATCGCCGTGTTAAACGCCGGAAGCGAGTGATCCCTGGTCACCTCCTTTTTGAGTATTTTGATTATTTTTTCTGCAAAAATAGTGCCATTTATTCTTATTTAACTACATGTAATATTTACAAATAGTTATAAATAATTCCGACTTTTTCCCAATAAGTTATGTTTAAATAATTGAACGCCCGCATGAACGGAAGGCATTATCTATTGGAAAAAATTAATATTATTTATGTTTAATATATTAAACATGGATTTCCTGATTTGGAACAGAGCAGTTCACTTTCGGCAACATGTCAGGCGGTCAGGGAACGGCGGTTAAGGGGTGGGACACAGCGGCAGGTCGGGGCTGGGGGCGGG
>JGI12104J13512_1002615_pt1 | contig 11064 bp, 4 predicted proteins | sample TerdegcTABiofilm_FD_13512 | JGI IMG/M metagenome (IMG submission 13512)
GTGCTGGCGTGCCAACCGAAATGGTCACCGGCTGCTTGGCGTTCGTTACGCCCAATACAGGCGGTGCTGTTGATGAAGGTATTGTTGTAGATCTGGGCGTTGGAGCTATTGAGAATCCAGAGCCCCTGATCGCAATTGACGAAGACGTTGCCAGCGCAAATGACGCCTTTGGAGATTTCGAAGAAAAAGCCGTTATCGCTAGGCCAGGGACGCTCTTTGGAGAGCTGACGTTGGGGATTACCCACGTTTGCGATCCAGTTATTAATGAATAAGCCGTCTACATTTCCAACATCGTACCAGATACCATTGGAGTTAGGCAAATCAATGACCAGGTTATCACGGCAAGTGACGCGGTGGCTCTGGTTAAAAATTTTGACAGCCGCCGGATAATAACCGGTGATATTTTCAATATTGTTTCGGGTAAAGATGTTTTTTTCGAGCAATACATCGTTGGACGCGATGATATAGATGCCTTCCGTGCTGGTGTCACTGACTTTGCAATGGCGGATGGTTAGGTGATCGCCCCGCAAGTATCCTGCCACCCGTGAGCAGTAGCTGATAGTACAATGTTCGATGGTCGTTCCTACCACATCCTTGCCGAAGCTGGCTTCAGGCGCGGGACCTTCGGGTTCGACTCCTTCGATTTCCAGAGCCCGATAAGCATATTGCGTTAGGACTAAGCCTCGGATGGTTGGTCCGACTCTGTCGGGCTTGATCCCGTTGACTTCTTTAGTGGTGCGAATAAAAGCAGCATCGAAGGCGGTGATCTCGATGAAATGTTGTTCCGGATCGACGCCAATATAGACTTGGCCGGTCTTGTAATTAATGTAGTAGCTGTTTTCGTTCACTTCGCCTTCCCAACCAACTGATTGTAGGAATTGACCATCGATGAAAACCATATCATTATGGAAGCGATGCAGAGGTGTAATCTTACCCTCGCGGTCGCGATTCCACCAGCTAGCCGGATGGGAAGGAAAAAGGTAGCGCCATTTGGTGACCCACAGACCATTGCCGAGATTCTGCCAGTCTTTAGCGATATAGGTGCCTTTCAGAATTGGCTGCTCATTAAGATATGGCTGGATGATTAATCCTTGGTTGAATATAAGATTGCCGGTCCGGTAGGTTCCACCGCGCAGGATGATGGCATCACCGGTACGGGCGCACTTAATGGCATTAGCAAGTGTCGTAGGTGCGGTGAGTTTTTCACCTGAAGCTTCTGCTTTTCCGTCGGGAGCTACGTAGTAGATTTTCCCTCGGACAGTAGGAATGTTATAGGTTTGGGGTATGGGACCGTAGGGGCCACCGGAGGGCTGGGCGAGGAGGATATTGCTAGCCATTAAACCTAAGGCAAGAGAGGTTACAAGCGGCATGGGGCTTATCTTTGATGGTTGAGGTGTTTCAGGCATATTGCTCCTATAAAATTATGACATCAATTCACCCTAAACTTGTCAATGCTCATTTGACCAGGAGTAGTTTTTGGGTTGAGGTGAAATTTTCCATCTGTAAGCGGTACAAATAAACTCCACTAGCCAAACTGGTTGCGTCGAATTGGACCTGATAGGTGCCGGCTGATTGGGTCTTTTCAACGAGCGTGGCAATTTCACGTCCAGTTAGATCATAGACCTTGAGCGTCACAAAACCGTCAGTTGGTAGGCTATAACGAATGAATGTCACCGCATTGAAAGGGTTGGGAAAGTTCTGGCTTAATGACAAAACATGTGGTGAATCCCGTTCTACAAGTTGAATAGCTGTGGTAGGCTCGAGAGCGGCGATAGCCGCGATCAGCTGCTGATAGGCTATAGTTAGGGTGTCGGCGGCGGAATTATTGTAAGCATAATTCCTGGTCAGGGCATGCCGGGCATAGTTCCGAGCAGCGTCGAAATTCGCCCAGGAGTTGGGAGTATATTTTTCCGCTTGCAAAGTGTCCGTGGCGGTTAAGACCGAGTCGATGGCATGGTAGTGTTTGCCGACGGCCACGACACTAAAAAAGGCCGGTTTGCATTTATTCTGAGCGGTCCAGAGCGAGGCATTGGCTACAAAAGCATACTGATCGTTCAAGCCATCTTTAGAGACACTGACAATTTTGCCTCTACCGGAGCGTTGACTGCGCTCAACGAAACATTTAAATAAGGCGCCGTACTGGTTGGCTTGGGTTTGCCAACGGGTGTTGCTGTCGGTGCTGGGTTTGACGTCCAGTTCGGTGACGGCGATTTCATGGCAAATAGGTTCGAATTTGTTATAAGAGGCAATCCACTGTTCGGCGGTTGGTGAATTGTATTGATCGTGATCTTGCATCCCAATGCCATCCAGGTAGCCAGCTTCGAAGATGGGACGGCAGATGCGCACGATGCCGTCGGCTTTGGCGGGTAGGTGGGTGTTGTAATCGTTGTAGTAGAGTTTGATTTGGGTCTCGCCGTAGTAGGTACACCACTTGCGGGTCAGTTCGAAAGCCTTAATGATATAGCTATTGTCACCAAAGGTGAGGTACCATTCACTATCGTCTGTGCGATCGGTGCCATCGTCCCGCACGGCTTCATTGACTACGTCCATGGCGGTGAGCATTCCAGGCCAGGTCTCGTGTAGCAGGCGGATGATTTCTTTGATGTAATTGTCCAAACGCTCGGTCATTTTGGCTTTGGTCAATCTCTCGCCGGAACTAGCATAGCCGGTGCGGAAAAAGGCCGTCCCAGGCGTTTGACTATGCCAGACCAGGGTGTGGCCGCGGAAGGTAAAGCCCTGGCGCTGTGCCCAGTTGAGCTGCGCAATCAGGTTACCATTAAAACGGACGACTGGATGAGTATTGGCATAATCTTTATCAGCCGGTGCGGCGTTGTTATATGCTGTTGCGCTAGCTGTGATATCGACCGTATATTGCGGTTTCATATTATTACCCGGTGACATGCTGTTCATGTGGAATTTGATTAGATAACCGCCATTGGGAGCTACGATGGCACCCTGCCCCGGTACGTAGGGATCGGTTGGAAATCCGATGTGAGGATAGGAGAGTAGGCAACCAATATAGAAATCTCTGGCGAAAACATCTTTCAGCGCCGGGACGTTGGTTTCGATAGTATCGCTTTGGGCAGATAGCTGACCAATTCCTGAGAGTAGGATAATTAGCAGGGCGATGTGGGGACTGATTTTGCGAATCATAGATTTCCTTTCTGTTTAGTCTATGACAAAGGTGGTGATGCTGGCAGCTTCTAGAGTTGCCGTCAAGATGCCATTGATGAGGTCCAGATCATCCGACTGGACACAGTTCTTGGATTTAGTCGTGGTATAGGGGGTAACTTTGCTTGCAGCATGATTGGTGATCAGGAAAGTTTGTTTAACCGCCTTTGTATTCTGGTTAATGGCTATTAGAACGACCTTGCCCACCTCATTTTTATAGGCAGTCAGATAGACATTTCTCTGCGGAATAGCGGTACATTTAATGCGATAGAAACCGGGGCGGACAAAGCGGGCAAAATGGGACATGACATAGCCGCGTTTGGATACCGTGCCATTTTCGAGGATTGGACCATAGAATCTGACGATATACCACCAAATATAGGCGTTCATACCGACATTCATACAATCGTTGATCTCTTTACCGGTCGCCAGCACGGCATTCCAGGAAGTATCGGTGTCGAGGTGCTCGGTCATCCAGATTTCCTTACCTTTAGCTTCCGCCAGCGGATAGCTGGCAATGCCACCGCCGTAGATATGACCACCGACGATGTCAAGATGAGCGCAGGCGGCGGAGTCGTTCAGGATGGCATCAGATATCGGGCGCAGGAATTGGTATGACTCTGGGGCAATGATTTTGGGGCCGATGGTGTGGCCATATTCAGCGATGAATTTGGTCATCTGGGCTGGACTCCAGTCGCAGGATTCGTAATTAACGGTGATATCCGGCTCGTTCTGGATGGAGATTGCGTAGAGCGGGGCGCCGTTAGCTGCCATGTATTCGGCGAATGTTTTTAAATGGGAGGCATAAGCGGCATAACTACTTTCCTTCAACTCGCCTCCGAAGATATTGTTGTTGGTTTTTAAGGCTGGAGGCGGTGTCCAGGGTGAAGCAAAGACAATTCCACCATAGGATTGTACCAATTTGGCGGTTGGCAGCTGGATACTCATATTGTAGTTGGACAAATCGTATGGAACCCGTAGACGCAGAATAGAAAATCCAATCTTGCCCGGTCCCACCCCAAAAGCTAGATCGACTTGGCTGGCAGTCATATCGGGACGCCACTGTAAGATGTTGGCACCGCCAAAGCCGCGGATGTATTGTTTCAGACTATCGGTGTAGACCATCGCCACTGGTAATGCGGTGACGTTGAAATTGATCATTGTATCACGCTCAAAGCGTAATTCTGCGCTTTGGTAGGTTTCAATCAGGGGCCAGGTATTGGTAGTGTTTTCGATTTGGACTTTGTATACAGCTGCTGATTGATAGGCATTTTCTTTCAGAGAGGGTTTTTTCAGTCGTGAGTGCGCCATCTCAGGTAAAGGCGCTAAGCCGTTGGAGTTGGCACTAAAGATCATTTTACTGACTTTGGCTTTACCATTGACTCTTAATTGACATAGATAAATGCCATTCGCCACTAACTGGCCGGCGTCGTTATGGCCATCCCAAAATACGGTGTAGCTGCCGGCTGGTTGGTCGCCGGCCTGGAGCTGGCGAACACTTCTGCCTAACAGGTCATAGATGATCAGGTCAGCTTGGCTGAAACTGGGTAGAGAATAGGTAATGGCGGTTGTTGCGGTAAAAGGATTGGGATAATTCTGTTTTAGTTCGAATTCGTTGGGCAAGGTGGTGGTCGGCGCGATGGATACCTGTGGTAAATTCACCTGGTAAATGCCAGCTGTATCGGTTAGAGTCGTATAGCGATTGTTCGTATCGAGCTGATCGCTGAAAGTGATTAAGGCATTCTGTACGGGCTGAGAAGCTGCGGTCACCGTTCCCTGAACCTTCAGCGTCTGGCTATCCGCGCGGACGTAGAGCAGGATGGCGGTTAGGCAAAAGTTCAGCAGGCTGAGAAATACCTGGCGTTTTTGTCGAGTGGCTATGGTGGAGTTAGCCAAGTTTCCTCCTGCAGCATTGGTTTTATTATTCATGATAAGCAATATTGTTGAAACATGCTTGGTTACTCATTTGAGAAGCAGCATTTTGCGGATTCGCATAGCCTCAGTGGTTTTTAGCACGCAAAAATAGATGCCGCTGGCTAATTCGCATGCATTGAAGGCCAGATTATAGGAACCAGCCGGTTGTAACTCATTGAGAATGGTGGCTACGGTACGACCGCAGACATCGGTGATTTGCAGGCTAACCTGGCTAGTTGTGGGCAACTGATAGCTGATTTTGGTGGTTGGATTGAATGGATTAGGGCAAATAGGGGCCAGCTCGAATTGCAGCGGTAGCTCTCCTTGATTGAGCTTGGTGCTACCATTGTTAGAAGCAGGGCGGCTGGTGAAATTGAACCACTTCAGCATGAAAAGTTTACTGGTGCCATTGCCTATAAATTTCAGATAGACATCATGGTTACCGCTCGTTGGGGCTATCAGAGCAGTAGTGAAAGTATTATAGGTGCTCCAACTACCGGTGTTGCCGATGGGGGATTCGGCAATTTTAGTACCGGTGTCAAGCGAATCAAGCCAGACTTCAATGATGCCCCCGAGGGAGGCGCAGGAGGCTACGAATTGCACCGAATCTGCTGTTTTGCGATAATCATTTCCACCAAACTCCACTCCAGCATAAAGGGCCCAATCGTTAGGGTGGATATTGTCCAGGGCACAGATGCCATCGATACGCCTAGACTGAGAGGTGCCGAACTGATTAGCTGGGCATTCAGCGAGAATGGGAGTGTAGGCATCACGATAGATATATAAGTCGAACCAGGCGTCAGAGGAGCCGCGGACGTACAAGCCTTGACGAGTGCCAGTAAAGGTCGAGAAATCAGCGTAGGCATCAATAACGGAGATGTCGAAAACTGTGGCAATTTGCGTCCAAACCTGCCCCTTGGCACTATAATAAGCGCTAATTTTATGGTTGATTCTAACCAGCTTGAGCCATAAGGTGTCCCCCAAACCGTGTACTACTTCGACTCGGGCGGTGTCGAAACTGAAGGCAATTATTTGGTTACTGCCAGTATGGGAACTGACGAGCTTGACAGCCATCTGTTCGTCACCGCGTATAATCCAGAGCCCGGCTTCGTCGTTAGGAGATTGGGGCTCGAAAATTAGGCGGGTGATGAGGGTATAGTTGTGCTCGCCGTCGTTCTTCAGAATCGTATTGGCTTTGGCGCGATTCTTAGGAGAAAGCCGTAGCCAGCCGGGGCGTTCAGTTAGCGACCAGGTGCTAGTAGCTGTATAGCCTAAAAATGACCATTCGGGGTGCAGGTTGGGTGAGTCAAAGAAGTCGGACTTGGGTACCATCCAGGGAATGCCACTGCTGGGGAGATTAGGCGCCAGAAAAGACTCATTGTTGGGATAATCGGCAACCGGTTTGCCGTTGGCGTCATAGTGGACTTGATTGAGCAAGCCCTGACGCCCTTGCCCCTTCCATTCACCCTGGGCGTAAAGTGGATGAAGCACCCAGGAGGTACTGTCATCAAGCAGCACCACGGGTGAGATATGATTGGGGGTAGTAAAACGCGAAGTGCCGCTCGGCCCGAAAAAGTCACCTAACATTTCCCAGGCAGTCTGTTCGGCTGTTAAGATGCGGCTGCGCATGACCTTTTGGCCGCCGCCAAGATCACGGGCAAAGGAGTAGTAGTAAAAGCCGGCATACTTCCACATCACCGGTCCTTCTGCCCAACTATAAGGGTAAATTGGGTCGGGATTCAACCATTTCAGGTCATAGACCACACCCGTTGGCTGACCATTAGAGTCTAACTCGACGATTCCGTTATTGGGTTTGCCATTTTTAACGACCAGGTACCACTTGTTGTCGTCGTCGATGAATACAGAGTTATCATAACCGAGACTATAGGGAAGCGTAGTAGGAACGTTGATTTTTACAGGTGTTCCCCAGGGACCTTTTGGATTGGGCGCCTTGACGTAGTACATCACATTCGCCCGTGAGAAGAAATGCCAGTAGTTACCGTTGTAAAATACCATGTGGCCACCCCAGCAGCCTCCTCCAGGTTCGTCGCCGTAGCCCGACCAGGCGGCACTCACGGGTTGAGCAATGGCTTCCCAGTGGACTAAATCAGTCGAATGGAAAATGACCGGAGTGACGTTGAAGGACGAGCCAGTTGTATAGAAGTCCTTACCTACGCGGGTCAAAGTACAATCGGGGTGATCGCCGGGGATTACCGGATTCATGAAAGTCTGGAAGCTCGGCGAGCGTCCCAGAGTGACTGCCATACAGCACCACCAGCTCAACAGCATACCAAGAAAACGACGATTAAACATTTTATACGTTAGAGTCGATCTCCATTGCTTAATGCGTTTCAATGATAATCTGAGCCTTTTCGAGTCCGCTTGAATGAGCAGTCACGACTATCCTACCACTCGCGCCGGGCTTAGCGCGAACGATAGCCAGCGCTAGACCATTGAAGGCTTGACGCTGGCGGGCAGGAAAAGGAGTAAAATCAGTCGGATCCCCGTTATCAGTCGCAACAATTTCTCCTGGCCCTTCAATATCCAATTCGATTAAATTGGTCGCTGTCGGTACGGTCAAACCAGCCTTATCGGTTACCTTCAGAGTAATAAATGCCAAATCCTTTCCGTCTGCTCTGATTTTACCACGATCAACGGTTGCTTGTAGTTGGGCTGGATTGCCGGTCGTCTTAATGATTTCTTCGGCCCATTTGGTCCCCTTTTTATAAGCAATGGCCTTCAATTCGCCTGGCTCGTACCTGACGTCATCCCAGCGGAGGCGGTATTCCAAGGTGCGTTTTGTTTTGCGCCCCAACGACTTGCCATTGAGGAAGAGTTCTGCCTCGTCGCCGGAGGTGAAGACATGTACCGGCGTTACTAGCCCGATGCGTTCTGGCCAGTTCCAGTGGGGCAAGATATGCACCATCGGTAAATCCGGGCGCCATTCTGCTTGGTAGAGATAGAAGCGATCCTTTTTGAAGCCGGCTAGGTCGAAAATACCGCAGTAGGAACTACGAGCTTCGTAGTAAGGGGTTGGTTCGCCCAGGTAATCAAAGCCGCTCCAGACGAATTGACCGGCAACAAAAGGGTGGCTTTCAAGGGCTCCGAAAACTTTATCGGGAGAAGCGCCGAAATCGGCGGCGTACAATTCATAAGCGGAGACGTGATGAAATTGGGTATCGCCACCCTGTTCTGCTCGGATGAAATCGCTGCTCTTTTCGGTTACTGGAAATAAATACACCCCACGGCTGCTGAAAGTCGAGGCTGTTTCGCTGCTCAGGATGACCTTCTGGGGAAATTTTTGGTGGAAGGCGGCATATTGCGGTGTCGTCCGGATGCGGTCGGTGCCTTCGAATGCGGGATCTTGGCGGATGCCTTCGCCTTGATAGTTTAGGCTAATGACATCTAGCACCTGGGACAGCGGCATGTCAGGTTTGGCCCAATTCATGGCGCAGGTGACTGGTCTGGTTGGATCTTCTTCTTTGATAATTGCGGAGAGTCGGCGGGCCAGGGCAGCACCTTCCTCGCCGGTATACTGTTCGCCGACTTCGTTGCCGATGCTCCAGATGATCACCGATGGGCAATTGCGATCGCGGCGGACCATAGCGCGTAAATCTTGCTCGTACCAGTCAGGAAAGATTAAGTGGAAGTCGTGGGGATTCTTTTGCATTACCCACATGTCGAAAGCTTCTTCCATGACCAGAAAACCCAGGCGATCGGTAAGTTCCAGCAGTTCAGGAGCCGGGGGATTATGAGCAGTGCGGATGGCGTTACAGCCCATTTCGCGCAGCAGCTCGAGCTGGCGTTCGGCTGCCCGCCGATTAAAAGCTGCACCTAATGCGCCAAGATCATGATGTAAATTGACCCCCTTGATTTTGATCAATTCGTTATTAATAATGAGGCCGCTGTCTGGCTCATAGCGCAAGGTACGAATTCCGAAACGGGTCTCATGGCTGTCAATGGGAATATTATTTTGATAAAGCGTCGTGACGGCAAGGTAACAGTGGGGAGTCTGAGTCGGGGGCGGGCCCCAGAAGCGCGGATTTTTGATTTCAACTGAGTTCTCTGCAATGGTTTTACTACCTGCTGCAATTAAAGTTATTGTAGGACGAGAGCGCGCTATAGCTTTGCCGGTTTTTTCCCCCGTTGCATTTATCTGGTAAATACTTGTTGTCGTGGTGATTTGGGCCTCCTGGTTGGACTCATTATGGATGAGAATAGTGAGGTTGACTTTTGCTAAGGAGGTAGTCGCCTTTTTGGTTTTAATAAAGGTTCCCCAAGGAGCGATGTGCACGGGATTGGTCTTGATTAACCACACATTGCGGTATATGCCCCCACCTGTGTACCAGCGGGAGGAATAATTAGGGTTATCGAGGCGAATAGCGAGTTGATTGAGCTGTCCAGGTTTAATATAGGGCGTCAGATTTACCTGCCAGGAGGTGTAGCCATAAGGCCAGCCGCCCGCCAGTTTACCATTGATCCAGACCATGGCGTAGGACATGGCACCTTCGATTTCAAGAAAGATCAGTTTCTGAGCATCTTCTGCTGGCGGGTAAAATTTTTTACGATACCAGGCCACCCCCGGGCTGGGCAGACGTCCCAGGCTGCCGCCGACTTCGGGGTTATTGCCTTGGTAAAAAGGTCCTGTGATTGCCCAGTCATGGGGTAAAGTGACGTCATCCCAATTACGGTCATCGAAGTCTGCCTGGACCAGTGGAAAGTCCCTACCCGGAAAGCCAGCGGGACGTTGATAATACTTATTTGGATCGTTGATGTAATCATTACCAGTTGGCAAAATCCAGGGTTTAAGGATCGCTTGAATCGTCTGGATAGATTCGCCGGTAGTTGGCTGGGCGTCGGCAGGTTTTTGACCGTTGTAGTTATTTACTATGGGACGAACATTGTAAATGAGGTCATCGGCTTTTGAGGATGAATCGTATTTATAAAACTTCCAATTTGCGTTGAATGAAATCCGCTCACGTAGCTTAGGCCTGGGTTGAGGAGTTTGATTTTGTGCAAAAAGGGCGTTGAAGCTTGCGAAGACCGAAAGGTAAATCACAATCCAACCGGTAGTTAGTTTGCCAAAAGCATTTGGCCTTACTTGGAGCTTACTTAGGTTGATAGTGCGAACTTTCCTATTCACAGAATTCTTCTCAAGGTTGTCTTAAAGAAGCAGCCTGCCCGGTTTGGACGAGCAGGCTGCTTTGACGAACTACCGGTTATCCGCAACTAAAACGGCATTACTTAATGAGCATGAACTTCTTAGAGCTGACAAAATTGCCGGTTCTCAGACGATAGATATAGATACCAGATGCAAGGTTCGAAGCATCGAAATTGATGTTGTAATAACCCGGTTCCAACTTGCGGTTGACTAGCTCAGCCACCTGCTGTCCCATCAGATTATAGACTACCAAATGGACATCGGCTGCTTTCGGGAGGGCAAAACTGATATTGGTGGAGGGGTTGAACGGGTTGGGATAGTTTTGGTTGAGCACGAATTCCTTCGGGAGGGGCTTGCTTTCCGGCACCTCGATACCAACGATTGGATCGCCCATATCAACCATGATTTCACTCAGTTCGAGTTGGGTCGCAGCAGTGTTATGGATGGTGATACCGAAACAGTTGAATCGAGTGGTAGCCACAGGTGTATGGTCATCAATAGCGGCGCCAGCGAAGTAGTAAGTACCATCTTTCTTGTTAAGGAAGAATTTAATCTCATTGGTGCCGTTAGCTAATGGCCTTACCGAAATGGCGAAGTTATATTCGCCAGCCGTCGGAGAACTGCTCGCCGGATCAGGCATCGGTGAACCCAAAGCCCAGGAGTTAGCTACAGGACTCCACCATTTCCCATTTAGAATTCCACCAATAGTCCCAGTGCCAGTCGCCCAAGTGGACTTATTGGAACCGCTCGGTGGAATGACTAAATAACCATTGTGGGCACGATCGGTACCAGTCCAGGTCCAGCTTGAATCCAGCGTG
>JGI12104J13512_1002617_pt1 | contig 11058 bp, 10 predicted proteins | sample TerdegcTABiofilm_FD_13512 | JGI IMG/M metagenome (IMG submission 13512)
TAAGAAAACTTTTGCACCCTCTTTTTTCAAAAGAAGCGATGTATAGAAACCAGACCTTTTTGAGCCACCAATTCCTATAACTGAAACTTTTTTATCCTTAAAATTCAAAAATTCCTCCTATGGAATATATAGGATTGAAAAAGTAATTAGTATTAAAATCACTTGACATATCCAAAATCTAATTGTAATTTTTTGTTCAGGAATTCCGAGTAGTTCAAAATGGTGATGGATTGGAGACATCTTAAAAATCCTTTTACCCTCTTTATACTTTCTTTTTGTATATTTAAAATATAGAACCTGTATTATAACTGATAGTGTCTCCATACCAAAAATCAGCATAAAAATAGGAACTAAAATTTCAAGTTTAAGCGCAAGAGAATAGAATATAAAAAATGCACCAAGAAAAGATGAACCAGTATCACCCATAAAAATTTCTGCAGGATTGAAGTTAAACCATAAAAAAGCAAGAAGAGAACCACCAATAGTTATAAGTGAAATAATATTGGCATTTTGGAAAAGAAAAATTGTAAAAAGGGGAACTAAAATTAGTGATAAACCTGATAAAAGACCATCTAAGCCATCTGTAAAATTAAAACTATTTATTGCACCAACAGAAAGAAAAAGTGTTATTATAACAAAAATTGGTGTTGAAACAAAAATATCCTTACCTAAAAATGGAAGATAAAAATAGGTTCCATAATTTTTAATAAGAAAGATTATTAACGGAATAGAGAAAATTGTCTGTAAAATTATTTTCCATCTTGCTTTCAATCCATAAGCATTCCTCTTTATTAATTTTATTAAATCATCACATAAACCTATTGAAGATTGAAGAAGAACAAAAAGGATCAAGTTGTTCATAAAAGGAGTTTTAGGCATAAAAATATAGGTTAAAATTAGAACTATTAAAAAGGAAATACCCCCAAGGGTTGGTGTGCCTATTTTCTTATAGTGCATAACTGGACCTTCTTCCCTAACCATCTGACCAATTTTTCTTTTTTTCTGAAAATAGATAAGAAGATAAGTTATAAGCGAAGTTAAAATGAATGAAAATATAAAAGGTAAAAGGTAACTCATATCTTCTCCTTTATGAGCTTAGAATTATTTAAACCTTCTAAAATCTCTTTTGTAACTTCAACATCATTAAAGGGAATCAATCCATCTTTAGTTCTCAAATTTTTTTCATTGCCTCTTCCAAGAATAAATAGACCATCACCTTTTTTTGTAAATTCAATTGCTTTTTTTATGCACTCTTTTCTATTTTCCACAAAAAAATATTTTACATTAAATTTTTTCAAAAAATAGATAAAATTTTTGTTGCATTCGAATGGTGTTTTTTCTTTTGAATCATCGCTTGAGATAAAAATATAATCAAAATTTCTGATAAGTAGTTTTGTTATTAGAAGTGTCTCTCTTATATCTTCTTCTTCAAAAAAAGAGAAAAGGACAATTTTTCTTTTTAATTTGATATTTCTTATTTTATCTATTAAAAATTCAATTGAAAGAGGAGTGTTTGCTTTATCAACCACAATAAGTGGATCATTATTCAATATAACCCATCTACCTTCTGGTTTTTTATAAATTTTTTTTATCTTTTCTATCACCTCTTCTGTATCTAAATTGAAAAGGTAAGATAGTGATATTGCTGGAAGAACTGAGTAAATATCACTCTTTTCTTCCAAATCAATACTGTATGTTTTTCCTAAAAGATTGATTCTAAATTTATAAATATCATCTGATTTAGAATAATTTTGTACATAAAAATCTGCTCTGTTTTTATATGAAAAATAATAATTCGAGCTATCCTTTTTGAAAAAAACAGAATAAGGATCGTCTCTATTTATTAAAAATGGACCATTTACAAGTTCTTTCAATTTTAATTTTGATTCAAGATAGTCATTTATGTTTTTATGTATTTTAAGATGATGAGTTATTGAAAAGTTTAAAAATATTCCACCTTTAAAATCAATCCCATAAACTCTCTTTCCTCTAACAGCAAATGATGATACTTCAATAAAAAAGTTTTTTATCGATTTTTTTAAACTCTCTTTAAGATAATAGTTTAATATATGCGATTCTGGAGTTGTCAAAACATTTTCAGGTTCAAAAACCTTTTCATTTAAAAAATAGATGCCTTCACTACCAATTGAAGCTGAATCTAAAAAAATATTTCTCAATAGATATATAACGCTTGTTTTACCAGAACTTCCTGTTATACCAAAAACATTTAAATCTTTTGATGGATCGTCAAAAAAATTTCTTGAAATTTTATATAATGCTTCTCTCACATCATCAACTATAACTAATGTTATGTCATCTGGATGCTCAAATATTCTATCTGAAATAAAAACTCTTGCGCCTTTTGAATAAGCATCTTTAAAAAGATTCATTCCATCAAAATTCTGCCCTTTAATAATAAAAAAAAGTGAATTTTCTTTTGTCTCGCTTAGATTGATAGATAAAGAACTGATAGGATAATTTTCATCTCCAAATATTTTCTTGTAATCAACATCTTTTAACAAACTATTTAACTTCTTCATCCTCTTTTATTCCATAATAGTTTATGATTTTTTCTGTTACTTTTCTAAAGACTGGTGCTGCTATTCCTGAAGCAAAAACATCATAACTTCTTACACCATCAACAACAATTGTTATTATATATTGAGGATTGTTACAGGAAAGAATCCCTATAAACCATAAAACTGATTCTCCTTCAACATATTTTCCATCTTTAATCACTCCAGCTGTACCTGTTTTTCCACCAATTGAGTATCCTGAAATTGTTGCGCTTTTTACTCCTTTATCACTAACAACATAATCAAGATAAGATAAAATTGTATCTGCTGTCTCTTCTGATATTACTTTTTTAACTAAAACTGGTTTTGATTCTTCAATAATATTGTCACCATCGACTATTTTTTTAACAATTTGAGGTTTTAATCTATTGCCTTTATTTGCAATTGTTTGATAAAAAGTTGTTTGTTGAAGAGGTGTTACTGTTACACCAACACCAAAAGACATAGTAGTTAGAGTTGTAGCACTCCAATCATCTGGTTCGAGAATATCTCCACTACCTTCATATGGAAAATCCAAACCAATTTTTTCTCCAACTCCAAATAATTTTAGATAGTAATATAATCTTTTATTCAACCTTTCTCCAACTTGAATAAATCCAACATTACATGAATTTCTTAGAAGATCTTTTAAAGTTTGCTTTCCATGAGAAGCAGTACACTTAAATGTTTTGTTATCTCTAACAATATAACCTCTACATTCAAATTCATCATCTTCACTTATTGCTTTTTCTTCAAGTACAGCAGATGCAATTAAAGGTTTAAATGATGAGCCAGGTTCATAATTGTAACCATAAGATGGATCTGGATAACTAAATTTTGAAAAGTCATCAAAATCATTTGGATTGAAATTTGGTATGTTTGCAATCGAAATTATTTCTCCTGTTTTTACATCCTCAATTATTCCTATAACTCTTTTTGGATAATACTCTTTATAACAATTTTCAAGCTCTTCTTCTAACATTCCTTGTAAGTTTATATCAATTGTTAGATATAAATCTTTACCATTCTCTGGTTTTTTAATAACAAATTCAGTTCCTGGTATTTCATTTCTTAATGCATCAACCATAAAACCGATCATACCATCTTTACCTTTTAGAATATCATCAAATTGATATTCTAAACCTTCAAGACCTCTATCAACTCCCATAATTCCGAGTAGATATGAAGCAAGGTTTCCATACGGATAAACTCTTTTATAATAGAGTTCAAAATATAGAGTACTATCAAGAAATTTTTCTATTTTTTTCTTCTCTTCTCTATTGATATCATCTTTTAAGATAACCTGGCTTTTATTTTTTGAGAACGCCTCTCTTAAAATTTTTTTATCTATATTTAATAATTCACTATATTTATCTATCCATACATCAACATCTTTAACTTGATTTTTATTCAATATCAATTTATGTCTTTCTATAGAAATTGCAAGTATTTTTCCATTTCTGTCAAATATTGTTCCTCTCTTTGCCTGTAAAACTTTTCCGCTCTCCATCCACTGATTCAAGCCCATCTCTCTTAATAAAGAGCCCCTTAAAACACTGATATAGAAAAATCTAAAAAAGACAATCACAAAAACTATAACAAAAAGAATGAATACCTTAAAAATTTTATCGTTGATCTTGACTTTCTTTTTCTGAAGATTCTCCTTTATCAATTATAATCACCTTTCCTTTATCATACTTAACTTTTAATTCCTCAACTGCTCTCTCTATTAAATTTTTAGGATTTGTTACCTCTTCATATTTTATAGTCAACTCATCCAATTTACCCTCTAAATATTCTAACTCATCTTTTAAAGCGCTTTTTTCTTTTTCAAGGCTCATAATCTTAAGATTTATTACTCCATATAAAAGCATAAATAGAATAATAATTATAATAAGAAAACTAAATTTTTTGAACCACTCGGAGTTTTGCACTTCTGCTCCTCCTATTCTCTTTAACCTCAGATTGAGATGGTGTTATAACTTTCTTATTTAAAAAAACCACTTTACCCATATCTTCCAACTCTTTTAAAGCATTTTTCACTATTCTATCTTCGACTGAATGATAAGATATAATTTCTAAGATACCATCTTTATTTAGATAATCAGGAAAAACAAATAAAAATTCTCTCAAATTTTCAAACTCTTTGTTCACATAAATTCTTAATGCTTGAAAAACTTTTGTAGCTGGATGAATTTTACCTNTTCTTTTTACAACTTTTTCAACNATATCTGCTAACTCCTTTGATGTTTCAATTTTCTTATTTTTTCTATATTTTACAATCTCCTCAGCAATTTTCTCACTTCCCTTTATCTCTCCATACTCTTCAAAAATATATGCAAGCTCATTTTTACTCAGTTTATTTATATAATAATCTGCACCTTTTATCTCTTTACTATAACCCATATGCAAACTTTTTTCATCAAGAAAAGAGAAACCTCTTCCATTTTCAAGTTGAAATGATGAAAAACCAAGATCGAGAAGCATAAAATCTGCACCATTTATATTTATCTCTTTCAGCTTTTTATAAAAATCTTTGTAATTTTCATTGAAAAGGTAGAATTTTTTATTTAATTTGGATAATCTTTGATCTGCAATTTTAAGAATCTCTTCATCAAGATCGAATCCAATAAGTATAGAATCATTGCTTGCTCTTTTCAATATCTCTTCGCTATGACCACCTTCACCAACTGTTAAGTCAAGAAAAACTTTATGTTTTGAAAAATCTATAAATGATATAACTTCATTAAGTAAAACCGGAGTGTGTTTTATTTCCATCATTTACCTTCAAGAATTTTCGAAATTGAATCTTCATAAGAAATCTCTTTTGAATTTCTGTAATTTTCCCAATTTTTACTATCCCATAATTCAATCCTATTATAAACTCCAATAAAATAAATTTCCCTATTCAAATTAGCAAATTTTCTGAAATTAGAAGGAATCAATATTCTGCTATATCCATCAGTTTCAATTTCAACAGCAGATGAAAACCATATTCTTAAAAAATATCTTGACTCTTTTGAAGATAAAGGAATTTTGGATAATTCATTTGAGATTCTTTCCCACTCTGAAAGTGAATATAAAAAAAGGCAATTTTCAAAACCACGAGTAACGATAAACTTCTTCCCCAATTCCTGCTTAAATTGAGGAGGTATCATCACTCTACCTTTATTATCCATTTTGTATAAAAAAGAACCCATAAACATTTTTTATATTTTACCACAAATTACCACAAATTACCACAAATTAAATTTTATAAAAATTTTATAATTGGTATAATAAACAAAAAGTAGGAGGATCAATGAATAATGATTTAGTTGATAAGATAAGAGACTTTATTAAAACTATTTTAAAAATCCTTGATACTGTACTTTCTCTGATAACTCTTTTAATTTTTTTGTTAAGTTTAAAATACCTTCCCTATTTTTTAAATTTCACTCTTTCAGCAGAACCACTTAATTTAATTTCACACTTTCAATATATACTTTCATATATACTTCTCCTTGCTATATTACTTGAATTGATGGTCGTACTTGTTAGATTTTCAACTTTTGCATTGATTGATACATTAATAATAATTATTGTTAGAGAAATGCTTACTCATCCTGGTATATCAATGAATAATATTCTGTATGGAGTTATCGGTGTTGGTATTTTAAGTTTTGTTAGAAGATTTTGTTTTACAAAAGAAGAAAGGGAGAGAAAAATTTAAAAATATTTTTTAATTTAACTTATTTTAATTCCTTCCACTTTTCGAGAAGTTCTCTCTCTTTTCTTGTTAATTTATCTGGAATTTTTATCTTAGAAATAATCAAATAGTCCCCTTTTCCTCTACCTCTTAAATAAGGTAATCCTTCCCCATTCAGCCTTATTGTTTCATTGAATTGTGTTCCTGGCTTTATTTTAACTACCTTTTTCCCATCAATTGTTGGAATTTCAATTTCACCTCCAAGCAATGCAGTTAAAAGGGGAATATCAGCTTCATAAATAAGGTTCGCACCGTCTCTCTTTAAATATGGATGGGGTCTAACTTTGACCTCTATGTATAAGTCACCCTTGAGACCATTTTTAGAACTATTTCCTTCTCCCTCTAATTTTATTCTCATTTCATCTTCAATTCCTGGTGGGATTTTTACTTTAATTATTCTTCTTTTAGTTTTTATTCCTTTTCCCCCACAATTTCTGCAAGGATTTTTGTTTATATAACCTTCTCCTCTACAGGTTGGACAGGTTGTAACTGTTGTGAATTGACCAAAAATAGATGACTGACTTCTTCTTACTTTCCCAGTTCCACGACAGGTTGGACAGGTCTCTTGTTTAGCTCCTCCTTCTACTCCAGTTCCACCACAATATTCGCAGGGCTCGTCTCTTTCAACCTCAAACTCAACTTCTTTTCCATACATTACATCTTTTAAGTCAATTGTAACCCTTCCATATATATCACTTCCTCTTTCAACTCTTCTTCTCTCTTCAGTTCTTGTAAAACCACCTCCAAAGAATGTGTCAAAAATATCTTCAAAACCAAAATCTCTGAAAAAATCACCAAATGGTGATTCTCCTGTATTTCGGTAGGCGTAATCACTAACCCCTTCTTCTGCTGTTCCATACATATCATATCTTTTTTTCTTATCGGGATCTGATAAAACTTCGTAAGCTTCATTTATTTCAGCCATCTTTTTTGCCGCATCGGGGTTGTCCTTGTTTAAATCAGGATGATATTGCTTAACAAGTTTTCTATAGGCTTTTTTAATTTCATCAGGGGTGGCATTTCTATCCACCCCTAATATTTCATAATAGTCTTTATTCATTACTTAACTTCATAATCTCCATTTATTGTTCCTTTATCGTCATCTTTTTTGTTTTCATCTTTTGGTGGTTCTTGTGTTGTCTCGCCTTGTTGTCCACCTGTTCCTGTTGCTTCAGTTTTTTTATAAATCTCTTCTCCAACTTTCGAAAGTGCCTCATTAACCTCGTCAAGTTTTTTCTTTACTTCATCAATTTTATCCTCTTTAAGTAAATTTTCAAGTTCGTCAAGTTTTCTTTCAGCATCATCAGCCACTTCTTTACTCACTTTATCTTTGTTATCTTTCAATGTTTTTCTACCTGTATAAAGAATTTGATCAGCAAGGTTTCTTGTTTCGATTTCTTCCTTCATTTTTTTATCCTCTTCTGCAAATTTTTCTGCCTCTTTTTTCATCTTCTCAACTTCTTCTTCAGAAAGTCTAACTGCTTGAGTTACAGTTATGTTTTGACTTTTGTTTGTTGCTAAATCTTTAGCAGTAACATGCAAAATACCATTTTCATCAATCTCATAGGTTACTTCAATTTTTGGAATTCCTCTTGGTGCAGGGGGAATCCCATCAAGAATAAATCTTCCTAAAGAGACATTATCTTTTGCAAGAGGTCTTTCTCCTTGTAAAATATGTATCTCAACAGATGTTTGATTATCTGCAGCAGTTGTAAAAGTTTGAGTTTTCTTAATTGGTATAGGTGAATTCCTATCTATCATTTTCGTAAAGATACCTCCAAGTGTTTCAATACCGAGTGTTAATGGCGTTACATCTTGAAGAACAATCTCTTGTTTTACACTACCTTCAAGAATACCAGCTTGGATTGCAGCACCGATCGCAACACACTCCATTGGATCAACTCCTCTTTCAGGTGGTTTTCCAAAAAAGTTTTCAATAAATTTTTGAACTATTGGCATCCTTGTTGGTCCACCAACAAGGATTATATTATCAATATCATTTGGTGATAGNTTAGCATCTTCAAGTGCTTGCTTTAATGGACCACGACATTTATCAACTATTGGTCTAACAAGTTCTTCAAGAAGAGCCCTTGTTATTCTTTTAACTAAATGTTTAGGTTCGTTGTTAACTACAGTTATAAATGGTAGGTTGATTTCAGTCTCAAGTACGCTTGAAAGTTCAATTTTTGCTTTTTCAACTGCTTCTCTTAATCTTGGAAGTGCCTTAGGATCTTTTGATAAATCAACCCCTGTTTCTTTTCTAAAATCGTTAACAACATAGTTCAATAATGCCTCATCCATATCTCTTCCACCGAGTTGAGTATCACCAGAAGTTGATACAACTTGGAAAACACCTTCTCCAAAATCCATTATTGTAACATCAAGAGTTCCTCCGCCAAAATCAAAAACAAGTATTTTTAACTCTTTTTCACTTTTGTTTAGTCCATATGCAAATGCTGCTGCTGTCGGTTCATTAATCAATCTTACAACTTCAAGTCCTGCAATTCTTCCTGCATCTTTAGTTGCCTGTCTTTGGTTATCATTAAAGTATGCTGGAACAGTTATTACTGCTTTTTCAACTCTTTCACCAAGATATGCTTCCGCATCTTTTTTGATCTTCTGTAAAATAAATGCGGAGATTTGCTCTGGAGTGTATTCTTTATCATCAATTCTTACTCTATAGTTCGTTCCCATTTTTCTTTTTATTCCAGTTATTGTTCTTTCTGGATTAAGAGTCATCTGTCTTCTTGCTGGTTCACCAACGAGAAGTTGTCCATCTTTTGTAAATGCGACATACGATGGAACAGTTTTACCTCCGAGTGAAACTCCTTCAGCAGCAGGAATTATTGTTGGTTTACCACCAATAATTACAGCAGCAGCAGAGTTTGAAGTTCCAAGATCAATACCAATTATTCTTGCCATACTAATTTACCTCCTTTTTATATACTTTTACATAGGCAGGTCTTATAAGAAAATCCTTTATCTTATAGCCCTTTCTATATACTTCAATTATTTTTCCATCATCTTCACCATTGTTTGTTGTTTCAACACTGATTGCTTGGTGAAGTGATGGGTTAAACTCTTCGCCTACAGTGCCAACTTCCTCGACTCCCTCTTCTTTTAAAAAATCGATAAACTGCTTCTCAATTAATTCCAATCCTTGGATTAAATTTTCATCATTTGTTTTACTTTTTGCATCATTAAGTGAATCAATTATATGTAAAAGAGAAGAGATAATTTCTCCTCTCTGTTTTGTTTTTCTTTCCTCTTCTTCTTCCTTCCATCTTTTTTGAAAATGCTCAAGGTCTCTTCTTTCTTTTTTAATAAGAAGAGAGAGAGCTTTAACTTCTTCTTTTAATTTTTTTATCTCTTCCTGTTTTTCTTTAAGTAGTTTAAAAAGTACATTAGAAAATTCTTCTCTATTCTCCATTTCTTCTCCTTTTAGCACTCTATAGTTTAAAGTGCTAATTTACATTATTAAATTTTATAAAATTATATAAATTTGTCAATATTTATTATAAGGTTTCTGAAAAAGTCATCTAAATTGTCATACCTTCAAAAGCAGGAATGAATATTACTGATAAAAATACTGAATTCACATTTTCACGGGAATGACAACAAACCACCATTCCTGCAGAAATAGAAATTAATATTACAAATAAAATACTGGATTCCAGTTTTCACGGGAATGACAAAGTAGATGGAAATACTGGATTCCCATTTTCACGGGAATGACAAAGTAGATGGAAATACTGGATTCCTATTTTCACGGGAATGACAACAAACCACCATTCCTGCAGAAATAGAAATTAATATTACAAATAAAATACTGGATTCCAGTTTTCACGGGAATGACAAAATAAAAGCGTTTACACAAGAATGACAAAATAGAGGGTTTTTCAAAGCTCTTGTATACTTCAATAACTAACTTGCCAAAATTAGAATATCTATATTTTTTTATATAATTTATTTTTAATAGTTTACAAAAGTAGACAGCCTATTTTTGTAAACATACAAGTATGTCTTAAACTTCTTTATATTTAATAAAAACATCCTAAAAAGACACTCTACTTTATAAACTTTTTATACAAAATTAAAAAGAGGAGGTACCTTCTACCTCCTCTTTTAGTAGAATTTAGATTAATTTCTAATGGTTTAACCTGTAAAGATATTTATAACCTTTAAGAAAATATTTTTAATCAGTGAGATCAAATTATTAGAACTATTCGTAGTGTTTAAGCAAGAGCATTTAAATTCAACATTTAGGACTTGTGGGCAACAAGGTAATCTAACATCTTTATAAGCTGAATCAAATTTACACTTTGGATTAACTGGTTTAACTCTATAAGTTTGATTACATGGAATTGTACAATATGAATCATAATTGCCCTGAGCTGTTCTTGTTAAAGTTACAACTAACACATTATTCATATTGTAAATCTCAACTTTTGTATCAGTAGGACAATTCCCTGTAATATTAACAATTATTCTACCCATTTGAACGCAGGAACATTCAAATTCAACATATCCATATCCATTAGGACAACACTGAACAAGATTAAGTACCTTTGATTCTGGTTTAAATGTGCAATTTGAACCAATTGGTTTAATTGTATATGTTCCAGGGCATGGTAGATTACAACCAGTTGTAAAATATCCATTACCGTCGTCACTTAATCTATAAAGTAAATTTCCTTTACTATCATAAATCTCAACTTTTGCTGGAAGACAATTTGTTGGAAGTTTTACATCAAT
>JGI12104J13512_1002618_pt1 | contig 11058 bp, 13 predicted proteins | sample TerdegcTABiofilm_FD_13512 | JGI IMG/M metagenome (IMG submission 13512)
CGGCCCATTTAGGGTATCGAGCCGGTGGCGGAGTCTCTTTTCGAGCTGCAGGCGGGAGACTCCCAGTGCGGAGAATCCTTCGACCATTTTGGGAACCCTTTCCTGGACATCGCCCAGTTTGTCTTGCAGGGTAGCAGCGCATTCCGCCACGGCGGTGTCCACTACATCCCCAGGGATGATCCGCAAGATGCAGGCCCGGACCCGGCGAGAGCCCTGGTTGGCTGTGAGCTCGTACACATCCCTTTCGTCGGAGAGGCTCTTTCCGCCTTGCCTTGTGTCTCGGATATGCCGAACCTTGAATTCTTGTCGCGCCATCACGTTGGTTTCGAGATCCCAGGCGTAGGCCAACATGGACGACTCGTTACCCGTCCTATCCACTTCTACCGTCCCAAAAGAGACGTTGCCCCAGTTCCGTGCGATGGTTTCCGCAAGGCGGATACTTGGTCCTTCGACCATCGCCCCGCCCCGAGGGAAGGAATACTGCGCCTGCTCCGCTAAAGAGGGACGCCTGCATTCCGCAAGGATTCGATCCATGGCTACCACGGGATCTCTGGGAAACTTCTTGGCCATGACGATCTGGCCTTGAACTTCCGCGATTGCGCGGGAGGATTCTATTTCCACTTCCGCTGGTTTTGCTGGAAGATTGCCGAATGGATTGTCCATCACGATTCTCCTTGCCCCGATACGGGGCTTTCGCTTGGCGCTACGGGGTTTTCACCCTGTAGGCCGTAGATTTTCTCCATCTCGCGCTTCTGCGCCTCTCCAAGGGGATATTTCTTCATGTGGCTCTTGGTGCAGTAGGTGAGGAGAGTCTTGACTGCCACGGAACCTTTCTCCGATATGAAGCCCTTTGCTCGGGCATACATCAGATGTTCCTTGAATTCCTGGTCCGAAAGATCGATGACGACTCTCATGCTACATCCTTCGCACCCTTGAGGACGCGGAATTGCCTGTATTCGGAGGTTCTCTTGAACTGGCTTGCGATGTCGGGGTAGGATGCTTCGAGAGCCTTGGTGTCGAGTGTGGTTTTTGACTGGACCTTCCAGCTCACAACTGGAATCCCGCCTACAGTGAGCGTGTCGCCAAGGTTTTCTAGTTTCTTCTGCAGGGCGAGTTCCAGCTCGTCCTGCCTTCCTTCCAAAACCTTGATCTCTTCCTTTATGGAAAGAAGGTCTTTCACGATCCCCTTTTCCTCGTCCCCGCCGATCACGATTTCCCCTACGGGCTTGCGCCACATCTGGCGGGCTTCCTCAGTAGAAGATGGTTCTGGTGGGGTAAAGGTTTTAACCTTAGTCCAAAAGTCGTCAAGGATGATCTCTAAGTTGGCGATGAGGGCTTCGTTCCTTTCGATGCGGAAACACTGGAATGTGTTTCCCCCGAAGAGGACCGCGATATACGCAAAGCTCTCTCCAGTGACAAGAAGCTGGTGCTGCACCTGGGCCATGTAGTGATCAGGAACGCCATCATCCCAATCCGACTTGCGCGAAGCGTCGGCGGTCTTGCACTCAAGGATTCCGCCGCCGACAATACGGCGGTCAATCTGGGCTACAAGATAGGGTTTTCGCTTTAAGATCTGCCGCTGGTTAACCCTCCGAACCTTGAACCCCGTCCGAGACATGAATTCCCGGGCGACAATGTCTTCCAGGAGAATTCCGAAGCGGACCCGCTCTACCTCTGACAGGTCGGGTGGGGCGGCTTGCCCGGTCTTCTCCATCCATAGTTGATATGGTGTCTTCCATGGGGAGATGCCCATCACCACGGGCGCATCGCTTCCACCCAGGAAAGTGCGCCGATCATTGAGATCTGCTGTGATCTCATCGTTCGATGGGAGCTGTACAAGCTCCACCTCATCAAATTCATCACCACGATCCATTTGGATCCTCCTTTATTTCCTTGCAGGGATTGATTCCCTGCGAGTTTTCTTGAGCCATCGTTCGACCTCATCCTTGTCGATAAGGGTGAGTCTCCCATTCTTGTAGGTGCCAAACTTCCGCTGTCCGATTCTCCGGTACAGGGTGTTCCTTGACATTTTGTAGAGGGAACAAGCCTCTTGGACGGAAATGAGATTCATGCCGTCACCTCTTTGGCTTTCTCGGGGATAAGGATTAGCTTATCCCCCTCGGCATAGAATCTTATTACGTCCCCCACCTTAATTCCCTGCTCATCAATGAAGACCGGTGGAATGCTTACCACCTGCCCCCGGTCCCCATTCCGCCGGATCTTGTATTTCTTAATAAGTTCCATATTATGTCCTCCTAAACCACCCTTGATGATATTATCGGCTTATTTAGACATAATGTCAAGCAAAAAAAGTGTTGAAATAAACATTTTTAGTATTACAATATTGTATATGGACTTCTTTGATAGAGTGAAGGAACGCGCTCATCTGATGGGTAGAAATATTTCTGATGTTGTCCAGTCGGCAAATATCAGCTTAAACACCTATAATACACTTAGAAAATGTAATAACTATCTCAGAGCTGATGATGCAGTTAGGCTTGCAAAAGAATTAGATACAACGGTTGAATGGCTTGTGAGTGGAGTTAGTTTGCCAATAACCCCTGAAAGGCTAAGCGACTTATGTAGTGATCTACTCCTTTTACCAAGTGAAGATCTTGATGAAATTCAAGCCCTCGTATCTGTTAAAGCAGACAGAATTAGAAAAAAGAGAACCCAATCAGAAGAAAACCAGATACACTCATCCGCATAGATTGTCGGATAATGTAATACCTTTTGTAATAGGATCATGGAGGTAAGGTATAATGGAAGGTGAAAAGATTAAAAGAAGGTGGGGTCTTGCAATCCTTGGATGGCTTGGAATCTGTGTGCTTTCAATTCTGATAACTTATCTATACTACGATATTAAGTATTCACTTCTTAGTACAAAACTTGGTGTAGAGATAAAACCGAGTTCCTATCCTGCTCCGTGGTGGATCCAGCTTCCAACCTTTTACGGATTCTATGCCGTTTGGAAAAGCTGCATTTCAAGAAAGTCTATAGCTGAAAAAAAAGAGCAGCAGGATCGCGGTACACTGTGACGTTTTCTAGTATTGTCTATGAAACGCAGTGGTACATAAAGATACAGTAATTATTGATATAGAAAATAGTTGTGAAATAATTCCTTTTTATATAGTGGTTTAGAAGGTAGTTTCCCCGGCCTCCTAAGCAGCAGGTCGGCCGTTCGAATCGGCCCTGGGCCATTATATTATAAAGAATTAGTTTTCAAACCTCCATGAAGTATGACAAAAGTATGGCAAAAATCATATGGAGGTATTTTATATGAAAGATTTCTATACAGAAAAACGAGGCAAGATTTATTATTTCCGATTCAAAGATCCTTTAACCGGCAAAATACTCCCTGCACGATCAAGCGGTCAGAAGAACCGGGACTTGGCAATAAAATGGGCGGCTTTTGAATATGAAAAGCTCAAATCGCAGGCAGGCATGCCGACAGGAAGATTCGGCGATTGGGCAGATCTTTTCTTTAAGAAAGACTGTCCTCACATCACCCGGCTCTTAAACCAAGGCAAAAGCTATGCGGAATCTACGAAAGAGGACAATCGTCAGTATGTCGATGATTTCCTGCTTAAAGACCCCATATCCCGGATGAAGCTTGGCGAAATAGGGCGGGGGGACGTTATCGACCTCCAGGACCGGATCGTCAAGGCATACGGAAGAACCAGAACAGCCCAACGCATCTACCAGACTTTCCATATTATCATGAATGAAGCCGTTATCCGGGGAAAACTGGCATCGAACCCTTGCAATGGAATTGCCAAGATATCCTACCAGCCGAAGGTGCGAAAGCCGCTTACCAAAGCAGAGCTCGACAAATTTCTCGATCCCAAGCATTGGCCTAATCGGACCCATTGGCTCATGACCATGGCGGCGCGGTACACGGGGCTTCGTGCAGGCGAAATCCGGGCGCTGTTCTGGGAGCACTTGAACCCCGAAGAAGGCACCATCATGGTTCTGCAGAATCTTCCGCAAAATGTATCGTTAGAAGAGCTCACGACGCCCAAATGGGGGAAAACGCGCAAAGCAGTCTATCCAAAGCAGCTCCAATTGCTCCTTGAGAAGGAACGAAAACCAAGCGGCCTTGTTTTCCAGAACCAGGACGGCTCAGCCATTGATTACTGGGCATGGCATGATTCAGTGAAGCACGCACGGAAAGCTTCAAACATAACCCATGCCGGGGTCCATGCCTTGCGTCACTCCCTGGATACCATTCTTGCGGAAAATGGCATCAACCAGGAAGTCCGCAAAGCCATCTTCGGCTGGACGAATTCCAAGACCGAGCAAATCTACAACCATCCCGAACTGTACGATGTCGGCAAGCTCTCCAGAAAGATCCACAAAGTGCTGAAAAGCGGCAATTCTTCCAAGGGCGAAGAATCTGCCGTCAATAATGAGTAATTGTCCTGCCATAGTCGTCACCTTGTTTCTGCGCTGATTCCCGGAGGAGGGCAGGGTGACGATTGAAGTGTTATTTTATACTTTAAAACGAAATTCTTACACCAGCGTTGCTTGGTTCCCGATCTGCCCTTTGCCTGCATGACAGCCGAGAAAAAATTCTCGCACAGTGCAAAAAGACTGTAGTATAATACAAAAGATCGATCCTTGAGCGTTCATGTGCCGGAAAATGAAAACGCCCCTGCCAGGGGCGCCGGCAGCTGAAGCTATGCGGCATGACCTTGGAAAATCGAGCTATTGCTGCCTATCAGCGACAAGCGGGCAATGCATAGCACAGATTATCCGCGATATTCTTTTTAACCGTTGCAGAAAGCAGCAATAGACGAAGAAAGAATACGCACGCTTGACACCATAAGAATAGCGCGCAAAAATAAAAATTAAGAGGGGAAAATTATGAAAAAATACTTATTTGTATTTGCATTGTTGCTTTGTGTAACAAGCCTGTTTGGACAAGACCTATTCAGCATTGCTGAAAAAGGGACTCCGGAGCAGATTCAAGCTGCAATCAAAGCCGGCGCAGATGTGAACGCCAAGGATGATGCTGGCAAGACTGTCTTGATGTATGCAGCTCGGTATAATCAGAATCCTGATGTCATCACGACTCTTATCAAAGCCGGCGCAGATGTGAATGCTAGAAATGATGGCTGGACTGTCTTGATGTATGCAGCTTGGTTTAATCAGAACCCTGATGTCATAACTAATCTTATCAACGCCGGCGCAGACGTGCATGCCAGGGATGAGGATGGCCGGACTGTCTTGGTGTATGCTGCCTGGAGTAATCAGAATCCTGATGTCATCACGACTCTTATCAAAGCCGGCGCAGACGTGAATGCCAAGGATCATTATGACTGGACTGCCTTAATGTATGCAGCTTGGTTTAATCAGAACCCTGATGTCATCTCTACTCTTATCAAAGCCGACGAAGACGTGAATGCCATGAATAAAGATGGCGGCACTGCCTTGATGTATGCAGCCAGGTATAATCATAACCCTGATGTCATCTCTACTCTTATCAAAGCCGGCGCAGACGTGAATGCCAGGAATAATTTTAGCGAGACTGCCTTGATTTTAGCAGCTTGGGGTAATCAGAACCCTGCTGTCATCACGACTCTTATCAAAGCCGGCGCAGACGTGAATGCCAGGGATAAAAATGGCTGGACTGCCTTGATTTTTGCAGCTTGGGGTAATCAGAACCCTGATGTTATTACCACCCTACTCAAGGCTGGTGCAAATGGGAAATTAAAATCCTCTGAAGGTAAAACCGCCTTTGACTATGCGAAAAATAATTGGAAGATTAAAGATACCGCAGCATACTGGGCGTTGAATGACGCGAGATTCTAGTACGAAGGAACCTCCTGTAACGGCAAAGAAATTTGGAGGCGATTCCGGGCTTCTGGTTGGGTGGAGTAGTTGGAAGTATTGAGCATACATTCAGAAAGCCGCTTCATGACCTTCTAGTAGCGATAGCGGATAATGTAACGAGCAGATTATCCGCGATATTCTGCTTGCCCATTGCTTCTGAGGGTGTTGCAACTATGCAAGTACCATTACAGAAAATAGCATGACACTGTCAGAGGATAAGTTGAACTTTTGCAAAGTGCGGCGGATTTAAATGTTTATTACCTTTTCTCCTAATATTAGGAACGACATCTTTTTCGCGCTTTAGGGTTGTCTATGTATTTTGATTTCAATCTTATATCGGCAACATATTTTTAGTTTTATTTTTCTTTGTCTTATCGAGTTTTCTGATGTAGAATATGTTATGTTGACGCTTCGCGCGAGGAGAAAGAATGAAAACCAAAATTGAAGATTATCAATTCTATCTTACTTTAATGCATGATCAGGTAAAATATGCAGAAGGAAAAAATGCAGCAATTATTGTGTTTTCTGGAGGTGCATTGATTGGACTAATAAATAGTATAGATTCAATAATGAAAGTATTAGATTTTACAATCTTTGGTTATTCATTAGGTCGGAATGAAAAATTGTTAAAATTAAGCATTTTAATTTTTTGCGTGGGACTTTTTTTTAGTATCATAATATCAATCCTCTCTTTTATTCCAAAAGTTAAAGGAAAAATTGTAGAAATGCCGAAAGTTAGTAATATATTATTCTTTAATTCTAATACTCAATTTAAGAGTGGAATAGAATTAAAAAAATATTATTCTAATCGTTATTTGTCTGAAAGTTGTTTAACACTTGATTATTGTAACCAAATTAGGAATCTATCTATCATAGCAAAGCGAAAATACAATTATTTTAAGTACTCTCTTTTCCCAATACTTATTGCATTCGTTGTTGTTATGCTGCTATGTATTATATCGCTATTATAAAGGAGAAAAACTTCGATGGGATTGAATGCAAACCAAATTAGCAACTCTATTATTGAAATTGTAAACAAAGAAAAATCAATATTCAACCAAGCAATATCAATACAGGATGTAAACCATATACCTGAAAATCCTCCAATTGAAAACCCTTCTCATTGGATGCGCGTAAAAGATGTTATATGTGTCTACACTGATCTAATTGGATCTACTAAGCTTTCTGCAATACGTAGAACAACAACCACTGCAAAAGTATATCGATTGTTTACTCAGACAATTACAAATATCTTCCATTCTATGGAAGCTCCATATATAGACATTAAAGGTGATGGTGTTTTTGCTCTTTTTAACTTTGACCAAGTATATAGAGCTTTTGTATCAGCAATTCATATAAAAACATTTGTTGAAGAAGAATTTCTTCCATTAATCAAAGGAATTTTATCAGAGGATGAAAGCGGAATTGGAGCTCATTTAGGAATTGATCAGAAAACAGTACTAGTTAGAAAAATAGGACTTAAAATGATTAATCGTTCTGATAGGCAAAATGAAGTATGGGCGGGAAAACCTGTGAATATGGCTTCAAAGTTAGCGTCTTTAAGCAAAGATGGAGAACTTTATGTGTCTGAACGATATTTCAGTAAAATATCATCGGATTATGCAAGATATTGTTGTAAGTGCTCTGAAAAAACATTTTTATGGAAGGAAGTTGAACTTAATGATAGTAAATTTGATTTTGAAAAAGCATACATACTAACAAGTAAATGGTGTAATATTCATGGTAAAGAATATGCAGAGGAATTGCTGAAATTAGATTAACATAACAATCGCTTCAACCTGAGTCAGCGGTTTGTCACGTATTTTGCTGTCGCTCCGCGAGTACGCGCCGCTCGGCAAAATGCGCGCCAATTCCGCTTCCCAGGTTAAGCGTATGTTAGGTGGACGCCGCTCGCGCGGCGCGCAAAGAATAGAATCCTTGACTTTATGTATTACATATGCTAATATCATAGCTAAACATCCTTAAAAGAGGTATATCCTTGCAAGGAAAGAACATAGATGAGCCAAGGCACCCTTTTCGATATAGAATCAAAGACAATAGAAAGTATTTCAAACCCTGAAACATATAAAGGAATTTATGCTTTTCATAAGTATTGGGGTAAAAAACCATCTGAAAGCCTTTCGTACTTTATTAAAAATTGTACAAATGAAGGCGATATAGTTCTTGATCCCTTTTTAGGTTCTGGCCTAATAAGCATTGAAACAAATGCATTATCAAGAAGATTTATAGGTATAGATATAAATCCTTTCTCTATAGAACATACTTCTTTCTTATTATCATTACCAAATCCTAAAGAATATATTTCTGCAATAAATGAAATAAAGTATAATATTCAACAAAATATTATGGAAACTTATAAAATGTCTGATGGTAAATACGCATCGCATTATTTATGGGAAAACGAAAAGCTCTTAAAAGTATGGAGAAAACCAGAAATTGGAAAAACTAGAATAGAATTCGATCCAACAAAATATGATCTCGATTTAATTCAAAGTTTTAAAAATTATGAAATACGCAATATTAAAAAGGGGAAGTTTTTCGAAAATGCTAGAATAAATGCTAAAGCCGATATGAGCATATATAATCTGTTTACAAAAAGAGCACTTCATAATATTGATCTGCTATTAGATGAAATAAAAAAGTATCCCAAAAATCTACAAAGAGCTTTATTACTTACACTTACATCTTCTTCCGGTCAAATGTCTTCTATGGTATTTGCAATAACCGGTCGGGGAAAAACAAAAAATGAAGAATCTTCAAAGATTGAAGTCGGAAGTTGGGTGATTGGATTGTGGTGCCCTGAATTACATTTCGAAATAAATGTTTGGAATTGTTTTGAAAACCGGGCAAAAAAATTATACAAAGCTTTATTGGATTCAAATAATCGCATCATACCATTTTCTGACGATGCATTAAGCGTTATTGCTAATAAATCATCAATTGGAATAGTTTATGGTAATTCATTAAATGTATTATCTGATTTACCAGATAAATCTATTAAACTAATTATTACTGACCCACCACATAGCGACAGAATACCTTATCTTGAATTGAGCGAGATGTGGAATTGTTTATTAAATAAGGATTCAGACTTTTCCGATGAAATTGTAGTTTCTAATGCAAAAGAACGTAATAAGAATAAAAAAAAGTATTCTGAGGATATGAGTAGAATATTAATTGAATCTAGTCGTGTTCTTCATGAAGATGGTTTTCTTTTAATGTATTTTAATGCCCGCGATAAGCAAAGTTGGGATTTCTTCACTGTAATAAAAACAAAAACAGATCTACATTTTATAGGTGCATTTCCTATGGAATATTCAGCTAATTCTGTCGTTCAAGATAATAGAAAAGGTGCGATGAAAACAGATTACATCTTAGTATTTAAACATACCAATGGTGCAAAGGATCTCCATTCACTTAATCAAATGCCCGGATGGACTGAAGAACTACCAAAACAAACAGCATCATCAAGAGAAAAAAATGAATAAAACTTTTACTTCATGGAAAAAACTACATGACAGTGAAGATCTTCAACTATTTAGTTATGACCGTGAAGGTCTGTTATGGTTAAAAATAAAATCTATTGTTAGAAAAGAGATAATTACTGAGTTTGTTACATCAACTAATATAACATTATCAGAAACATCATTATCTAAGCAATTTGAAGAATTATATAACCTTCTTTCTAAGGATGTCGAACGATCGCATAAATTACTTGATCATTATATACAAAAGAAAAATATCGAATTGCTTGAACATCTTGATCATGAAAAACTTGTTTCCGAACTTTACAAATTAAAAGTATTTGAATGGGGTGGCGATTATCAAAATTCTCTTGATAAATATCTTGTTAGTCATTATGTAAAAGCTATTTCTTCATATGATTTATTATTGTCAAAGTTTGATACCGAAATTAATCGAGCAGTACAAGGATATGTACTGAATAGCTGGTACAATCATTGGTCAAGCATATTAATTGAGCATATATTTAAATCCCATTCTTCAGTATTGCCTACAGTTGGTCAAATAAAAAGCGTTGATTTTTTTATTAACGATATTCCATTTGACTTAAAAGTTACTTATTTTCCAACTGAATACTTAAAACAGAAAAGAAAAGAAAAAGGATTGCCAGTAGAATTAACATTTCTAAAATCAAAAGCTCGAGAATTTGGTGTTCCATTCAATTCCTCAAATTCACCTTCTGATATTTATTATGAAATTGTTGAAAAGTTCAAAGACCGTGGTGATAGCAAATGCATTAATGTATTGAAAGAAATCAAGGAGAGCAATCTATCTATTGTTAATGAAACAATTACATCTCCAAAAGTGCTTTCAAAATGGTTATATGAAAATCAAGGAGAAATGCGATTTGGTTCTGAAAACAGGATATTTCTTGTTCTAATTGATACAGACGATTTTTCTAGTTCTTGGAAGTTGAAACGAAATATTGATCTGCTTAGGCCGTCAATTAGTTCATTTCTCGATGAATTTAACAAAAAAAAGATAGAAGACTTAAAGATAGAGTTTACTTATCCAGGCCGTCCACAATTGTTTAATACACTAGCAGACATCATTTTTATAAAGAAATAGATCGCCCAACAACTTCTTCAACCTGACTCGGCTATGTCATGATTCTTGCTCGCCGTCGCTATGCTCCTCGGCAAGAATCGCGCCATGGCGCCTTGCAGGTTAAGCAAATGTTAGATTAATACAGATAATAAATAGAGGAGATATGAGAAAAATATTCAGTAGCTTTTCGCCGTATCTATTATTGAGCCTAATAACGTTATCATTATCACTTCTTTATCAAAAAGAATACCCGACAATTGACTTAATTTCAAAACCTGGAGGATTGATTGCTCTATTGGCATCAGTATTTCTGTTTCATAGATTAATAGGTGAAAAGATCAAAAACGCTGCTATGAAAGACGTGATATTTGATTGTGGTGAATTTGATGGCATGTTAATCGAAGAACAAATGCAAAAAAGATAATAGTAAAAGATTATCATGGAATTGCAATACTTGTATTTGGATCAGTTCTATCAATATTTGGCGATGTAATAAAGAATATTATGCTATATTAACAGTAAGCGCAAATTTCACTCCGTCCGCCAGCTTTTGAAAAATCGCATATCCTGACTCCCGAAGGGGAGCAAAGGATGTATTTCAAGAAAGATCGAGCCATTCATCTGGTGGTCGGG